>OLNW01000667.1_pt1 | contig 38996 bp, 40 predicted proteins | sample 1672121 | NCBI WGS metagenome assembly OLNW01 (sample SAMEA3136648, study PRJEB25190) | human gut metagenome
AATTACATTATATATTTTTTCTTATTTAAAATCAACATTTATATCAAAAAAAGATTTGGCATTTTATGCCAAATCTTTTTACCATTTTATGTCTATTTTTAATTTTTCTGTAATCATTTTATATGTATTTAAAAATAAAGAAAATAAATTTAATATATATACTTTTTTTACAATAGCAACTTTTAAATTGCTTTTACATTTGAAAACCGTATACCACATTTTTAGATATTTTGTAGTTCTCCATTCTCCAAAGTTTTTGTCTAAAAATTCTAAATTTTTCTTATATTCTTCTTTAAAATCTTTTTTGTTATTTTCAAAAACTTTTAACATTAATGATATTCCTAAATGTAGAAATGCCATACAAGATAGTACTTCCATTTTCTCTTTTGTGCATTTACTATTTGTATATTCTTCTTTAATGGTAATCATTACTTGTTGTATAGATTTTATTTCATTTTCTTTTAACGTATTCATTGCAGAACCTTCTCTTACCATATAATAATATAAATAGTCTTCTACAAAAGATATCTTATTTATTTTTAAATATACCAAAGCTAAGAACATCATATCTTCTAATATTCTAGGTGGATTTTCGATTTCTTTTATTTCTTTTAGAATTGATGCCTTATACATTTTATTCCATAAAGCTGTATTTATAGAAATTACTTCTTCTGGCTTTTCTGTCATATCTATTGTTTTACTAGCAGAATATTTCATCTCTTTTGATAGGACTTTATTAGTTTTTGAATCAATCCTCTCAAATCCGGCATATTGATATATCAGAATTATTTTCCGTTATATTTTTATATAAACTTTCTAAAAAGTTTTCTTTTACATAGTCATCTGAATCGATAAATGTTATATATTCTCCTTCAGCTTTTTTTATTCCATCAATTCTAGCTTTCCATACGCCTTGATTTTCTTTATCTATTATTTTTATTCTTGCATCTTTTTTTTCAAATTCTTGTAATATTTGTTTAGAATTATCCTTAGAGCCATCATTAACACATATTATCTCTATTTCGGTTAATGTTTGAGTAATTAAACTTTCTAAAGCTGCTGAAATATATTTTTCAGCATTGTAGACTGGTAATATTACACTAACTTTGATTTTATTGCTCATTTTTTTGCTCCTTTTTATTTTCTTCATATTCTTTAATTGCTATATAATGGTCCAAATCTTTTATTTTTTCATTTAATGATGATATTCTAATATTGTCTATGTAAGTTTGTATTAACAAAAAGGCAATTACTATAAAAAACACAAAATTCACTGGTGCCATAAATCCTAATTTTACAGATAACCATTCTACTACATTTGTAAAAATGCTCATAAAAATCAATACAATACTTCCCAACATCCATATCAATGAATTTTCAACCTTTAATTTAGCTTGTTTAATTTTTTTTATACACAAAAAACATGAATATAAAGAAGCTATTATTAATATAATTCTTAAATTTAAATTCATTTTCTTCGCCTCCTACTTATCACTTTTTCTTGTTATTGCTCTTATAAATATGATTGAAAAGAACATATTTATCATATATTGCATAGATTTTATCGGATTTAAGTAACTCTCTCCAAACTCTCTATCTGACATCTCAACTTGTACTTCTTTTATTTTTAGGCCTTTTTTTAACATATAAACTATTGTATCTGGTTCAGGTGTTAAACTTGCATTTGTTACAAAACGCCTAATAGCCTCTTTATTATATGCTCTCATTCCAGATGTTGGGTCTTTTATTGTATTTCCTGTTGTTATTTTTATTGCTAATGTTATCAATCTGCTTCCAAACATCCTCATTGTTTTTGGCTTTTTCTTTGAAACAAATCTTGAACCTATTGAAATATCACAATTATTTTCTTCTATTTCTTTTACTAAATCTTTAAGATATTTTGCTTGATGTTGTCCATCACCATCGAACTGAATTACAATGTCATAATCATTTTGATAGGCATATTTCATTCCTACCTGTATTCCACTTGTTAATCCATAATTGATTGGCAATGATAAACATTTTATATTATTTTCTTCACATATTTTTTTCGTATTGTCTTTTGAACAGTCATTAATTACTACATAATCATAATTTGTATTTTCTGTTACATCTTTTACTGTTTTAACAATATTTAATTCTTCATTATATGCTGGGATTACTATTAATACTTTCACTTTTAATTCTCCTTATTATTCAAATTTTCTATTTGAGAATATCTTAATAACTCTAATTCATATTTTTCTCTATTTTGTCTGACTACTGTATCTAATATTACACCACATTGTGCTATTATTAATGCAAATGTCATTATTCCTGTAGCTAATATAGCAGATGGGACTTTGGTTATAATGCCTGTCTTAAAAAATTCATCAATAACGGGTATTCCAACAATTAATCCTATTAATACAAATATTAATGAGATTATCCAGAAAAATTGACGTGGCTTAAAGTCTTTAAACATTTTTACAATCGTTTTTAAAACCTTTATTCCATCTTTTACTGTACTCAATTTTGAAGAACTTCCCTCTGGTCTATCTCTATATACTATTGGAATTTCTTTTATTATAAACTTTTTATCAAGAGCATGTAAAGACATTTCTGTTTCTATTTCAAATTTCGGACTCATTACTGGCATTGTTTTTACAAATATTTTATTAAACACTCTATATCCTGTCATTATGTCTCTTAAGTCTGTTTTAAACGCAATATTTATTGATTTTTTTACTAAGTTATTTCCGAATTCATGAAAATGTCTTTTATTTTCTTTTTGATATGTTCCATTTGTTAATCTATCACCTATTACCATATCAGCTTTGCCTTCAACAATAGGTTTTATTAATTTATGGACTTCCTCAGCAGGATAGGTATTGTCTCCATCTACCATAACATAAATATCTGCTTCTATATCTCTAAACATAGTTCTTACTACATTACCTTTTCCTTGTCTATATTCATGTCTTACTATTGCTCCATTTGCTTTTGCAATTTCTGCAGTTTTATCTTTTGAATTATTATCATATACATAAATGTCTGCATCTGGCAATTCTTTTTTAAAGTCTTTTATAACCCTTTCTATTGTAATTTCTTCATTATAACATGGTATTAATACAGCTGTCTTCATACCTAATTTCTCCTTTTGGATAATATTTTTTTCAAGTCAGTCATTTTTATGCTTTCACTCATTGCACACAATACAGCGAAAACTGTTATTGCTTGAATTTTATTTGTAAACCAACTATGAATAGAAGAATGCCCTGCAAATATTATATACCACATATATGGTACTATTGCAATACATAATAAAGGTATAGCGACTTTACTTTCTTTAAATTTATTTTTATTTAATACAAACATTATAATCCATAATATTACTACAATTTTTAGTATAAATCTTGCTACTGGTATAAAGAAAAAACTAAAGTTTTCTTTTAATACTGTTATTCTATCTACTTTATATGTTTCGTTTCCATTTACTCTAAACAAGATTTGGTTTAATGCTAATGTAATTACATCTTTATGTAGTATTATAGATGCAATTACCCATTTTGTAAAAAATAGTAAACTGTATCCTATTGCCCACAATATTCCTAATTTTATTATGAACAAAATTTGATTTAATAATTTAGTTCCTTTTCTATTTTCAATAATAACTGCTATCGTTACAGGAAATCCTAATGATATTAACGGATATGTTAATAAGTCAAAATATGTTGTAACTGCACCTATTATAAAAAATAATATTGGTATCATATTATTCTTTTTATATTTATAAGCAAGTAATACTGCAATCATTGCAATAAGTGTAACTATAAATATATAACTATATTGCAATGACATTGGTATTAATATAATATACATCATACATATTGTAATAATGAATGCAATAATATTTTTTAGTCCTAGTTCTTCTCCCATTAAATATATTACTATTCCTAATAATATAAATATTACAAACATTAAAATATAGCGTATTTCTGTATAAGTAAAGAACATTAATAATGGTCTAAGTACTACTTGAGCACCATGCCAATATCTTGTATACTCATGATTGTTAAATAATTTATTTGTAACAGTTGCTTCAAGAGATTTCAATGATGCTTGTGTTTCATCCTCATAAAAAGAATTTTCTACAGCTCTTTCAAGTATTTTCTGCTCTTTTTGCATTCCTTTGTTCATTGCAATATTTAACATTAATGCATCTGTATGAGTATCCATCATAGCTCCTGGCTGATTAAAAAACGGTATATATCCATTTTCTTCTTTTTTTAATTGCTCTACTGACCTAGTTACATTTTCTCTTATATTATCATTTGGTAATGAATAAGCTCCAATTATCATAAAAGTAAATAACATCACAATTCCAATATATGTTATAACATATACTTTAAATTGTTTTAATTTATTTTTCATTCTTCTCTCCTTATTAATTAACTATATAAATATACTGTTGCTTATTTTCATTATCATATTTTGTTTCTAATTTAAATTTTTCTTTTATTTCGTCACTTAGTTTTACATTACTATAATAATATTTTATTCCTAATTTCTTTAAATTATCATATGTTAATGTAGCTAAATATGAATCTGCTGCCAATAGTGTAAACTCTGTTTTATCGCCTAGTGATATATGTATATGAGCAAATCTATTATAAATCTCATCATATTCACCTTCTGGGTCTACTGTTTTTAACCAGTTAAAGTTTGGATATGTATTTACTCCATTTAATGTTTTTACTCCATTTGCAACTAGGTATTGTCCTGTTATATTGCTATTTCCTGCCCATAAAGCATCTTTATCATCTGATTTTATTTCTTGTATTTTTTTAGAAATTTCTGTATTTTTTATTGGTGAAATTCCAATACATATTGGATTTATAGTTGCACCCGCAATTATTGCAATTACACACATGCTATAACACCATGCTCTTTTATTTCCTGTTATCATAAAGTAAGTTATTGCAAATATTATAATACTCCATATTTCTGTTTTTGCAAAATTAAAGTATCCTGCATAACTTGAATTTTTAATTAGTATATATGATACAACAACAACAATAATAGAAATCACTATTGCTTGAGTTTTGGTAAATATCTTTTTTGCATTTGTTTGTTTTATTATTGCTATAGTTAGTATTGTTCCAATCATTCCTACAATAACATGCAATCTTGGGCTTGGTACCATAGACATTAATGTTAATTTTGCAAATGTTTCTCCAAATCCTATAAATTCCCATAATAAAAATACTATATAAAGAATTGTAAGACTTATTATTAATTTAACTCCTGTTTCATTCTTCTTTTCCTTTATATTTTTTATATTATAAACTAATAATATTATTAGCCCTATAAATGGATATATGTAACTACTTTGTTCACATGGATTTGCTATGCTTCTACTGTATGGAAAAAATATATTGGCAAAATAGGATATAAATCTATCTATTGTCATATCTCCACCAACAGATATTCTATTTCCAGGATATACTGTACTCATCATTATAACAATATCATTCCAACATACTAATACATATCTTACAATTATTCCTGCAATTCCTAAAATAGTTACAGCCATTATTATTATATCTGTTTTTGTAAGTTTTTTTACATTTGGAATAAAATCATTTAGCATTACAACTAACATAAAAAACGCAAATGGCACTTGGAATGCTGGATATAATACAAATGCAAATGATGTTATCGAAATTAGCAATCCTACTGCTAGTCCTATTTTTCTTTTTAGACTCCAATCCAAATTGTTCATATAATAACTAAATAATACTATTGTTGCCATTCCAAATATATATCCATCAGCAATTGCCGAACTTAACCACCACATTATAGCTGGCGCTAATGCTAATACTAATCCTCCAGTTAATGTAAGTAATTTATCTTTTTTGGTTATTTTCATTACAAATTCAATAGATACTAACAATAATAAAACTATTTTTAACATCCAATAAAATGAGTATCCAAACTCAGTTCCTAATAGTAAAAATCCCCATATCAATGGCTTTCCAATAGATACTATATCTTTTACAGGTGTTGTTATCATTAGCATATTTAAATTTCCTTGAGCTATATTATTATTATATATTTGATATGCATCTTCGCCTTTAGTTTCTCCTAACATCAAACATGATTGAGTTAACCATTCATCTGACCTTATTCCTCTATCTACACCTAATATAACATTTTTACTATCAGGTTCATTTACATATGAACTCCACATACTTAATGAAGCTAAATTTATTCTTAGTAATACTGTAGCCACTAATACAATTCCAGCAATTCTATATCTATATTTTATTATAAACTCTGCAATTTGGTTTAATTTTTTATCATATTTTTTTAACAATTTAAATATTCCAATTAATATGTATATTGCATAAATAATACCGATTCTGATTAATACCATTTTATTTATTTCTATTTTTTTAGCTATTAGTATTTCTATTATGAATGGTAGTATTATTGCTAATATTGCAATTGTAATTTTATTTTTTACTATAGCCTTTAATTTTTCTTTTATCATTTAGTTATTTTCTCCTATTATTCATCACATTTTCTTATATCATAATTACAAGATTTTAAACTAAAATTCTTATTGTAATATGGATCTCCATTTTCATAGATATCTTTCCATTTGTTTTGGAATTTTGTAATTTCAGCCTCAAATCTAGCAACTTTTTCTGGTGTATCCTCATATCCTCTGGTCTTAGATTCATAATGAATTACATTTACAAATGGGTCATATACTATAAGTTTTCCTGTTTTCCTTATTTTTAAACAGAAATCTAAATCATTAAATGCAACTGGCATATCTTCATCCATATATCCAACTTCTTCATATACACTTCTCTTTGACATCATACAAGCAGCTGTTACAGCACTAAAGTCTTGTATTGTACTTTCTCTTGCAAAATATCCGTGTAAATGACTTGGTAATCCTCTAAATAAATGAGTTGCAACTCTATCAACGCCAAATACAATTCCTGCATGTTGAATTGTTCCATCTGGATAAAATAATTTTACACCTACAGCTCCAACATCATCTCTTGATGCAAAACCTAGCATGTCTTCTAACCAATCCTCTGTTTCTATCTCTGTATCATTATTTAATTGAACTATATATTCACCATCTGAATTTTTTACTCCATAATTAATAATTTTAGAATAATTAAATCCTTCTTCTGAATATTTTAATACTTTTATCTTTTCGTTTTTCTCTAATTCTTTATAATATTCAAATATCTCTTCAGTTGTACTATTATTTTCTACTATAACAATTTCATAGTTTTTATATGTTGACTTTTCTAATATAGAATTAACACATTTTTCTAGTGTTTCTTTTTCATCTTTATTTGGAATTATTATAGATACTTTAGGTGTTCCGTCAAATTGATATCTTATTCTATATGTTCCTAAACTTGCACCATGTTCAACAGTTCCTTTTAACCCCACTCTTTCTAAGTGGTCTTGAATTGCTGGTATTCCAGCCTCAAAAGCATATGGCTTTGCTTGTGTATCAGCCTGAGCTGTTGAATTTGGATGAACTCTCCAATGATATAATACTTTTGGTATATGAATAATATTTTTAGTATTTTCTGCAACTCTTAATATTATATCAAAATCTTGAGCCCCATCATATTTACTTCTTTCTCCACCAAGCTTGTCCATTAATTCTTTTTTAAATATACTAAAATGGCAAATATAATTGTTTGCTCTTAAAAAGTCTAATGAAAAATCTGGTTTAAAATGAGGATTAAATCTTGGTTGGTCTAATGTTGTAATTTTATCTTCATCTGTGTATATAAATTCAACATCAGGGTGCTCATTAATGCATTTTACAACTTCATATAATGAGAATACTGGTAATAAATCATCATGGTCAAATAAGGCTATAAAATCTCCTGTTGCCATTTTTATGCATTCATTAGTATTTCCTGCAATTCCTTTATTCTCACCTATAAATTTATATTTGATTCTTTCGTCTTGTTCATATATTTTTTTCAAGCTTTTGTCTTGTTCTGGACTTCCATCGGCTAAGCATAATTCCCAATTTGTATATGTTTGATTTATTAAACATTCCACTAATTCTTTAAAGAATTTGTATGGCGTATTATACATTGGTACTAATATACTAATTTTAGGTTGAATTTTAAATACAACTTTTCTCTGTTCTTCAATCTCTTCTGGAGTTGGTTCTATATGTTCTAACCATTTTTGATAATCTATATTTCTATCCATATACTCATTTTGTCCAACTACAATTTGTCTGATTTTTTTAGCTGTATTTTTTAGTCCTTCCGTTTTTATCATATGAAAAACTTTTTTCATATTAGTAGGCTTAAATCCTTTTATTATGTGAACCATCCCTCTTAATATCTTTCGTGTTTTTGTTCCTTCTGGAAATATTTTATCTCTTATTCTCATTTTTTGCTCCTTTTCTTCCTCTGATTTTTCTTAGAGGTTCTGTTATTTTCCAAGATGTTGAATTTTCCATTAAAGTAATTTTATTTTCTTTTTCATGTAAGAGTTTTACTGTATTTTCCATATTATCTTCCAAAAATTTTATTCTTGCATCTTTTTCATTTAATAACTTCTTACAATCTTCTGTTATTTTTTCTTTATCCTCTTTTAGATTTTTCACTTCTTCACATCTTGCATTTAAATTTTCTAAAACATTATTAAAATTATTTATTTGTATATGAATTTTCCAATTGCTATCACTTCTAGTCTTTTCTTGCAGTTTATTATCTAGAATTTGAAATAAACTTATATTTTTATCAGTTATATTAAATTCCATTAAGAATTTTTTTAAATTCAAGTTTTTTACAAATTCTGGGCAATATATAATCATTCTATATATTATAAATTCTATTGGAATATTTTCTTCAAACCATTCTTGGTCATAAAAGAAATATTTACCATCAATATAAAATATATTTTGTAAAATCATATCCCAAAAGCCATATTTTATAAATTTTAAATTCTTTATATCTTCTGCTTCATATTGAATATCATATTTATCACACACATTTTTATCAGTTTCTATAACTTCTAACTTTTGTTGTAATTCAATATATAAATTCTTCATTATTGCTTTTGCTTCTTCAACATCACCTTGTTTTAATTTTTTTATTAAAACTTTATCTAGAGTATCTTTGTTTTTTTGATATGCACTTATTATCTTTAAATTCTCATATCTATCTAAAGTATTTATATTGCACTTGTTTAAAATATCAATATTTCTTTCTATATTTTTTATATGAGCAATAGATTTTTCATTTAAACTTTGCTTATAAACATAGTCTCCTTTTATAATTGTTTTTATTCTATATTCTTCTTTTCTCATATTTGAAAATGAAACAAATTCTATATTATTATCTTGAAATTCATTCTTACTACATTCTATAAAAAATGAATTTGCAAATATTTTAAACAAGCTAATATCCTCTTTTAAAATATTTTTATATACATCATTTTCTTTATTTAGCTCTACATCTTCTACTTTATAAAAACTAATATTCCTTGATATTGTTTCTTCATCAGGCAAATGATTATCTGTAAAAATAACATTTGTCATTTCGCAGTTTGGTAATGGATAATAAAATTTTCTATATCTTAAACCAATTTGGTTCAACAATTTTTCTATTTCTTTTCTACTATATAATTCTTCTATTTGGCAGTCTTTTATACAGACATTTTTTATTCCTAGACGATTATCCATTAAGATTAATATTCTTCCATTGTCATTTAGTTTTTCTACAGCCTCTTTTAATTTATATTCATCTTTTTTGCTAAACTCTTTTAATATTATATATTGTGTATTGTCTTCCATTGGGTACCAATTTATTATATTATCTTTAAGCTGTTGTTTTAACAACTCTAATCCTTGATTATATTCCAATAGTCACTCACTCCTTTTAATCATTTGATTGTGGTGATTCAATTTTTTTAAATTTTACTTTAGGTTCCATATCAAAACAACCCACCATTTTCTTTTGTGAAGTTACTTCAAAGATTAATGCATCATAATTTCTATTCATAATTATTAATTCTCCATTATCATCAAATCTATTGCAACTAATTGATAATGTATATTTTCCAGGCGCAAGTCTTAATTTTTGTTCAAAATCAAATATGTATTCTTCTCCTTTTTTACAATTTCCTGTATCTATTCCCATAAAGTTTGTATTATTTCCACACATTTCTTTTCCTTGGAAGTCTTTTATTGTAATAGATACAAATGGATTTTCAACATCTTGATTAAATTGTACTTTTACTTTAATATGCATATATTCTGAGTTATCTATTATTGGTAATGGTTGATTATATTGGTCAAACATTCCATAATCATAAATAGCTGCTTCATTATTTCCATATATTGTAGCCTCTGGATTTAATGTAAAATGTTTTTTCCATTCAGATTTTTCAGAAAGAGCATTAATTACATCTTTTGTTATTTTATTCTTTCCTTTTGCAGAATTTGTATCTTTCATTTTTGTAATTAACTTTTTATATTCTTCTACTCCTTCTTTTACATCTCCATCAAAAATCTTCTCTCCATGTTGTAATATTATTGCTCTATTACAATTGTTTAATACATCAGCTATACTATGAGTTACAAACAATATTGTTTTTCCTTTCTTTTTAAACTGTTCAAATTTTTTGAAGCATTTCAATTGAAAGGCCATATCTCCTACTGATAATACTTCATCTACTATTAATATATCTGGGTCTACATTTATTGCACAAGCAAATGCTAGCCTTGCAAACATACCAGAAGAATATGTTTTTACAGGTTGACTAAGATGTTCACCAATATCTGCAAATTCTATTATTTCTTTTTCTTTTGCCTTGACTTCTTCTACAGTCAATCCCATTATCTGTCCATGTTGATATATATTTTCATATCCTGTTAATTCTGGATTAAATGCTGTTCCCAATTCTAGTAATGAGCTTATTTTTCCTTTTACTTTTATTTCTCCTGATGTTGGCACAACAACCCCTGTTATCATTTTTAATAGCGTTGATTTTCCTGCACCATTCCTTCCTAGAATACCGACTATTTCACCTTTTTTTACTTCTAAATTAAATCCATCCATTGCTTTAAATGTAGTATGATTTTCATATTTAGGTAATAAGATTTCTAATAATCTGTCTTTTTTTCTATGATACATCTTGTATTCCTTACATAAATCCTTTATTTCTATTATGTTTTCTTCTTTATTCATATTTATCCTCTCTCTTTATTATATATTAAAGTACATCTGCAAAATCCTTTTTAGTTTTCTTAAATACATGATTTCCCCATACAAATAAAATTACTGTTATTACCCAAAAGACTATTGTATAAAAACAATGACCTCTTGTTATAATATTTTCACCTATAAATGCTTGTCTTATAGCTGATACCAAATATGTAAATGGTATACATCTAAGTACTCTTGATATTACAAAATGTCCTGATACCATTTGTAAGTCCCAAACAATTGGTGTGAACCAGAAAAACAATTGCATTAATATATTAAGTAATTGCGAAAAATCTGGTAATACTGTTACTATTGCTGATGTAAATCTAGTAAAAGCTATGATAAAACAATAAGCTGCAATTATTGAATATATTAATATAAAAGGATTTGGTATATAACCAAATATTGAACTTACTACTATAGCTATTATAAATAAAAATAGTGATACAAATGATGAGGCCACAGTTGAAATTAATGGTATAACATCTACAGGAAATACTACCTTTTTTACTAAATAACTATATGCTCTAATTGAGTTACTTGCATTTATTATTGTATCATTAACCGTCATCCACATTGCCATTGCAGGCAAATACCATGAAACATATGGGTAGTTTCCTACACTACCAACATGTAATATATACTGAAATACAATTACATATGTAAGCATAAATATAAATGGTTGCAAAAACCCCCATATTGCTCCTAAACTTGTATTTGCAAATCTATTTTTAAAATCATTTTTTCCTATTCCCCATATTACTTTTCTATTTTGTATTGCTGTTTTTATAAATTCCATATACTCTTCTCCTTGCTACTTTATACGTTTATCTACCAGATTCTAAAACTTATATCTCCATCTTTTTCTATATAATTAGTCTTTACTCCCAATTTTTCCATCCAGTTTCTTGTTTCTATTGTTGTCCACTTTCCTGTATTATAACCTGTTCCAGGGTCATTATCCCACAACCACTTTGGCGTTGGCCATAAACATATTTGTGGATTTATTTTCTGATATACATCTTCATCAACTCCACTTTGCCCATGATGTGACATCTGAACTATATCAGATTTTAGTTTATCACCTTGATTTTTTAACAATTTTTCTCCACTTTCTTTTCCTGTATCGCCTAAAAACAATACTGTTTTGTTATTAATTTGCATTTTTATTACCATGCTAGAATTATTTATCGGATTAACTGTAATCTCTGGATTTCTTACTCCTAATATTTCACATTTAACATTATCAATATTTATTTTTTGATTTAATTGTACTTGTTCAACTTTATCTTTAATTTTTTCCCCTTCGATTACTCTAAAAAAATCTTCAATTTCTTCAATTCTTGATGTTTCATATTGTTTGTACCAATCTAAATCATTAAAAGTTGCATAAATTTTATCTATTTGAATATCAGTATTTTCAACAATATCCAAAAATGCTTGAACATGGTCCATATGTGGATGCGTTAAAAACCATACATCAACTTTATTTCCACATTCTTTTATCTTGTTTTGCAAATTTTCTGAATCTTCTTTAAGTCCTCCATCTATAACTATTGTTTTATTTTCAGTTTGCATTACATATCCCATCATCTGTCTTGTACTATTATCATGTAATTGCGTAAGTACTACTCCTTTATTATACTTTTGATATGTAATTCCTAAAATTAATACTAAAATTATTATTATTGACGTTATCAGAATTTTTGCTTTTTTATTTTTTTCTTTCATTATATTTTCCTCTATATTTATCTTTTCTTGAAAATTTTCAAAATTTTTAATCTTATATTAAATAACCATTTTCCAATACATGGCATGTTTAATATTATAAAATTTTCTATATAATACATAAATTTTTCCGTTTTGTATAATTTATAAAATGTCCCCCAATTTTTAAAATTAATATTTTTTTTAGTTTTTAACATTTTATAGTATTCTAGTGCTTCAACATTTAGTTTTTGCAAATCTTTTGGAAACTTCGAATTATATTCCACATATGATTCAAATACTCCTAATTTAACATCTATAAATAAATTTCTAACATCATTAATATCTGTCATTTCATGTGAAATTTTTTTAGTTCCTACTTCATTATCTCCATGTTGTCTATATAAAATATATTTTTCTGGCATATATGCTAATTTTCCATTAAATGACACTATTAAACCAATCCAATGGTCATGAATCATATGTTTTGACAGTGTTGGTAATGGTAATATTTCTTTAACAAATTTCTTTTTACTAAGCATCGTACATCCAGTCACACAATTATACAAATAGTTTAGTTTTTGATTTCCTATGTATTTTTTTATTTTTCTATCTAATAGCATATATTTTGCAAATGAATCATATATTGTATTTAAATTTTTGTCTACAACTTTTAAATCCCCAAAAACTAAATCTGCATTTTCTTTATTTAAAACTTCTACTGTCTTCTCTATTTTTTCTGGTAACCACACATCATCTTGGTCAGCTAACATATAAAGGTTACTGCTAACATTTTTTAATAGAAATTCTATATTTTTTACAACTCCTAAATTTTTTTCTTGTAAATGTAATTCTATTCTCTCATCCTCTTGTGCATATTTTTTTAATATATCTACTGTTCCATCTGTTGAACAATCATCTGAGATTATTAATTTTATATTTTTATATGTTTGGTTTAAAATGCTTAATATTTGAGCTTCTATATACTTTTCTCCATTATATGATGCCAACAATACATCTATTTGTTCTTCCATTTTTCGTTTAAAAAGCTCCCTTCTTAAAATCTTTTATTATTATATATATTACGCCTTTATTTGTCAATTAATTCTAAACTTCAAATATCCCAAAACAGGAAAATGAAATAGCACAATTTCTCTAATCATCTTCTTGCCCTGATTTTTTCCAGCCAAAATCTTAAAAAATCCCCCTAATCTAAGATTGATTTTTTTACTTTTTAAAATGCTGTCATAGTACATTTCTGCTTCTTCAATAAATAATTTATCCTCTTTTTTAGAAACATACTCTTTGCACATCTCAATTCCGCCAAGATATGCTCTATCAATAGCATCTTTTCTATATTCTAAGAAAGATTTATAATCTTTACCATGTTCTTGTTTCCATCTATTCAAATTTTGATTTAAACTTCTACCTCCAAAAACATTAGTACTATGTAATCTATAATCAAAAAGAGGTTCTTTTATGTAGCACATACCTTTACCTTCATTTGCAATAAATGCTGCTAACCAGTCATGTGCAATAAAATTCTTTTTAAATGGAATCATTTTATCTCTTACTGATTTTGTAATAATTTGTGAACATCCAATTCCCACACATCTCGAAATCGCTAATTTACTTTTTCCATCAACTAGCGGTACATTTTTGTATTTAAAATAATCATCGTGTAAAACAATTCCATCTTCATCAATTTGCCTACAATTACAATATACCATATCCACATTTTTTTCTTTAATTTTAGCCAAACTTTTTTCAACTTTTTCTTTATGCCATATGTCATCATGGTCAGAAAACATTATATAATTCGCCTTTGATTGATTTAACAAAAACTCGAAATTTTTATTATATCCCAAATTTTTAGGTTGAATAAATAATTTTATTCTTTCATCTATTTTCTCATATTGTTTTAATATTTCTGCTACTCTTGGATTTGGTGAATTATCATCACTTATATATATTTTAATGTTTTCATATGTTTGTTTTAATATACTTTCTATTTGTTTTTTTAAATATTTCTCATCTGTATTATATGTTGTAACTAAAATATCAACTAATTCTTCCATATCCTATCCCTTTTCTAACTTTTCATTAAAATATAATTTGGTTATTAATTTCAATTCATTTAGAGATTCATCTTTTAAATTAAATGAATATAATTTTTTTGGTGGTGCCATAACAATATATTTTATAGCACTTGCCGTGCTCTCACTCATCTGTAAACAACTTTTATCTTGTTTTCCACACATCCCACACTTAAATCCATTGTCCCTTAAACTAAAATACATCAATTCATCTTTTTGTTTGCAATTTACACATTCAGCTATTCTTGGAGTAAAACCTAAAAAGCATAATATTTTAAGTTTAAATATACTTAATATTAATTCTGGATTTTTATCTGTTTCTGATAATGTATATAACGTGTTTAAAAATAATTGTAAGATTTTATAGCAATTTTCATTTTCATCTGTTACATCTCTAATTATTTTAGTCATCTCTACCGCATAGTTTAACTTGTCCAAATCTGTGCGTAAATTGTAAAACACTTCAATTGTTTCACAAGAATTTATATTATATGTATTTGCACCTTTATACATTAAGTATTCTCCAAAACATAGAAACTGCGTTCCTGCAAGTAAGGCGCTTCTTTGCCTTCTAGCGCCTTTTGCAACACATGATATTTTACCTAAGCCTGGAGTTAACATTGTTAGCATTTTATCATAATCACCTAAATTATTTTCAGAAATTATTATACCACTCATTTTTATTGTTCCCATTTTGCTCCTCCATAGGTTGTTTTAATTGTTTATCTATTTGCTCTTCTAAATTTTGTATTTGTTTTAATTCTAAAAATGTATTTACATCCCCCGTATTTTTAAAGGTGTTCCATGCAATTTTTTTAATCATAAGCTCACTTCCTTTAACTCTATCTTTCGCAATTTGTATACAAATTATGCATTTATTCCTATTGTAGTTTAAACTTTTTTACTATTGATGAATCATCTTGCCAATCTTCTTTGACTTTTACCCATGTTTTTAAATTAACTTTTGTTCCAAAATTATTTTCCATATCAATTCTTGCTGATTGCCCAATACGTTTTAACATATTGCCACCTTTACCTATTATAATTCCCTTATGCGAATTTCTTAGGCAATATATTGTAGCTTCTATGTCATACATTGGTTCTCCTTTTTGATTTTTTCTGTATTTCATTTTTTCAACTTCAACATATATTCCATGTGGTACTTCATCTTGTAAAAATGTAAGTGCTTTTTCTCTTATTGTTTCTTCTGCAAGCTGTCTTAATGTTTGGTCTGTATACTCCTCAGTATCATAATATGCTGGACCTGGTTTTAGGTTCTTTTCTATTTCATCTAATATTATATCTCTATATTTTGATTGTAAAGATGAAATAGGTATTACAGCTTCAAAATTGTATTCTTTTTGATACATATCTATTAAACTAAGTAGCTTTTCTCTTTTCACTAAATCTATTTTATTTATTATTAGTATGGCCTTTTTGTTTGATTCTTTTATTTTTTCAAGAATTCTCATATCTCCTCTACCAATATCCTCACTTGTAGCCTCAATAACAAATAATATCAAATCTATCTCACTTAACACACCAAATGATGTTTCAATCATAGTTTCATTAAGCTTAGTCTTTGGCTTGTGAATACCTGGTGTATCTATAAATATTATTTGTGAATTTTCTCTATTTACAATTCCTCTTATTGCTGTTCTTGTAGTTTGAACTTTATTAGCTGTTGCTGCAACCTTTTCTCCTACTAATAAATTTACTAATGTTGATTTTCCAACATTTGTCCTTCCTAGCATAGCAACAAAACCTGACTTAAATTCTTTTTCCATCTTGCATTCCTTTCTTGTTTAGATTATACCTTCTTTTACAGTGTATTCTAATACATTAATTGTCTTTATAATTAATTTTGAAGCAATATCTTCACTGTCTTCTAATTTACCTATTCTAATTACCTTTTTGTTATCTAATGTTATATCTGTATCAAGTATATCAGCCAATATTCTAGTATCTTTATCCATTCCTACTGGCAAAGTTTTATTTTGATTATCATAATATACACAATTTGAAAATGCAACTGCACTTACTCCTTTTTTAAAATTCATTTTATATAAATTAACTTTTCCACTTTCAGTTTCTATAAGTGCATTCTCTATTTCTTTTTCTAGATTTAAATTAAATACATTAAATTCATTTGTATCTATATTTTCCTCATCTTCTACCCATTTGTATCCACAAACATCTTGTTGTAATTTATTTTTAGTAATGGCTTCTTCTATTATCTCTATGGCATTATTCATAATTGCTTTATATTCTACAGTTTTCATGTTTTTAACAATTCTTAAAATTGAATATTTATTTTTCGGATGTTCTCTATGTGTTTTATTTGCTAATTTGGTAATCTTTCTTGTATCTTCGGCTAATCCTCCAAATATGTCTACAACATCTTCTTCTGTTAAATCCTTTTCATTTTGTAAATCTTTTTTTATTTTTTTTAGATATTGCTCCAATTCTTTCGGTGCTAAAGAATCTGTTTTAAGTTTATTCATTACTTCTATTTGTTCTGTAGTTGTTAGATAGATGTTATCTAATTCTTCCTTTGTATAAATTCTTCTTTGAACATCATCCATCTTTGCTCCAAATTCCTCAAAATCTTCTTCATAATCGAAAATCTTTGAATGTGGCTTTATATTTATTACCTCTTCTTCTCCTTCTTCTAGAGCTTGCACTTCATCTTTATTGCTATATTTCCAAAATTCAAATATACTTTTTTTATGGCTATCAATTTCTTCTATAAATGCTGTGGCATTTTCAATCTTTTTTACTAAATTTAGATTTCGTAATTTTAGAGCATTTATATCCATTTTGGTATTTTTTAGATTTGTTTCTTTTTCATTAGCTTCTTTTCCTTTTTGGATTAGTTCTTCTAATGTATATTGAACTTTTAATTTTTCTTCTGCCATTTCTTCTATATTTGGACTCTCTTCTGTTTCATCTATTTCTTCATTCTCTTTTATTTTACTCTTTTTTCCACTATATTTGAAAAAATATTTTACCTTTCCGAAAAAAGTTTTCTTACATTCTAAGTATGTTGAGATTTGTTTTTCTTTGCTTAAATATTCTATATCAAGGTCTTTGGATTGTTTTTTTAATTTAATTAATTTTCCCTGTAATGAATTATTTTCTTTTATTGCCTTTTTTTCAATATTTACTAATCTCTGATATTCAACATTAACCCAATCACTTAGTTCATCATATTTCATTAATTTATTATTATAATAAAACTCTATACTTCCCAATTTATCTATCCTAGTTTCAAACTGATAATACATAGATAATTCTGATTGTATAATAAATAATGCCTTAACTAATTTAAAAAACTTATTTGCTTCTATTTTGTTTGAAAGCTTTACTTTATAGTCTGATTTTATGTTTCCATATACTTCGGTTTCTCCAACAATCTGTAAACTTGCTTTGTCTGTCTTATCATATACTTCATATATTGAAGGCCAATCTTTAGTAAATAACCATAAATAATTTTCTAAACTTTGTATCTCAGTTTTATTTAGCAATTCTCTACTATACTCTGTATTACTGATTGGAACAAATATTTTTCCTGCTTTCTTTTTTTCTATCTGCTTTTTTAATACATAAAAAAATGTTGAATAATCCTTATCCTCTGTTGGAACTATCATAAAATACTGGTCTGATGCTTCTGCATAATATATTTGCCATAGATAATTTCCTGAATATCTTACTTTGAATGGAATTTTTTTATTTATTAACTGCTGTTCTTTTTCTATTTTCTCAATGTTTTCGATTTTTACATCTTCTAACATTTTTAAAAAAATTTCATTTTTATGCTTTTTATCTTCATTTTTACTATTTGGGTCTAAATAATCAGCTAATGGGCTTGATTTTGCATATTTTTCTTTTACGTCTTCTAATCTATTTGTTGGTGATAATAATATTTGTATTTCTTTTGGAGACACAAACCTATACTGCCTATATTTTTTCTCATCAAAACTTGAATTTGGTCTAAATTTTAAATCCTCTACTAACTCCAAAGTTTTGGGAATATTATCTAAGTCTAAACCAATATATTCTAATTTTTTCTTTATCTCTTGAGTCTTATTATTTTTTTCCAAAGTAGTTTCTCCTTCCAATCCTTTTATTCTTATATATTTTACTATGCAAAGTAAAAAATAGCAAGATTTTTCCTGCTATTTTTATTTTTTTTAGAATACCTATTGACAAAAGTGGAAATACCTATTATAATAAGTAAAGTTTCAAATATGGCGAAGTAGCTCAGTTGGCTAGAGCATCCGGTTCATACCCGGCAGGTCGTAGGTTCAAGTCCCACCTTCGCTACCAAAATAAGATAAAGAGCAAATCTTTATCTTATTTTTTATTTCTTCTAATATCTTCTTCTATATCCTCTACAATTACAAGAATAAGAAGTTGTATTTGTATTTATATTATTGTTCGTAGTCGCATCTGATAATAATGTATTCACACCAGTTCTTCCACTATTACAACAACAATCATTGTCTTCATCATAACAATTTATAGAATTTCCATTGATACTAGCAACAACTTCACCATTACTATTAATTATTCTAAGGTTGCTATTTGTATTTTCGTTGTTATTATTGTTATTCTCTTCATATGGATTATGGCAGTTTAAACAACTATTATTTCTAAAAAAACAACAACTTTTAAATAAACAATCTAAAAATGCAGATACAAATGCTACTATTCCTAATATTAGCGCTAAAATAACCAATGTTAAGTTTGATAAAATTATTGCAACTAATAATGCAATGGAAAAAAATATAAATCCAACTAATAATGGACAGCGGACTAATCTGTTAATAAATATAGCTAATACTATTGTTACAAGTATTACAGCTAAAAAAATAAGTATATTCATATATATCATCCTTTCCTGATAAATCAGTATGTTTTCGTTATATATTATGAATATACTTATTTTTTGGTTACTTATTGATACATTACCTTCATCAAATACAATCCATTAGGAGGTAACGTTTTTCCGGCATTTTCTCTTCTTTGCATTTTTATTATTTCTGGAATTTCATTAGGCTCAATCTTACCAATTCCCACATCCACTAATGTTCCTGCAATTATTCTTACCATATTATATAAAAAGCCATTTCCTGTAAGTTCTATAAATACTCTATCTCCTTCATCATATACTTCGGCATTATAAATTGTTCTAACACTGCTCTTGCTACTTGTTCCACTTGCTTTAAATGCTTTAAAATCATGTTCTCCCTCAAAATATTTTACTGCCTTTTTCATTTTTTCTACATCTAATTTTTGAGGTATATGCGTTTCTAAATTTCTATAAATCGCAGTTCCTTCTGGTGAATTATTTATAACGTATCTATATGTTTTTTTCTTACAATTTAACCTACTATGAAATCTTTCGTCAACTTCTTCTGCTTTTTTAATAACTATTGATCTTTTTAATTTAGAATTAATTGCTATTGCAAATTTTTCTATTGGTATCTGCGAATTTGTTTTAAAATTAGCAACTTGTCCAAAAGCATGTACTCCTGCATCAGTTCTTCCTGAAGCATTTAATTCAACATCTTCTCCTGTAATCTGCTTAATAGCTTGCTCTATAGTCCCTTGTATATTTAGTTTATTAGGCTGTTTCTGCCATCCATTAAAGTCTTTTCCATCATATTCGATTGTTAATTTTATATTTCTCATTTCTTTCCTTTCATATTAGTCAAAAAGATGGCTTACTTTGCCACCTTTTCTTTTTTGTTAAAAATTCTCTTTATTTCTTCTTTTATATTTTTCTTTTCTTTTTTTGCTTTAGCCTCATTTAATCGTTTTGTAACTATATTACTGATTAATATCTTTTTCAAAGCATCTTCTCTTACATCTGCTATTAGAGTTCCATCTTTTGCAATTGAAACTTTTCCTGTTTCTTCAGAAACTATTATTGCAATACTATCTGATTCTTTTGATATTCCAATTCCTGCTCTATGGCGGGTTCCCACTTCCTTAGCAATATCTTGATCACTTGCTAGAGGAAGCATACATGCCGCTGCGGCAATTTTATTATTACTTATTATAACAGCTCCATCATGTAATGGCGTATTTGGAACAAATATGTTTACCAATAATTGTGGTGATACTTCCGCATCCATTGGAATTCCTGTTGCTATTATGTCTTTTATTTGAATATCTCTTTCTATTACAATTAATGCCCCTGTTCTTTTTTGAGCTAGTTCATATACTGCAATAACTACTTTATATATATCTTCTTTGGTCTTCGTAATTATATCTTTATCAAATCCAAAAAATCTAGAAAATTTATTAGTTCCTCCAAGCTGTTCTAGTGCACGCCTTATTTCTGGTTGGAATATAATTATTATAAGTATTACTCCCCAATCCATTACAGTAGATAAAATATAATTTAATATATGTAAATTTAGTATTCCACTCACTGCTGTTGCAATTACCAAAAAAGCTATTCCTTTTACTAGTTGCCAAGCTCTAGAATCTTTGACTATTCGTAATAATTCATATGCTAAAAATATAACTATTGCTATATCTAATATTAAAGAAATTAATTTTACTGGATATTCTTGATACATTTTTATATATGTTAGTATATTTTGTTCATAAAAATTATTTAACACTACTCCTATATTATTCATTTATTTTTTCTCCTCTTACGTTATATTCTGTCAACTATCTTACACTTGAAACCACAAAATATATACATGTTGAGCAAGATGCTAAAATCATTAAAACTAATAAAAATACTGCCATTATTTTTGAAGCAATTCTACTTTTATCTATTTTAACTTTTACTTTTGTTTGTTCTTGTTTTTCTTTTTTATCTTTTTTCATTGTTTGTCTTCCTTTCTTTTGAAATTATATTTTTTACACAATCTTATTATAACATAAAATTCTTTTTTTGCAATATGTAAACTATAATATTTTATATATTTCTAAAATTCTCTTTTCTGCTTCTATTATTTTATTCTCATCATTAGCACAAATATATGCTAAAAAGTCATCTTCTTCTACTTCATCTCCAACTTTTTTATTTAACACAATTCCAACCTCAGCCTCAATTTTGTCATCTTTATTAACTCTACCAGCTCCTAAATAACAAGCCACTTTTCCAATATCTTCTGCATTTATTTCTTTTACTTTTCCTGTTTTCTTAGTAACTACAGCCAAAGTATATTTTGATTTTTTAAATTTTGTTGTATCTTCTATAAATGATATGTCTCCACCTTGATTTTCAACCATTTCTACAAATTTATTATATGCCATTCCATTTTCAATACTCTCTAACATCTTTAGTTTGTTTTCTTCTATGTTCTCTCCCTTTCCTGCTAATTTAAGCATATTTGCGCCAAGTTCTAATACAACCTCTTTTAAATCTTTCGGCATATCTCCTTTTAGAAAATTTATCGCTTCTACTACTTCTAAAGAATTTCCTATTGCATATCCAAGTGGTTCATCCATAGGTGTTAATACACATCTTACCTCTCTTCCAGCAAGATTTCCAATCCTTATCATTTGTTCAGCTAGTTTTTGTGCATCTTCTTTATTTTTCATAAATGCCCCTTTTCCAACTGTTACATCTATAACAATCTTGTTTGCCCCACTTGCTATTTTTTTACTCATTATGCTTGACGCTATTAGTGGAATATTTTCAACACAAGATATTGTATCTCTTAATGCATATATTTTTTTATCTGCTGGTGCTAAATCCATCGTTTGCCCTATCATACTAATGCCTACTTTTTTTACATCTTCTATAAATTCCTCTATACTTACATTAGTTTGATATCCAGGTATAGATTCCATTTTATCTACAGTTCCTCCTGTAAAACCTAAACCCCTTCCTGACATTTTTGCTACAGGTATACCTAATGATGCAATTATTGGTAGTAATATAATGGATACTTTATCTCCTACTCCTCCAGTACTATGTTTGTCTACAACATTTTCTCCCAAACATGACAAATCCAACACTTTGCCAGAATGTGCCATAGCTAAAGTTAAATCTGTTATTTCTCTATCGTTCATGCCATTTATATATATTGCCATTATTAATGCTGATGCTTGATAATCTTGAATATTTCCTTCTGTATATTCTTTTATAAAATATTCTATTTCTTCTTTGCTTAATTCTTTTGCATCTCTCTTTTTTGCAATTATATCTAATATATTCATTTGTGACCTCCTATTTTACACAAAATGTGTTGTAAAACTTTTTCTATGTATTGGGCAAAGTCCATATTCTTTTATTGCTGCAATATGAGCGGCAGTTCCATATCCTTTATGTTTTTCAAATCCATATTGAGGATACACCTTATCCCATTCTCTCATTATTCTATCCCTTGTAACTTTTGCTATAATTGATGCCGCTGCAATTGAATAGCATTTTGCATCACCTTTTATTATTGATTCATATGGTATTCCAAGTGTATCAATATGATTAAGTGCATCAACTATTATTAAATCTGGTTTTACTGTTAATTCTTGTAATGACATAGTTAAACCTTTTTTAGTTGCATTTAATATATTTATTTCATCTATTTCATCTTGCCCTATAATTCCAACACCATAACTTATAGCTTCTTCTAAAATTTGGTCATATAATTTCTCTCTCTTTTTTTCTGAAACTTTTTTAGAATCATTTACTCCTTCTATCATAGAATCAGCCGGCATTATTACACTTGCAACTACTACTGGCCCTGCAAGAGGTCCTCTCCCAGCTTCATCTATGCCACATATTGTGTTAAATCCTTTTTTTCTTAATTCTTTTTCTTGTTCTTTTAATAATATTAATCTTGCTTCTTCTTTTTCTTTCACTTTTTTGCGTCCTTTCAACTTAACTTATTCATCTATTAATTGTGTTAATGTATATTTTCCATCATATCCTTTTGTATTTATAACTTCTACTTTTATATTATCAAAATCATATTTAACTATATAATTCCCATATTTCTCTGCATCTACTTCCTTAACACCAATATCTTTTAATACATTTTCATCTAAATAATAATAATTTTCATCTACAGTTATTCCTTCTGGTATACTTTTTTCTATTTCTGTTCCTTGCACAGGAATTCCTTTCAAATTTTCTTGTTTAACTTCATTAATTTTCGCTAAATCTTCTTCTTTATTTTTGTCTAAATTAACTGTTTGAAAACGTACCTCTTCTAAATCTTTTTTAGTATCTGCTTGAATTAACAACATATCTGTTCTTAAATCTTGCAATTGATTTTCAACTATCATTTTTTTTACATATTTTACTCCAATAACCGCAACAATTATAATTATAGCAATAATAATTATCAATGTTGGAATTGCTACTCCATTTTCACTTTTCATATTTAAAAATCCTCTCTAATAATTTTATATTTATATTATATATGTAGCTAATGCTATTTTCAAGAAAAAAATTAGTTTTTTACATTATTTTCACATTTTTTTCACAAATGTAGTGTATTCTATATGAAGTAAATAAAAAAAAGAGGAGGTCCTTACAATGGATGAAAATGAAAACAGATTTGAAGTAATATCAAGCAAAACTTCAAAAGCAAACTTCAAACAATCAAATGGATTTGGAAAAACAATATTTGTACCATTTTTAAGTGGTGTTATGGGATGTGCTTTAGTTATAGGAACTTGCTTTGGTGTTCCATCTATAAAAGAAAAACTAACAGGAGATACTACCACATCAAAAACAACAGTTCAGACATCTTCTGGAACAACATCAAACCTAATATCACTATCAAACTATTCAAATACAGCAGTATTTGCAGCAAACAAAATATTACCATCAATCGTTGGCATTGAAGTTACTTATACAGCTACATCAAATTCTTTATTCGGATTTGGTACGCCACAAACTTCAACAGCAACAGCTACAGGTTCTGGTATTATCATTAGTGAAGATGGTTATATTTTAACAAACAACCATGTTGTAGATACAAGTTCTTCAAGTTCATACTCATATTACGATATTTCAGATGCTACATCTGTAAAAGTAAAATTAAATAGCGGAACTTATGGAGATAATGCAACATTTGATGCAAAAATTGTCGGAAAAGATTCTCAAACCGATTTGGCTGTATTAAAAATTGATAAAACAGGATTAACTGCAGCAGAATTTGCTGATTCTGACCAGGCAGTTGTAGGAGAATTTGTAATGGCTGTAGGTAGCCCTCTTGGACTAGATACTACTGTTACACAAGGAATTATTAGTGCGGTTAACAGAGAGGTAGAATCTGAAGGTACAAAATATATTTGTATTCAAACAGATGCTGCAATAAACTCTGGTAACAGTGGTGGCGCACTTGTAAATAGTGACGGAAAAGTTATTGGTATAAACACATTAAAATTATCTGGTAGTGGTGTTGAAGGAATTGGATTTGCTATTCCTATAAATTCTACACTTGATGTTACTGACCAATTAATTAACCACAATAAAGTTTTGAGACCTTATATCGGAATTAGTGGTATTAACTTAGATGAGTCAACAGCAAAAAAATATAATTTAACTGTTGGTGTTTATGTAAAAACGGTTCAAAATTTCTCTCCAGCAGAAAAAGCAGGATTACAAGCTGGCGATGTTATCGTTAAAGCAGAGGACAAAGACATTACAACTATGGATGAATTAAATGAAATTAAAAATTCTCACCAAATTGGTGATACAATGAAATTAAAAATTAATAGAAATGGTGATGAAAAAGAAATAACACTAACTCTTGCAGAAACTCCTTAATTTTTCAAATTTTCACTTTAAGTTCACACAATGAACAAATTTCATTGGTATTATTATATGCATAGTCAGTAAGAACTGATTAATAAACATCCCCTTTTATTTTCAAAAACGGTCTAAATAATTAGACCGTTTTTATTATTACATTATTATTACATCCATTTCGTTTGTATTGTTTTCATTTCCATATGCATATATTATATACAATGCATTATCTTTTCCTATAAAATATTCAGTAACATTATTAATGCTATACATATCACTTGTATAATCTCTCTTGTATGTAGTATAACCCAATTTTTCTAATTCTTCTGACTTTTCTTGTTGAGTTTTAATTTCTTCTTTTATTTTCTGATTAGCCTCTTTTTTGGTTATTCCTTTTGCCTCAAGTATATTATCAATTGTATATTCTTTTTGATTTGTTAAATCATAATTATATGTTTGGATAATATCTCTTTGTGGATTTGTCCCTTCTTTTAAAGTTGACCTTACTACTAATGATAATATATTATTAGATATATACGCACTATAATTTACTGTATATATAATATTACTGTTTTGAGTATTTATAACACTTTTTGCCTTTTTCTCAAATATATCTTTAATTTTGATATTAAAATCTTCTATTATTGAATTGTTTATATTTATATATGGTATGTTTACATTTAATTCATAATCATTGATTTTATTATCATTATTTTTATATCCTATATAAATAATTTCTTTACTATTGTCTATCTTCGAGATTTTATAACTATTATTTTCTAAATAATTTACCTTATTATTAAAAATATTCTCAAACTCATCTTTATATTGACTTTTTTGTGCTTCAGTTATTTGTGGTATTTTACTCTCTACTTTTACTTCATTTCTTTTTGATATTTGCAATACCATTGCAAATATTACAGCAACAACACATACTATTAATATTCCTACATAAAATATTTTTAATCTTTTGTTTTTCTTACTCTCATCTTCTATAATTACATTCATACTTTTTCCTCCGTGCTTATATTGTAATATCTTTCACTAAAAAATGCAATAGTTGTTTTATTCTTTTTTTAGATATTTTAATTTTGTTGCCATCCCTCCCCTTATATGCCTCTCTGCTTTGTTCTCATCTAATATCTCTCTCACTTCTTTAGCTAGCATAGGATTTATCTCTTCAAGTCGCTCAGTTACATCTTTGTGTACTGTACTTTTACTAATTCCAAATTTTTTAGCTGCACCTCTCACCGTATCTTTTGAATCTATAATATAATGCGCCAAATTAACAGCCCTTTCCTCTATTGTTTTATGAGCAAATATTGACGAATTGTAATTGTGTAAATTTATTTTTTTCATCATGAAACCCCCATATGAATACTTTTGTTTAATTGTATTCACATAAGGGTTGTATTAGTACTTTAGTATAAATTATTATCTTTAAAAAGAGAATAAATTATTTTATTATGTTCTTCTCCTGTAACCTCGTTAATTATTCTCTGATGTAAAACAGCTTCTTTTTCAAAATCTGTATCTTCTAGAATCTTCACTTTTATTTTATAAAATTCAGACCCATCAGAACATTCGCAAGAAATAACATCAAATCCATTATCTAATAAATAAGAAGATATATTATTTATTGCCTCAGCATACAATTTTTCTTTCCCTGCATTTAACCATTTTTTTCCTACAACAAATCCTAATTTACAAGTTTTATTTTTAGTAGACATATCGTATATACGTATAAATCCAGCCACTTCTTCAGTCTCTTTAAATATAATTGCTAATGTATATCTTTCACCTTCGCCATCACCTAAACCAATTTCTATCATTTGCTTAGTTTCATCCACACTAGCATGTACTCTAAAGTCTGATAAATCCGCAATCTTCTTAATTCCAGCCCAATTATCAAAAGCCTCTTCTGCATCTTCAATTTCAAATTTCCTTAATAAAATATTATTTGTTTCAATCCTTTTCATATAAACTCCCCCTAATTAAATATATTTTTCTAAAATTTCTTTTATTTCTGTGTTTATCGATAATAATTCTGTTTCAAGATTTTCTAGCTCTCTATTTTCAGTTTTAATATCAATATGATTTTCCTCTTTTTTTATTTTTATATATTTCTTTATATTTAAATCATAATCATTCTTTATAATAGTTTTTACATCAACTTTTATAGAATAATTAGGCTTTTCAATTCTATTTTTATATGTCTCTATAATTTTTGCTTGATTTTCTTCTGATAAAATATTTCTTTTTCTTTCTTTTACGTATTCCTTACTTGCGTCTATATATAAAATATCATCTCTTTTATATTTTTTTTGCAAAACTAAAATTACAACCGGAATCTTTGTTCCATTAAACAACTTTTCTGGCAAGGCTATTATTGCATCTATATAACTATTTTGAATTAAATTAAGTCTTAAATTATACTCGCTTCTTGTTTTTTTAAATAAAAATCCATGTGGTACTATAACAGATACTTTTCCGTTTGTATTTACACTTTCTAACATTTTTACTATAAATTTAGAATAACTACTTGCATTTTCAAAAACTCCATATCTATAAAATATTTTCTCAAATCTTTCATCATCTTTTGACATATTATTTATAGTAAATGGTGGATTTGAAATTGCATAATCCACTCTAGGCATTTGGTCAATTCTTATTTCATCAATCTTTTTATTTTCTATATTATGCAACCACAGATTCGTCATGCAAATATTATAATTGCTTATATTACTTTCATCTCCAAATGCATATATACTTCCCGACCTCGCACTTTCTACAAGAAAATTTCCTGTTCCACAAGCTGGGTTATATATCGAAGTCCTGTTTTCTACGGGAAATAGTTTAACCATTGTTTTTACTATTTCTTTTGGAGTATAATATTCAGTATTTTGAAATGATATTTCATTATTTTTATCAGCTTCAGAAATTATATTTTCAAATGCTTCAGCCAATAACGTTTTTTGATATTCTCTTGTATTTTCTATTAGTTCTTTCATTTCCAAAACACAATTTTTAAATATGGGATAACTTTCCTCTTTTATTACTTCTCTAAATTTAATATTTATAAATAGTTTTTCTGATTTTTCTTTTTTTCTAATTTTATATAATTGTTCATCTATACTTTGCACAGTATAAATTAATTCATCTATAACAAAAAAATTATTTGGTTCACTTTCAATTTCATATATTGCATATATAAGAGCTGACAAATATTCCACATAATTTAATCCTATAGTATCTATTAACTTTAATTGCATAGCAATCTCTTTTAATTTCTTATTCACCTGTTTTTGATTCATTTGCAATTACTCCTTTATTTACCATTTGTTCTAAATACCAATTATATATCTTTTCTTTCTTTTTTAAAATGTTATCAAAAACTATCCTTTCTCTTTCCCATAAGTTAATTAATTTTTCCATTTCTAATTGATTTTCAATTGCAATATTAGGTATTTCTATTTTTTTTAATTCAGTTACTGTCATTGATTTTATTATAGAGCCTGTTATTAATGATTCCATAACTGATTGATTTTTATCAGATTCTAAATACCATTTTAATACTATTGGACTAATTTTTTTCCTATCTGTTCTTATTATACAGAATTGCGACGGAATAAGTTTTCCTTCTATATTTTCATCTACATAAATAATTTTATTTGGCGCCAATAAACGAAATAATAAATCCCCATTTTGTGCTAATTTATCACTTAAGTTTTTATTTGTTTTTAATTCTTCATATGTATTTTTTTCCTCGTAATTCTTTAGAGAAAATAGCTCATAACTATTTTCTCCATTATTGTCTTTTTCTCTCTTGGTTAAAACGCCAATCATTACTTGAGCCATTTCCTCTAGCTTCATATATTCCTTCTTTCTTTTATTCTTGATTTTTCTTAAAGAAAATTTCATTGCAACAGTATTTACAACCATTTACCACTTTAAAGTATTCTTTAGCTCTGCTTTTGGCTTCAATTGGACACATACATTTTCCCAAATCTATTTGATTATCTTCTTGTGGGCATCTTTTACAAGTATTAATATGTATTTTATGACAACCATTTTTATTTTGAGCTCTTTTGTTTACTATATATTTAGCCATTTGGTAACTTTTCCTCCTTTCGTTTAAAGTTCCAAAAAGAATTTAATGTAAATACTTTGCATTTTTTTATATTTCGTGTTATAATAAGTTTGTAACATAAATGCTTACAAAGTATTTATCTAAGTTCTAAATAACGCTACTTATTTAGAACTTTTTCTTTTTGTTCCAGGAAGAGTATAACTCTTTTGATATTTATTGTCAATATTTTAAAATTATTTTTTTCCTAATTCTCTAATTGCTTTAGATAATTCTCCAACTTCTTCAATTAACTGTAACATTCTTTCATTTATTTCCTCATAAGTTATTTCATTAGTACTAAGATTGTTAAATACAGCATTTCCATATCTTGACTCATACTCTTTATATAAATTTGTTATATATATTAAGTCTTCTTCAAATTCACTATCTTTAAAATCTTTAATATTAATTTTCTTTTCTATAATAATAGCATCATAACAATTTTCATTATATTTAAAATTATTTTTCAATTCTGATTCTATAAAAGAATATTTAATTCGATAATCTTTAGCCAATTCTAATATTTCAGCTTGTTTTTTTGCAGTTCTTCCAAATCCAATCCATAGCTCTACTTCATTTTTATCTCTTTCAAATGAGATTCCAACATATCTACCCTTAGTTCCACTTTTATTTTCTGATGTATATAGCTGAATCCAGGGATTTTCCGTACGATTATAAGCTGGACCAAGCTTCAATTCCACTCCCAAACCATCGATTTTTAACTGTTCACTTATTTGACTCTTTAAGCTCTGTTCTAATTCGTTGTCTTTAAGTCTCTTTTGAATTCCTTTTTTCGTTGGAACATCCTCTAACATATACATATAACCATGCATTAAATAATAAAATAATTCTGATTTACTTTTAAATTGTTTATTCATATAACCTCTTCCTTCAATTTGAAATATATTTCATCTAAATATTATCATCATTTTTTATATTCGTCAATACATTTTATGTGTTTTTTTATATATTTTATATAGTTTTGTTTTATTTAATCAGTTATAGTTGTGCTATAACTGTATTATAAAATAATTAAAAGGCTCTTCTAAAACCTTTTAATTATTTTCTTTTATTGATTTTAATCTTAAATATCCTAGTTCTTCCCACATATTATAAGCTAAGTTTAATCTAAATAATACCTTAGGCTTAGCTCCTGCCCTATTTTTATCAACAACACATGCATAATATCTTACATCTGGGTCTTTATATTTTTTCAAATCCAAAAACTCTGTATCAACTTCTTCTAAAGAATATTCATATTTACCTAAATCTTCATTATGTATTTGTTTTATTAAGCATAAAGTATCTAAAACCTCTTTTACAGTTCTACTTACAGCTAAATCATTAATATTTAAATTTATTGGTAATGTACTGCTTTCGGTTAACTGTAAAGATGATGCAATAAAGATATTTAAATTTTGAGCTAAATTAGAAAGTATAGTTGCAGTTTTTTTCAATTCCTCACCATTACCAATATTTTCTGTATCTGTTTTTAAAGTATCATAAAACATATACTCAATCTTTTCTTTATAATAATAATTCAAAATAACTTTTTCCAATTCTTCATTTGTATGATTTGTTATATTTACAAAATATATAGAATTTTTTATTTGTTTATCAATCCAATTAGTAACATTAATTGTTTTTCTAAACTCATCAGAGATTTGCATAAGTCTTTTAGCAAATGCTTCTTGTGACTCATTTTGATTTCTAATAACAAAGCCCTCATCATCTGTTAATACATCAATTCCCTGGTCAGGTCTAAATTTAAATTCCAAAAGCTCTCCTTCTGTTTTTCTTATATTCTGACTGTGCAATTTTTGTATTTCCTTATTATTTAAAACAGTTGTTATTAAACACAATTTCATTTTTTCTTCTGACATCTCATTTGAAATTATTAACACTTTCTTATTATGAATAAATGCTATATACGCTGCTAAATTTATTGTAAACCTACTTTTTCCTGCATTTGATGGCATAGCATATGCCATTGTTTCTCCTTTTCTTATTCCTTTAAAAACATCACTTAAAATTGGAAAAGGTAATTCTAAACCACTTGTTAAACTATTATCACCAGATAATAAAAAACTCGTAATATTATTACTCAACACTGCTCTTTTAAATTTTTCTGTTGTTGTTATTTGTACTATTGCATCTTTAACTTCTTCAATTGTCATTTGATTATATAATTCATATTTCAGTATATCAATAATCTCTCTTTGTGTCTCTTTTATAGGACTTGATAAATAATTCTTTCTTATTTCAAATAATTTTCTTAACTCTACATATGTATTTTCAAAATCATAATTTCCTTGTCTAATTTTTTCTTTTAGTTCTATTTTTTGTTTATATGTTTCAGCATCTTCTTTTGCAAAATTAAATTCATTTTTGGCAATTTGTGGTGCATAGGCTTGTCCTTCTGTAAATAATATACTTTTATATAAATTTAGCAAATTATCACTTTCAAAATAACAGTCTTCATGAAGAATATAATACATTGATATTGCTTTTGGATTTTCTAACAATAATCCAATATATTTTTCTTCTAATTCTCTATTTAATAATTCTTTGGGATATATGTCATTTTTTTCTTCTTGCTCTTCTTCTTCAATTTCTTCTGGTATAAACTCTTCATTAAATATTCTTTCTTCATCTTCATTTATTGGCTCATTTCGTTGAGAAGATAAACTAAGTAATTTTATATTACCTCTATTTTTTAATTGTTCTAATACTTCTATTGCTCTCTTATAATTTTTTTCATTTATATAATGATTTATTTGTTCAATCTCTTCTTTGTTTTCATCTGTAATCTCAATTCTATTTATTAACTTTTTTAAACTTTCTATTCCTCTATTCTCCATTATTTCTCCCCTCTTCTGTATTTCTTATTTTTTAGTATACACATTTTTTTATTTATTTTCAAGACAGATTCCTAAATATTTTCTAATATTTCTTTTCCTACTGTTACAAGCATAGCTCCATCTTGTATTAACTTATTAGTTCCTTCACTTTGCGGTTTCCTTATATCTCCTGGAACTACAAAAACTTCTTTTCCTTGTTCTAAAGCAAATTCTGCCGTTATCAGAGCTCCACTCTTTTTGTTTGCTTCAACAACTAATACGCCTTCTCCTAAACCACTTATAATCCTATTTCTTTGCGGAAAATGTAATCTTTCTGGTTTGCTTCCTAATGGATATTCAGATATTATACAACTATTATTTTTTAGGATTTCTCTAGCTAATTCGACATTTTCTTTTGGATAAATCTGATCAATTCCGCTTCCTAATACTGCAATTGTTCCTCCTTTTAATGCACCAATATGAGCATATGTATCAATTCCTAATGCTAACCCACTAATTACAACAATATCATTTTCACTTAATTCTTTTGCAAAATCATATGCCACCTTTTTTCCATATGCTGTAGCATCCCTTGTTCCCACTATAGCAATTCCTTTTTTATACAATAAATTCTTATTTCCTATCACATATAACTTTTTAGGCGAGTCATATATATTTTTTAATTTTTCTGGATATTCTTTTGAATCTATTAATATTTCCTCTATTTGCATTATATTCATTCCTTTCTAAAAACAATAAAAGACATATATAGATATTATTTATCTACATATGCCCCTAAACCTATTTATTTCCACCACTTTCATTAGCAGCTTTTATCACATTATTCATTAGCATTGCTATTGTCATAGGTCCAACTCCCCCCGGAACTGGTGTTATATAACTAGCTTTTTTACTAACATTTTCAAAATCCACATCTCCTATTATTTTACCATCATCATTTCTATTTATTCCAACATCAATTATAACTGCTCCGTCTTTTATCATATCTACTGTTAGAAATTTTGATTTTCCAATTGCAACTATAACTACATCAGCTTCTTTAGTATACTTTTTTATATCACTTGTTTTTGAATGGCAAACTGTTACTGTTGCATTTTTATTTAAACAACATTGAATTAATGGTTTACCGACAATATTGCTTCTTCCTAAAATTACCACATTTTTTCCTGTTAAATCAATATTATATGCATCAAACATCTTCATAATTCCATATGGAGTACATGATACAAATGTATCCTGGTTTAAACATAATTTTCCAACATTTATAGGATTAAATCCATCTACATCTTTTTCTGGTGCTATTGTTCTAAATGCCTCATTTATGTCTAAGTGTTCAGGAATAGGACTTTGTAACAATATACCATGTATTGATTTATCTCCATTTAATGAATTAATTTGTTCTATTAATTCTTGTTGTTTTATATTTCCATCTAATAAATACTCTACAAATTCTATCCCCACTTGTTCTGCTACTCTGCTTTTATTTCTTACATATATTTGAGATGCTTTATTATTTCCTACCATTATTACTGCAAATTTTGGTTTTATTCCTTTTTGTTTTAGTTCATCACATTTTATTTTCAAATCTGCTCTAATTTCACCTGCTAGTTTTTTTCCATCTATTAATTCCATTATTCAATTCCTCCCGTAACTTTGTACTCTATATCCTCCATATGAGGAAAAATTTCTTTAACTCTTTTTAGAGTAAGCATAGTCATTCTAGGCTGAGGATTTTTGGGATTATCTGTTATTAACTTTTGAGTATAACAATTTTTAGCTGTTTTAAACAAAACATATCTATTTCGTACATATGTGTAATAAATTTGATATCCATTTTTTAAGTCTAACCACATATCTTCAAAAGTATAATTTTCCATCTTTATTTTCATTCCTTCCAATAATCATATTATTTGCACATATCATCAAATTCAGACTCACTAATAATTTGTACTCCTAAGCTTTGAGCTTTAGTAAGTTTACTACCTGCATCTTCTCCTGCTAATAAATAGCTCGTCTTTTTAGAAACAGAACTTGAGGTCTTACCACCAAATTTTTCTATTAGATTAGATGCTTCTTCTCTCGAATATTTATCTAAAGTTCCTGTTAATACAAAAGTCTTTCCTGCAAATCTATCATCTTCATCCTCTTCCTTTTGCCTTTGCATATTAACTCCTGCATCTTTTAATCTTTTTAGTAAGTCTTTAGTTTGGTCTTGTTCAAAAAACTCTCTTATACTATTCGCCACAATTGGACCAATCTCCTCTACCATACTCAAACTTTCTACAGTAGCTTCTGCTAAATTATCCATATTTTCATATCTCTTAGCTAAAATTTTTGCTGCCTTTACTCCAACATGTCTAATACCTAAAGCTGTAATTAGTCTATATAAATCATTTTCTTTACTTGCATTTATACTATTAACTAAATTTTGAGCAAACTTTTTTCCATTTTTCTTTAATGATGCTATATCTTCAAATTTTAAATCATATATATCTGCAATGTTAGAAATCATTTTCTTATCCAATAAAACACCTATTATATTTTCTCCAAGCCCATCAATATTCATTGCTTCTCTTGATGCAAAATGCACTAAATTTCTATACAATTTTGCGGGACATTCTATCCCTGTGCATCTAATAGCTGCTTCGCCTTCTTCTCTAACCGCTTCTGCACCACATACAGGACATACTTTTGGCATTTCGAAATCCTTTTCTTCTCCAGTTCTTTTCGAAACAACAGCTTCAACAATTTCAGGGATTACATCTCCAGCCTTTTGAATTATTACTTTATCTCCTATTTTTAATCCTTTTTCTTTTATAAAATCTTCATTATGAAGTGTAGTTTTAGAAATTGTAGAACCTGCAACTTTAACTGGCTCTAGTATAGCCATTGGCGTCATTACACCAGTTCTACCAACTTGGCAAACTATATCTTTTAAAATAGTTTCTTTTTGCTCTGGTGGATATTTATACGCAATTGCCCATTTAGGAACTTTGCTTGTAGTTCCCATTATTTCTCTTAATTTTAAATTATCTACTTTTACAACGGCTCCATCAATCCCAAATGTTAAACTCTCTCTATCATCACCAATTTTATTTATTGCTTTTATTACTTCTTTTATATTATCACAATAAATCCTTACAGGATTAACATTAAACCCTAACTTATTAAGAAATTCTAATTCTTCAAAATGAGAATTAAATTCTTTTCCTTCTATTTTTTGAACATTAAATATATAAATATCTAAAGGCCTTTTTTTTGTAATATTACTGTCTAACTGTCTTAATGAACCAGCAGCTGCATTTCGAGCATTTGCAAACAATTCCTCTTCATTTTCTTCTCGTTCTTGGTTCATTTTTTCAAAATCATTTTTAGAAATAAATACTTCTCCTCTAACTGTAATATTTATTTTTTCTGGCAATTCTTGTGGAATAGTTTTTATTGTTTTTAAATTTTCTGTTACATCTTCTCCTACTAAACCATTTCCTCTTGTGGCACCTCTAACAAACTTACCTTCAACATATTCTAATGCTGCAGATAAACCATCTATTTTAGTTTCTACTACATATTTAGGATTTTCTATACCATTTTCTTGAGCTTGTTTTTTTACTCTTTCATCAAAAGCCTCTATCTCTTCAAAATTAAAAACATCTTGCAAACTCTGTAATGGTTCTTCATGCTCTACTTTTTTAAAACCTTCCTTTACTGTTCCTCCAACTTTTTGAGTTAAAGAGTTTTTAGTAATTAATTCTGGATATTGACTTTCTAATGTTCTTAATTCTAACATCATCATATCATATTCAAAATCTGATATTTCGGGCTTATCATCATCATAGTATTTTTTTGCATGGTATTCCACTGTTTTTCTTAATTCTTTTATCCTTTTTTCTGCTTGTTTTTTATCCATTTTTCTATTGCAATCCTTTCTTTTCTCTAAAAAAAAGGGGACATGTATTTTAACATGTCCTCCTCGATTTTTATGCATCTGCTCTAGCTAATATTATTATTCTTGCTTTACTATCATCTGTACATGTTGTTAATGATATTTCAGTTGCTCCTTGTGTATCTCTTGTTATGTAATCAGCCTCATTTTCAGCTGCTTCATATTTATTATAAATTGTATATGCCATTCTCTTGCCTGTAGAATCTGTAATATATATTTTATCTCCAACATTTAACTTTTTGTTATTTGAGAAAAATAACCCATTTCTATAATTATGTCCTGCAATTGTGGTATTTCCTGCTTGATTTAAACCTACACCATATAATACAACAACTGAAGTTTCTAATGCTTTTGGTGAATATTCATATTGTTCTAAAATAGGGCATTTCAAGTTTGTTACAGGTATTTCTATTGTTCCTGCTACATCAAATCCATTATATTGTTTTTTCTTTCCATTTGTTGAATTTCCTGTGTCTCCATTATCTCCTTGGTCTACACCATCAAATTGAATATCATCTGTATTATTATTATCCTTTTTCCCATCAGTATTGCTATCTCCAAATGTATCTACAAAGTCTTCTGCACTGTTTTTATCAATATATGTCTTATAATACTTATATCCCATAAAACCTATTACACCTACTATAGCTATAATAATTATAACTAAAAGCACTGTTAAAAAATTACTATATTTTTTACCCATATACAAATACCTCCACTTTATCTACAATTGGAAAAGAACTAAATTTGAATTGTATTTAATTTTCAATTTTTCCTTATAAATCTATTATAGCATATAATTATAAAAAATGGTAGCATTTTAAACTATTTTTTCCCCTAATTGTTTTCCTGCTAATAAATGGAAATGCAAATGTCCTACTTCTTGTCCTCCATCCTTTCCGCAATTCACTATAACTCTATATCCATTTTCTTTAAATCCTTGTTTCTCAGCAATTTCGTTTATTACTTTATAAATTTTACTAATTATCTTTTCTTCTCCATCTTTCATATCAGCTAATGATGCTATATGTTTTTTAGGGATTACTAATACATGTATTGGTGCAGCTGGATTGATATCCTTAAATGCTAAAATTTCTTCATCTTCATATACCTTACTTGATGGTATTTCCCCTTTTATTATTCTACAAAATAGACAATTTTCATCCATAGTTAATCACATTCCTTCCTCTTTTTCAACCATTTACTTTATTATTCTAATATGGCTTTAATTCTTCTAACTCCTGATGAACTTGATTCTTCTTTTTTAATTTTAAAATGACCTAGTTCTGAAGTATTTTGTACGTGAGGTCCTCCACACAATTCTATAGATTTATCTCCTATTTTATAAACAGAAACTATATCTCCATATTTTTCAATAAACATTGCTTCTGCTCCAAGTCTTATTGCTTCATCTTTTTTCATTTCTAAATGCTCTACCGGAATTGCTTCTTTAATCCATTCATTTACTAAATCCTCTGTTGCTTTTTTCTCTTCATCTGTCATTTTTGCTGGATGAGAAAAGTCAAATCTCATTCTTTCTGCTGTTATATTACTTCCTCTTTGATGAACATGTGAACCAAGTACTTGTTTTAATGCTGCATTTAAAAGATGTGTTGCAGTATGATATTTTGTTTCCATTTCTCCTGTTGATGCCAATCCCCCTTTGAATTTTTGCTCTGCTCCAGCTCTTGATTTCTCTTGATGTTCTTTAAATAATTTTTCAAATTCTTCTTTATCAATTTTCATTCCATTTTCTTTCGCCAATTCTTCTGTTTCTTCTGGTGGAAATCCATAAGTATCATATAATCTAAATACCATCTTTCCTGGTACAATATCTTTTCCTTGTTGTTTTATAATTTCTATTTCTTTTGCAAATTCTTTCTCACCTTTTTCAAGTGTTTTTATGAACTTGTCTTTTTCTTCTAAAATAACTGATTTTATTACATCTTTATTTTTTTCAAGTGCAGGATATAATTCTTTTAGGTTTTCCACATTTATATCTATTAATGTTGATAATTCATCTAAAGATATTTGTAATTTGTTCATATGTCTAACCATTCTACGAATTAATCTTCTTAATATATATCCTCTATCTACATTGCTTGGCCTTCCTCCATCACATGTTATCATCATGCTTGAACGTAAATGTTCTGCAACTATTCTTCTGCTTGCTATATTATCTACTTTCTGTAACTCTACTAGTTTGTCCATTATTGGTGCAAATAATTCAGTTTCAAATGGTGTTTCTTTTCCTTCTAACAACATTG
>OLNW01000675.1_pt1 | contig 38570 bp, 32 predicted proteins | sample 1672121 | NCBI WGS metagenome assembly OLNW01 (sample SAMEA3136648, study PRJEB25190) | human gut metagenome
AGTGATTTAAATGATTTATATCGTCGTGTTATTAACCGTAATAATCGTTTAAAGAAATTAATTGATTTAGGTGCTCCATCTATCATTATTCAAAATGAAAAGCGTATGTTACAGGAAGCAGTAGATGCTTTATTTGATAACGGACGTCGTGGTAGAAGTGTAACTGGTGCTGGAAATAGACCTTTAAAATCACTTTCTAGTATGTTAAAAGGTAAACAAGGACGTTTCCGTCAAAATTTATTAGGTAAGCGTGTTGACTATTCTGGTCGTAGCGTTATCGTTGTTGGTCCATCACTTAAGATGTATCAATGTGGTATTCCTAAGGAAATGGCACTTGAATTATTTAAACCTCATGTTATTCATGGCTTAGTAAGTAAAGATATTGCACATAATATTAAAGCTGCTAAGAGATTAATTGAAAATCAAGATCCTATTGTTTGGGATGTTGTTGAAGAAGTAATTAAAGAACACCCAGTATTATTAAACCGTGCTCCTACACTTCATAGACTTGGTATTCAAGCATTTGAACCAATCTTAATTGGTGGTAAAGCAATTCGTTTACACCCACTTGTTTGTACTGCATTTAATGCAGACTTCGATGGTGACCAGATGGCTGTTCATGTACCTTTATCGGAAGAAGCTCAAGCAGAAGCTAGACTTTTAATGTTAGGTGCTAATAACATCTTACATCCAAAATCAGGTGACCCTATTGTTACACCAAGCCAGGATATGGTTTTAGGTAACTACTATATTACTATGGAAAAAGCTGGACTTCCAGGTGAAGGAAGATTGTTTAAAAATACTAATGAAGCTTTAATGGCTTATGAAAGAAGAGAAATTACTCTTCATACAAGAATAGTTATTCCAGTTGATTCTTTTAAATATAAATTATTTACAGAAGAACAACATGGAAAATATTTAGTAACTACTGTTGGTAAGATTAAATTTAATGAAATTTTACCTGATTCATTCCCATTTATTAATGAACCAACTGATGATAATATTCAAAATATTACACCAAATAAATACTTTATTGAGATGGGACAAAATATTCCTGAAGTAGTTGCTAATATGCCTCTTGTTAAACCTTTTGCTAAAGGTGTATTAGAGAAAGTAATTGCCCAAGTATTTAAGCGTTATAAAACAACTGAAACTTCTATCATGCTTGATAAGTTAAAAGACTTAGGATTCAAATATTCAACAATAGCTGGTATTACAGTATCTATGGCTGATGTTGTAAGTAGTGATAAGAAACCTGAAATTGTTCGTGATGCTCAAAAAGTTGTTGACAATATTAATAAACAATATAAACGTGGTTTAATTACTGATCAAGAAAGATATGAAAAAGTAGTTGAAACATGGAATGCTGCTAAAGACAAAGTTCAAGCAGAACTTCAAGAAAAAGCTAATGCTGATTTAGATAACCCAATCTTCATGATGATGCACTCTAAAGCACGTGGTAATATCTCTAACTTTACACAAGTTGCAGGTATGCGTGGTTTAATGGCTAAACCAAATGGAGAAAGTGTTGAAATCCCAGTATTATCTTCATTCAAAGAAGGATTATCAGTATCAGAGTTCTTCTTAAGTACACACGGTGCTCGTAAAGGTAGTGCCGATACCGCATTAAAGACTGCCGATTCTGGTTACTTAACTCGTCGTTTGGTAGATGTTAGTCAAGATATCATTGTTCGTGAAGAAGATTGTGGTACTGACCAAGGTGTTGTTGTTCATGCATTTATTAATGACAAGACTGGTAGTGTAATTGAATCACTTCGTGATAGAATTGTTGGTAGATACACTAATAAGAAAGTAATTAATCCTACAACTAAAGAGGTTATTTGTGATAAATTAACTTTTGTTACTGAGCAATTAGCTGATAAGATTGTTGCTAGTGGTGTTGAAGAAGTAGAAATTCGTACAATTTTAACTTGTGCATCTAAACATGGCGTATGTCAAAAATGTTATGGACGTAACTTAGCTACTGGTAATTTAGTTGAAGTTGGTGAAGCAATTGGTGTTATGGCTGCTCAATCTATTGGTGAACCTGGTACTCAGTTAACCATGAGAACATTCCATACTGGTGGAGTTGCTGGTGGAGAAGATATTACACAAGGTCTTCCTCGTGTACAAGAGTTATTCGAAGCTCGTATTCCAAAAGGAAAAGCAACTATTGCTGAAATCGATGGTACAGTTACTAAAATTGATGAAGACCATGGTAAATTTAGAATTTCTATTAAGAATGATGTTGAAACAAAAGAACATGTTACAAATTATGGAGCTAAACTTCGTGTAGAAAAAGGTTCTAAAGTTGTAGCTGGTGAAAAATTAACTGAAGGAGCTATTAGCCCTAAAGAATTACTTGCTGTGACAGATCCACTTACTACACAAGAATATATCTTAAAAGAAGTACAAAATACTTACCGTAGTCAAGGTGTTGATATATCTGATAAGCATATTGAAGTTATTGCTAGTAAGATGATTAGTAAGATTCGTATTGTTGAGGGAGGAGGTACTAAGTTCTTACCTGGTGCTTTAATTGACTTCTCAACATTTACAGAAGCTAATAAAGAAGCTATCATTAATGGTAAGATGCCAGCTAGTGGACGCCCTGTTCTATTAGGTATCACAAAAGCATCTCTTGAAACAGAATCATTCTTATCTGCAGCAAGTTTCCAAGAGACAACTCGTATCTTAACAGATGCTGCTATTCGTGGTAAAGTTGACCATCTAGAAGGATTAAAAGAAAATGTTATTATTGGTAAATTAATTCCTGCTGGAACTGGTGCTAAAAAATATAAAAATGTTGATTTTGATTTAGCAAGTCAATTTGCTGATGAAGAACCACTTGAAACATTAGAAGAAGAGTTTATGTAGGCTCTTCTTTTTGCATTATTTATAATTTTTGCTTTAAAAATCAATAATTTTATCATATAATATTATCGTTAGAGGTGATATTATGTTTCATTTAAATAATCGTGGTTGGGGTCTTAGTGTATTACTTGCATTTTTACTTGTTTTTTTTGTTGCTATTATCTTAATTAGTATTGGTGCCTCTAATTTAGGAATTGGTTAATTTTTAATTGACTTTTACAAAAACTAGTGTTATATTATAGCTACTGATAAATTTAGGTTTTGTTTTGACAAAACTTAAATTTAGTTAGCAATATGACACACCTGGTTATGTGTAAAGAAAGGAGAGATATTTATGCCTACAATGCAACAATTAGTCAGAAAAAATAGAACTGATAATAAAAGAAAGAGTAAATCTCCAGTGTTAGGATTTGGACTTAATACAATCCAAAGAAAAACTACTGAATTAAATAGCCCACAAAAACGTGGAGTATGTACTCGTGTAGGTACAAAAACACCAAAGAAACCAAACTCAGCTTTAAGAAAATATGCTCGTGTTCGTTTATCTAATGGAAAAGAAGTTGATACTTATATTCCTGGTGAAGGACATAATCTACAAGAGCATAGCGTTGTGTTAGTTCGTGGTGGACGTGTTAAGGACTTAATCGGAGTTCGTTATCATGTTATTCGTGGTACCTTAGATACTGCTGGAGTTAAAGATAGAAAACAAGGTCGTAGTAAATACGGTGCTAAGAAACCTAAAAAGTAAAATAAATTAAACGAAAGAAAATTATGAAGGGAGGCAAATAATCATGCGTAAAAGACAAGCAGTTAAAAGAGATGTTTTAGCAGATCCTATATACAATTCAAAAGTTGTTACTAAATTAATTAATCGTATGATGATTGGTGGAAAAAGAGGAAAAGCTGAAAAGATTTTATATGATGCTTTTGATATTATCAAAGAAAAGACTGGAGAAAATCCTCTAGATGTTTTCAATAAAGCATTAGAAAATATTAAACCACTTCTTGAAGTTAAATCTCGTCGTGTTGGTGGTTCTAACTATCAAGTACCTATGGAAGTTAGTGCTGACAGAAGTCAAGCATTAGGTCTTCGTTGGTTAGTTAATTATGCAAGATTAAGAGGCGGAAAAGGAATGGCTGAAAATCTTGCTAATGAAATTATTGATGCTTCAAATGGAACTGGAGCAGCAGTTAAAAAACGTGAAGATACCCACAGAATGGCAGAAGCTAATAAGGCATTTGCACATTATCGTTGGTAGGAAAGGATTAATATATGGCTCGTGAAACGTCGTTAGAAAAAACAAGAAATTTTGGAATTATGGCACATATCGATGCTGGTAAAACAACTACCACTGAACGTGTATTATTCCATACAAAAAAGATTCATAAAATTGGTGAAACACATGATGGTGCTAGCCAAATGGACTGGATGAAACAAGAGCAAGAACGTGGTATTACTATTACTTCTGCAGCAACTACTGCATACTGGAAAGGTTATCGTATGAATATCATCGATACTCCAGGTCACGTAGACTTTACTGTTGAAGTTAGTCGTAGTTTAAGAGTACTAGATGGAGCTGTTGCTTTACTTGATTCACAAGCAGGTGTTGAACCTCAAACTGAAACTGTATGGCGTCAGGCTACTGAATTTAGTGTACCTCGTATTATTTTTGCTAATAAAATGGATAAGATGGGAGCTAACTTTGAATATACTTTAGGTACTATTAAATCTCGTCTTGGTGTTAACGCTAAACCTATTGAATGGCCAATTGGTGCTGAAAGTGAATTCCATGGTGTAATCGATCTTGTTACTATGAAAGCTTACGAATATGATGGTAAACAAGATGAAGAAGCTAAGGAAATCGAAATCCCAGCTGATCTTAAAGATATTGCTGAAGAGAAACATAATGATCTTATTGAAGCAGTTGCTGAATATGATGATGAGTTAATGAATACTTACTTAGATGGTGGAGAAGTAACCGTTGATATGATTAAGAGAGCTATCCGTCGTGGAACTCTTGATGTTAAATTCTTCCCAGTTATGTGTGGTACAGCTTTAGGAAATATGGGTATTAAGTTATTACTTGATGCTGTTATTGACTATTTACCATCTCCTACTGATATTGCAAGTATTGAAGGAACAGATTTAGATGGTAATCCAGCTGTTAGACACCCATCTGATAGTGAACCATTTAGTGCTTTAGCATTCAAGGTTATGACAGATCCATTCGTTGGTCGTTTAACATTCTTTAGAGTTTACTCTGGACACTTATCAAGTGGTTCTTATGTATTAAACTCTACAAAAGATGTAAAAGAACGTGTTGGCCGTTTATTATTAATGCATGCTAATAACAGAACTGAAATATCTGATGTATATACTGGAGATATTGCAGCTATCGTTGGACTTAAGAATACTACTACTGGAGACACTTTATGTGATGAAAAGAAACCAGTTATTCTTGAATCTATGGAATTCCCAGAACCAGTTATTGAAGTTGCTGTTGAACCAAAAACAAAAGCAGATCAAGAAAAAATGGGAATTGCTTTACAAAAATTAGCTGAAGAAGATCCAACATTTAGAGTACATACTGATCAAGAAACAGGTCAAACTGTTATTGCTGGTATGGGAGAACTTCACTTAGATGTTTTAGTTACTCGTATGAAAGATGAATTCCAAGTAGAAGCTAATATTGGTAAACCTCAAGTTGCTTATCGTGAAACATTACGTCAAGCTGCTGATTGTGAAGGTAAATATATCAAACAATCTGGTGGTCGTGGACAATATGGTCACGTATGGGTTAAATTTGAGCCAAATCCTGATAAAGGATATGAATTTGTTGATGCAATCGTTGGTGGTGTTGTTCCTCGTGAATATATTCCAGTTGTTGATAAAGGATTACAAGAAGCACTTCAAACTGGTGTACTTGCAGGATATCCTATGATTGATGTTAAAGCTACATTATTTGATGGTTCTTACCATGATGTAGACTCTAACGAAATGGCATTTAAGATTGCAGCTAGCTTTGCTTTAAAAGAAGCTAAGAATAAATGTAAACCTGTACTTCTTGAACCAATTATGAAAGTTGAAGTAACTACACCAGATGAATATTTCGGTAATGTTATGGGAGACTTAACTAGTCGTCGTGGACGTCCACTTGGTCAAGAATCACAAGGAAATGCTGTAAGACTTGATGCAATGGTACCACTTTCTGAAATGTTTGGTTATGCTACAAGTTTACGTTCTAATACACAAGGACGTGGAAACTTCGTTATGGTATTTGACCACTATGAAGAAGTACCAAAAAATATCGCTGAAGATATTATCAAAAAAAGCGGTAATTAAAAGTTATTAATAACAGGGTGTATTTGATACACCTTGTTGTTATAAATATTTTGTCATAAATGATAAAATAGTATCAAAACAGTTGAAAAATGTTCAATTGTTAGATAAAATATAAGATGTAAATAAAAAAGGAGGAAATTAAAATGGCAAAAGAAAAATTTGATCGTTCAAAACCACATGTTAACGTAGGAACAATTGGTCACGTTGACCATGGTAAAACTACTACAACAGCTGCTATTACAAAAGTTTTAGGATCTGCAGTTGATTTCGCTGATATCGACAAAGCTCCTGAAGAAAGAGAAAGAGGTATTACAATTAATACTGCTCACGTTGAGTATGAAACTGCTAAACGTCATTATGCTCACGTTGACTGTCCAGGACATGCTGACTATGTAAAGAACATGATTACAGGTGCAGCTCAAATGGATGGAGCAATCTTAGTTATTGCTGCTACTGATGGACCTATGGCTCAAACTCGTGAACATATCTTACTTGCTCGTCAAGTTGGAGTACCTAGAATGGTAGTATTCTTAAACAAATGTGATATGGTTGACGATGAAGAATTATTAGAGTTAGTTGAAATGGAAGTTCGTGATTTATTAAATGAATACGGATTCGAAGGTGACGATACTCCAATTATTCGTGGTTCAGCGTTAAAAGCTCTTGAAGGAGATCCAAAATATGTTGAATCTATTAAACAATTAATGGACGCTGTAGACGAATGGATTCCAACTCCAACTCGTGATACTGACAAACCATTCTTAATGAGTATTGAAGATGTATTCACAATCACTGGTCGTGGAACTGTTGTTACAGGACGTGTTGAACGTGGTACATTAAAATTAAATGATGAAGTAGAAATCGTTGGTATTAAACCTACTCAAAAAACAGTTGTTACAGGAATTGAAATGTTCCGTAAACAATTAGACTTTGCTCAAGCTGGAGATAACGCTGGAGTATTACTTCGTGGTATTTCTCGTGAACAAGTTGAACGTGGTCAAGTTCTTGCTAAACCAGGATCAGTTACACCACATACTAAGTTCGAAGCTGAAGTTTACGTTCTTAGTAAAGAAGAAGGTGGACGTCATACTCCATTCTTCGCAAACTATCGTCCTCAATTCTATTTTAGAACTACAGACGTAACAGGTGTTATTACACTTCCTGCTGGTGTTGAAATGGTTATGCCAGGTGATAACGTTAGCATGACAGTTGAATTAATTCACCCAATTGCTCTTGAACAAGGAACTAAGTTCTCTATCCGTGAAGGTGGACGTACTGTTGGTGCTGGTTCAGTTAGCAAAATTGATGCTTAATTCATAGAATGTAATCAAAAAATCTCAATTAATTTTGAGATTTTTTTGTCAAATAAAAAGAAAATAATTAGTGCTGATACTATTTATTTTCTTTTTTCTTTTCTTCTTTGATATATATTAAATATTGTCTTATTAATGATTAAGTCGAATTCTCCTATATATTCGATAGCACTGGCATTATAACCTAATTTCATCTCGTTTAAACCAGAATATTTATTCTTTTCTTTAAATTCACCAATGATACCATTTAAGTTGAAATATTTATAACCATTTTTATTTAACTCTTTAATAACTTCCCATTTTAATAGATAGTTTGGATTAAAGCTTCTATACTTTTGATTAAATCCTTCAATAATTAGATTTAGTCCATCTTGATATTTAATAGCAAGTAACCCACCTACCGTTAAACCATTTGGATATTTACTAAAAAAATTACTAGCTTGAATTAGACTACTTTGATATAAAGATAATCGTTTATCAGATTCCATTTTTTTATTGATAATATTCGTAATATCTTTTCCTTTTCTGCTAGCTTCTTGTAGTTCAGTATTATATATTTCATTTTCTTCTAATTCGTTTTCATAAGCATTTTTACTTTTACTTACATAAGCTTCTGTGTTAATCTTAGCTAGGTATATCTTGGCATCTTCTTTATATTCTTTAAATATATTTTTATAGTATTTTAAATTTTTATTATGTTTCTTTTTAATAAATTCATATAAAATATCTAAATCTTCCTCAGTACCTTCTACTACTTCTATTCCTGAACGAATTGCTTTACTAATTTTATTTCTGGTTTGCTTATTTAAATTTTTATATAAGTTTTCATTAGAAGCTGTTAGTTTTAGAATAGCGTTCCAACGAGGCATTTTATTTTCAAAGTAATTATTGAACCCTTTATGTATATAGCCATTTTTTTGAAGTATTTCCATGATATCGTTAATTTCAGGATTGTAGGCAACAATATTTCCTTTTTTATCTCTTTCTGAACAATGAATTCTAGGATTAATAGTGAGATAGATGAATTTTTGTTTTATCAATAATTTTTTTAATTTATAAGTTAATTCTTCTACTAAATCACTGTTTGAATAATCTATTAAGAATCCAAATGGGGCATATGCCATTTTATAATTTAAGAATATTTTCTTATATAGTATCATGGTAGCTCCAATAATTGTATTACTGTTGTTTACAAAGCCTAATAAATGGTAATTATATCCTTCTTGTTGCATGATTTTAGCATAATGAATAGTTTGATATAAATTACTGTATTTATGATGATAACTAAATTCATTAAATTGTTCTTCAGATAGTGTAATAATTTTCATAAAATACATTCCCCCTTTTTTGCAAGGAAAGTTATTATATCATATTTTACCCTTTTTTTCAAATAATAGTGTAAACTTGTAGGTTTTTAGATAATTTTTGCTTTTATTTATAGTATAATTAATTTGAAGGTGGTTATTTATGTTCGAACATCAAAAAATTTTAATACTTGGTTTTGCTAGAAGCGGTTATGAAGTAGCTAAACTTTTAAGGAAAAGAGATAATCAGGTTATTATTAATGATGGTAAGCCTGAAGAAAAACATGATAGTGCTAAAATACAGGAATTAAAAGATTTAGGAGTAGAGTTTGTTTTTGGAAGTCACCCTGATAATTTATTAGATAATAGCTTTCAATATTTGATAAAAAATCCAGGGGTACCAATTGATCATTCTTATGTAGTTAAAGCAAAGGACTTAGGAATTGAAGTTATGAATGAAACAGAGCTTGCTTATAGATTATTACCAAAAGATAAGAATATTAAGTTAATAGGAATTACTGGTACGAATGGAAAAACTACTACTACCACACTTATTTATAATTTTATAAAGGAGGATGGGAAAAGAGTTCATTTAGCTGGTAATATTGGTTATCCATTATGTAGTTTCTTAGATAAATTGGAAGAAAATGATATTATTGTTGATGAAATCAGTTGTCAACAATTAGAAAATGTTAAAGAATATCACCCTAATATTGCGGTTTTAACAAATATTAGTGAAGCACATTTAGAGTTTATGAAAATTTATGAACATTATAAAGAAGTAAAGGGTCGTATTTTTAGTAATCAGACAAAAGATGATATAGCAGTTACAAATATGGAAAATACGGAAGCTATGTTACTTACTAAAGATGTTAAATCAACAGTTCGTTATTTTTCTAGTAAAAATCAAATTAATGGTGCTTATATAAAAGAAGGTTCTATTTATTACTATGATGAGAAAATAGTAGATTTAGATCAAATTAAATTAATAGGAAACCATAATTATGAAAATATTATGGCAGCTATTTTAGTAGTGAAAGAGCTTGGAGTTAATAATGATTCTATTTGTAAAGTATTAAAGAAGTTTGGGGGAGTAGAGCATCGTTTAGAATTTGTAGAAGAAGTAGATGGTAGAAAATTCTATAATGATACAGAAGCTACTAATATTAAGTGTTGCCAGATTGCTTTATCTTCTTTTAAACAACCAACTATCTTATTTTTAGGTGGTTATGAAAGAGGTCAGGATTTTAATGAATTAGCTGATTATGTAGAAAATGTAAAGGCAATTATAGCTATTGGTAGTTGTAGAAGTCGTGTTAAAGAATTCGGTGATAAGATGAATATTCCAACTTACCAGTATGAATTTTTAAAAGATGCTTTCGAAACAGCATGGAATATTAGTAAAAGTGGTGATATAATATTACTTAGTCCTGCTAGTGCTTCATGGGATCAATATAAAGAATGTGAAGAGCGTGGAGCAGAGTTTAAAAAATATGTAAGAGAGTTGGCGAGTAGTGATGGCAAATAATATAAATATTAATCCTAATATATTAAATGAAAATGTTGATAAAGTAGTATTAAGACCAGCACAACTAATGGGTAAACGCCTTAGAGAAGTAAGTGAAAATATGGAATGTCTACAATATCTATATCAAATGCGTATGGATAAAATAAGAAGAGCAAATGAAGATTGGGCTGAGACAGTCTCTTGCAAAAATCGTTATTATTAATAATTGAACAGAAAAGGAGAAATAAATATGAAAATTATCGATGTAAAAGGTAGAGAAATATTAGATTCAAGGGGTAATCCTACTGTAGAAGTAGATGTTATCTTAGAGGATGGTACTTTAGGTCGTGCAGCAGTACCAAGTGGAGCTTCAACTGGTGAAAGAGAAGCATTAGAAATGCGTGATGGTGGAACTCGTTTCATGGGTAAAGGTGTTTTAAATGCTGTAGCTAATGTAAACGGGCCACTTCGTGATTTAGTAATTGGAATGGATGCGGAAAATCAAAGAGAACTTGATTATGCTATGATAAATGCTGATGGAACTAAGACTAAATCTAAATATGGGGCTAATGCTATTTTAGGTATTAGTATGGCTGCTATGAAGGCAAGTGCTAATCAAAAAGGTTTACCACTTTATCGCTATATTGGAAATGGGACTACATTACCTAGACCTATGATGAATATTATTAATGGTGGTGCTCACGCTGATAATAAACTTGATTTCCAAGAGTTTATGATTATTCCAATGGCTGATACAATTCATGACCGTGTTAGAATTGGTGCTGAAGTATTTCATAACTTGAAGAAAGTATTAAATAGTAAAGGTTTAGCTACTGGTGTAGGTGATGAGGGTGGATTTGCCCCAGACTTACAATCTAATAGTGAAAGTTTTGAACTTATCATGGAGGCAATTAATAAAGCAGGATATGTTCCAGGAAAAGATGTTAATATCGCTATTGATGTTGCAGCAAGTGAATTCTATGATAAAGAAACTGGTAAATATAACTTAGTTGGTGAAGGTCGTAGTTTAACTACTGATGAACTTATCGACTTTTATAGCGAATTAGTTACTAAATATCCTATTATTTCTATAGAAGATCCAGTTGATGAAAATGACTGGGAAGGATTTAGTAAAATTACTAGTAGACTTGGTGATAAAATCCAATTAGTTGGTGATGACTTATTTGTTACTAATAAAGAATGTTTACAAATGGGAATTGATTATCATGCAGGTAATGCTATCTTATTAAAAGTTAATCAAATCGGTACCATTACTGAAACACTTGAAACTATTGATTTAGCTAGAAAAAATGGTTATAAAACTATTATTTCTCATAGAAGTGGTGAAACGGAAGATACTACTATTGCTGATTTAGCAGTTGGACTTGATTTAGGACAAATTAAAACAGGTAGTATGTCTAGAACTGATAGAATTTGTAAATATAATCAATTAATGAGAATTGAAGAAGAGCTTGAAAAATAGTTCTTTTTTTCATATACTAATGTCAGGTGATACTATGATAATTTTTTTAATTATTCTTTTAATACTGATAGTTATTTATTTTATTCTTAAGAAAAAGTTTCAGGCTTTTCTATTAAGATATTTTAATACTACTGATCTTAATAAAGTAATTGAAGAATCTGAGTTGGAAGCAGAAAATACACCTAAATCTGTTTATGGAATGGAAAGTGTTTATAAAGATAGAATATTAAAAGATTTTCCTGAAGTAAATTTAAATGAAATGAAAAGTATGGTAGAAAAGACAGTTTTAGATGTTTTTTATACTATTCAATCAGGTCAAATAGATGATTTTCCTTATCGTGATAGTAAGGCTATTTCTTTTGTTAAAAATAGAATAGAGGATTATAAAAATAAAAATGTTAAATTTGAACAGATACATTTTCATAAAACAGTTTTAAGTAGTTATGAAAATAAAATTGGTATTGCGACAATGAATTTTCAAACTAGTTTAGAATACTATTTAACAACTGACAAAAAGCGACGAAAAAAGATTCAAGATCGTTATAAAATTAATTTTGTTTATATCATTGATAGTAATCAAGTTAATGACCATGAAAAGTTACTAGGTCTTAATTGTCCTAACTGTGGTGCTCCTATTACTGATACTGGTGTTAAAACTTGTAAATATTGTGGTAGTGGTGCTTTAGAAATCGTAAAAAGAGTGTGGGTATTTAATAATATTGAGAGTTACTAGTATTAATATTTTATTCATTTCATATACTTTACTGGGTGATATTGGTGAAAATCAATTATAAATATCTTTTACTTAGTATTTTACTTCCTGTTTTTTTAGGAAGCTTTATTGGATTTTTAACAGCTCCATTTAATGATTATTATGAAATTATATTACCTAGTTTTGCACCATCTGGTATTTTATTTCCTATTGTTTGGACTATTCTTTACATTTTAATGGGAATTTCTAGTTATATAGTGATAACGAGTAATTCTTCTAATAAATATGATGCATTATTCATTTATGGAATTCAGTTAGTCATTAATCTGTTTTGGAGTGTTTGGTTCTTTGTTTTTAAGTTTTATTTATTATCATTTATTTGGATATTAATTTTAATAGCATTTGTCGTTATTATGATTAAGAAATTTTATGAAATTTCTAAACTTAGTGCTTATTTACAAATTCCATATTTATTGTGGTTAGCGTTTGCTGGTATTTTAAATATTTCAATTTATTTATTAAATTTATAACTGGGGTGATACCATGGAAATTAAATGTTTATCTATTTTTTTTCAAGATAATAAAAAACATTATCATCTTTGTAAGGCTCATGTAAATGTTGATAAGAATTGGTTGGAAGGATTCGCTATTGAACATGACTTTTCTACTTCTTTAAATACAACTAGTTTTGTTTATGGAGTTTATGTACCTGATTTTTCCATTGATTTCTTTTTAGCTTTGCAAAACAGAATGATACATTTTCATGGTTTAAAAGAAATTGAGAGTTTTCGTGGTAAAATTACTTCTGTTGGTCCTTTTTCTGAAGTAATTGGTGGTGATAGCAGTTTAAAGGTATTAAATCATATCAGTTATTCTATTAATGATGTTACTACGAAAGCTAATATTTGTAAGGGAACAATGGATAATAATAATAAATATTTTTATGAAAAAATATATTCCCATATGCAGGACTTTATTATTTTGTCAACTTATCAAAACCAAACTTATCATCTTTTTGATATTATTGATAGACAAGAAGCTTCTTCTAAGTATGTAAAAATCTATCAAAAACAGTTTGTTTTTGAAAATAATCACGAAAAAAGCTATAATCAATCTGTTTAAAAGTTGATTTCTTGTCTTTTGTATGCTAAAATATATTCAGTTATGGAGGGATACTATGCGAACTGTATTATTAATAATATCAATTTTATTAATTGTCATAGTACTATTACAGAGTAATAAAGCTGAAAGTGGTGCCCAAATTATTAGTGGTGGAAACTCTGATTTATTTTCTAATCGTAAGGAAAGAGGTAGTGAGTTAGTAATTACTAGAATTACTTTTGTACTTGGTATGACATTCTTTATTATTAGTTTTATTATGGAATTTATTTAAAAGTGTAAAGGAAACCTGTTTGGTTCTTTTTTTTATTGTATATCTTTCGTTTTTTTCCTATAATATAAATAGAGGGAATCAGGTGATATTCTTGGAAGATAAAATATTAGAATTACTTAATCGTAAAAATAAAGCTTTAAGTATTCAAGAAATTGATCATTTACTTGCATTAAAAACAAGTGATGATTTTCGTATATTAGAAGATACTGTTAATAAAATGTGTTCTGATTATACAATTTATAGAACTAATAAAGGTAATTATATGACTTTTGATAGAAGTCCTTTGAAGAAGGGTATTTTAAGAGTTAACCGAAAGGGATTTGGTTTTGTTGAAATTCCTGATGAAGAAGATATATATATTGATGCTACTAATATGAATGGTGCTTTACATAATGATTTAGTGGTAGCTGAAGTTACTGGTAGAAAAGAAAAAAATAAGTTAGAGGGTAGAATTTTAAAAATTTTAGACCGTGATTTGAAGTTTGTGGTTGGTGAGTTTTATTTAAAAGATAAGATTGGACATTTGATTTTAGATGAAGATAAGTTAAAAATGAATGTTATTATTGAACCTGATTTTATTCATGGAGCAGTAGATGGGCATAAAGTTCAAGTTAGATTACTATCACAGGTTGATGGCAACACTTATAAAGGTGAAGTTGTAAAGATTTTAGGTCATAAGAATGACCCTGGTGTTGATATTTTATCAATTGTTTATAAGTATAATATTAGTGATACTTTTCCAGATGAGGTAATTGAAGAATTAAAACATATACCTAGTTCGGTTAGTGAAGAAGATAAAATTGGAAGACGTGATTTAACGGATAAAGTAATTTTTACGATAGATGGTGATGATACTAAAGATATTGATGATGCTGTTTCTATTCAAAAACTTGAAAATGGTAATTATGAATTAGGTGTTCATATTGCTGATGTTAGTTATTATGTAAAAGAAGGCTCAGCACTTGATGTTAATGCTATGGATAGAGGTACTAGTGTTTATTTAGTTGATCGTGTTATTCCTATGATACCTCATCAACTTTCTAATGGTATCTGTTCTTTAAATGAAGGAGAAATTCGTTTAGCTATTTCTTGTGTTATGGAAATTGATCATACTGGTAAAATAGTTAACTATGATATTTTTGAGAGTTTTATTAAATCACGTAAAAAGATGACTTATAAAAATGTTAATAGTATTTTAGAAAATAATATCGTACCTAGTGGTTATGAAGAGTTTGAAAAAGATTTAAGAATGATGAGCGAGTTAGCTAAGATTTTGCGTAAAAGTAAAATTAATCGTGGGTACTTAGATTTTGATGTAGATGAAGCTAAGATAATTGTTGATGATAAATGTCACCCTATTGATATTGTGTTAAGGGATCGTGGCGTTGGTGAAAACATGATAGAAGACTTTATGATTATTGCAAATGAATGTGTTGCTACTCATATTTTCTATATGGAACTTCCATTTATTTATCGTGTTCATGAGGTGCCAAAGGAAGAAAAAATTCATGACTTTTTATCTTATATAGGTACACTTGGTTATGTTTATAAAGGAAATATGAAAGATACTAATCCTAAAGCAGTACAGGGATTACTTAACTTTTTGAAAGATAAAAAGGAATTTAAGATTTTATCTAGTTTATTGCTTCGTAGTATGCAAAAAGCAGTTTATAAACCTGAAAATTTAGGACACTATGGACTTGCTAGTAAATGTTATACTCATTTTACTTCGCCTATTAGAAGATATCCAGATACTACTGTTCATAGACTTTTACGAACTTACTTGTTTCAACATGATTTAAGTAGTGAAACCATTAGTCATTGGGAAGAAAAATTACCAATTGTTGCTGATATTGCTTCTAGTCGTGAAAGAGCTAGTATTAATTGTGAACGTGAAGTTGATGATATGAAGATGGCTGAATATATGGAAGATCATATTGGAGAAGAATTTGAAGGAATGATATCTGGTGTTACTAACTTTGGTATATTTGTTCAGTTAGATAATTTAATTGAAGGATTATGTCGTTTAGCTGATTTAAAAGAATTTTTCCATTATGATGAGAAAAGTATGAGTGTAACTGGTGAAAAAACAAAAACTAGATACGCAATGGGAGATAGAGTTATCGTAAAAGTGATTAGAGCTTCTAAGGAAGAGGAAACGATTGATTTTGAGATTGTTAAAAAAGTAGAAGAAGATCATGATAAAGATAAAGAAGAAATAGAGTTGATATAATATGAAAAGAGTAGTAATTAGGAATGTTTTGATACTTGTTGTTACTCTTTTTTTGTCTATTTTTCTAGTTTATAGTAGTAATATTTATTTTTTTAGTAGTAAGAATCATGTATCTAGTGATATGGATACTACTATTCCTAAGGAAACTAGACTATCACTAGTTATGGTAGGTGATGGTTTAATTCATGGTGCTGTATATAGTGATGCTTATCATAATGGCAAATATAATTTTTATTCTATGTTATCAGAAATGAAACCGATTATTTCTTCTTATGATTTAGCTTTTTATAATCAGGAATCTATTTTAGGAGGGAGTGAACTTGGATTATCTAGTTTTCCTCGCTTTAATTCTCCCTATGAAGTAGGAGATGCTTTTGTTGATGCTGGATTTAATTTGGTATCTTTAGCTAATAATCATACCTTAGACCGTGGGAAACAAGCTATTTTAAATTCTACTAGTTACTGGAAAACGAAAGATGTTTATGTCTCTGGTTCTTACTCTAGTATGGAAGATAGGAATAAGCTTGTTGTAAAAGAAAAAAATGGAATCAAGTATGCACTTTTATCTTATACTTGTTGGACAAATGGTCTTAGTATTCCAGATGGAAAGACTTATTTGTTAAATCGTTATGATAGTGAGGTTGTGAAAAAAGATATTGAAAGTGTTAGAGATAGGGTAGATTTATTAATGGTATCTATGCATTTTGGAGATGAATATTCTTTTTCTCCAAGTAACGAGCAGAAGGAAATTGCTTCTTATTTAGCTAGTTTAGGTGTTGATATTGTGATTGGACATCACCCTCATGTTGTAGAACCTATTGAATTTATTGATAATACTTTAGTTATTTATTCACTTGGTAATTTTATATCTGGTCAAAGAGGAATTGAAAAACTAACTGGACTTATGGTATCCGTTGATGTTATTAAGAAAAATAATAGTATTATACTTGATAATGTTAGTAGTGAATTAACTTATACTTATAGCGATAATCAAAAGGGTTATCGTGGTAATTTTAAAGTTTATCCTTATTCGAAATTAACGGAATCTCTTTTACCAAATTATAAAATGTATTATAATAAGTATATGGATATAGCTATTCACGGAGATAGCAGAATAGGAAAGAGTGATTACAGTGGAAATAGTAAATAGAGTAGCTAGACATGATTATTTTATCGAAGAAGAATATGAATGTGGTATTGTTTTAACGGGTACAGAGATTAAATCTATTCGTGATGGCAAGGCTAATATTAAAGATAGTTATGGTATTGTTAGGAATGGTGAAATATTTCTTCTTAATATGTTTATTAGTCATTATAAAGAAGGAAATATTTTTAACCATGATGAAACTAGGACTAGAAAGTTATTAATGCATAAAGCTGAGATTCGTAAACTTGGCGATAAGATAAAGTTAGAGGGTTATACATTGGTTCCTTTAAAGATATATTTTGTTAAGAATAGAGCTAAAGTTTTACTTGGTTTATGTAAAGGTAAAAAAGATTATGATAAGCGTGAAAGTATAAAGGAACGAGATATTAAAAGACAACTTAGTAAAGCTAGTAAAAATGTGTATTAGTGGTATTTTCTACCATTGAAATAGATAATTATGTGTGGTATAATTACTACACAACTTGGGGCTGTTATGGTTTCGACAGGATTAACAGTGATAGAATTGCAAGTAGATGGCAATCTTTAAATGCATCAGTTAAATATAACTGGAAACAATTATTCAATGGCTTACGCTGCTTAATTAGCAATATAGCGTTTGCGCTTCTTTAAAAGTTTTACCTATGGACTTTTTTAGAGGCTCGATTTTAATAGGTTATATTACTATGATGTCTATAGTAGTAATGAATTTTATAGACTGGCTATATCAACATTTGTTAACTAATTTTTGATATAGTGAGATTGTTTAGTTAACTAAACTTGTAGAGATTCTATAGGACTTAGTTTTGGACAGGAGTTCGATTCTCCTCAGCTCCACCACTAGAAAATCTGTTCGAACTATTCGAACTTTGATATATAGAATCAATCAATCAGAAATGATTGATTTTTTCGTTTTATAAGAAAAAATCATGGAAAGGCGGTATCTATGATTAAGTTTATTAAAAAAGAAATTGACATTGATAATTTTTTTGATATAATAGTCTTCAATTTAAGGGGGATATTATGGAAAAGAAAGATTCTTTATTAATGTTAAAATATATGATATCAGAAGGATTTAATCCAAATAATTATGAAAGAATATTAGAATTATTACAATCTGCACCATTATCATTATCAAGAAATTTAAAGGAATATAATCCATATTTATTATCTAGAAAAGTATTATATTCAGAATTAGATGATTATGGTATTGATGGAGCATATGGGTATTTAGAAAATAGTGAAATTGTTGTTCCAAAGACAATTGAAAATGATAATAGATTTTTATATAGCCCAGTAAAAAGATTATATCAACAGCATAGTTATGGTACCCCATTAATCGATGAGTTTGGAGCTGTTGTCTTTCTACAAGATTCATTAGAAGAAAATAGTGATAAAATTTATAATGCAGTTAAGAATAGTATAAATTTTAAGAATTTATACTTTGGATTTATCACAGAAATGTATCCAAAAATAGACCATGGTGATCAAAGATTAGTATATGTATTTCATCAGTTAATGAATCAGTTAGATGGATATAAATTATCATATGAAACAATTAGTGAAGAAAATAAAAAATTATATTTAATTAAGAAAAATTAGAGGTGTCAAAGACATAAAAATGGGTTAAGTGTCTTTGTCGCCTCTTTTTTGATAAAAAAATATGAAAGGATTTAAAATTTATTAATGAAGAACAAAAACTAACAAAATAATGTTAACGAAAGTTGTAGACGTCTACTTCATCGGCACCAGATTGATTAATATTCGGACACGTCCTGAGTTTAAGTAATAGATTGCTAATTAGAAATATCCAACAAAAAATCGTAATAATCTATAATTATAAAAATAATTAAATCTATTGTAAGTATTATAGAAATATGTTATAATATTGGACAAAATTTTATGGGGGAATATATTTATGAGTGTAAATCAAATTTTAAATTGTTTATCTGAACAAGATATAAAAAATTATAAAGAAAATGCAATTGAAATGGAAACATTTCCAGGTCAAAGCTTAGATGATATAGTTATTAAATTAGAAAAGTTAAGAAGACAAGGTAAATTAAATTATTATGCAAATTTTAATGGAGTAAAGCTTTATTCTTTAGATGTAACTATGGATAGTGCTTTTAAAGAATGTTTAAATTGTACTAAAGAACAATGGTCAAAAAGAAAAATATGGGTGGGAGAATCTAGAACACAAATATGGTTGTCTAAAATACAAATTGGAAAATGGGAAAAAGAAGCACTAATAAAACTTCCTACTTGGATAGAGGAAGGAAAAAAATATATTCATCCTGAAAAATTTCTAAGTTGGGAAAAAACTTGTATTACTTCCGCAAATGAAGTTGAAAAAGCATTAGAAATTATGCAAATGTTAGAAGAAGGAAAATTATTTAAAGAAATAAAAGAAAAAATAAAAAATGATAGGCATACTGAAATGACTTATTCTAGAACAATGAATATAATTTTATTATATGCTAATCGTGGACCTGCATTGTTTAAATTTATGAATCGCAAATATAGTTATACAAAAGGCAAAAAATATATTGAAAAAATAGAAGAAATTAACAAAAAATTAGCTATGGGTTATAAATATGATGAGGTAATAGAAAGTTTAAAAGAACATAAAATTATGGATATTTCAATTTTACCTAACTATTATTATGATGCATATATTGGATACTGTGAAAACTATGATAAAGGAACAATCTTAATTGATAAAAGAGGTTTTTTTGAGGGAATTTTTGTTAATGGCCAATATATTGTAGGTCAACTTTTAGAAAATGGGTGTATTTCATTTGCAACTTTTAGTAATTCTAAAAGATCTTATCATTATTATGGAATTTATAAAGATAATAAAATAAATGCTAGAAGTGAAGTTTATTCAATAGCACAAGGTGCAAAGGTAAAGGACGTGGGAGAGGTAAGCCTTAGCCTTTCTGATTCTAATAAAAATTATATAGATGAAATAGCTATAGAAGAAGAAATAGAAAAATTTAAAAACTATTTAGATGGAGATATTAAGGAGATATGCAATTGGTTTTATCGAAATTTTGATTCTGAATTTCAAAGAAGTATTTCTATGATAAGGGAAGAATCAAATCAAGGATCAGTAAGCGCAATAGGGAATCAAGTAAAGCAAAAATCATTAGGTGAAATTAAGGACCAATATTAAAGAAAATAAGAAAGTAGAATAGTGAAATGCACCCCTTAAAGTAGACATTAATAAAAAAGAGGGACTACAAAAATATGATAAAATACATTTGGTTCTTTGTCAAGTAGTGTTGGTGGAACCAAAAACTAATGATAAATGAACTGTATAGAGGACTAAAATTTAGTTCTCTTTTATTATGCTTTAATTGGATTATATAAACCTTTAATAAGCATAACCCTAAACTTTAAATGTTTAAATTTTCTATATCCACAGGCATTATGTTTAATTTGTTTAATAAGATTATTAATACCTTCAACGATTCCATTAGATAATTCATGGTCAAAAGAATTTAATAAATACTTTTTCATCTTTAAAAATGTTTTATTTGTTTTAATAGCATATTGTGATGCGTTATTTTTAGAAAAATTACTAATAATATTAATAAATTTTTTCTTATCTCTATTTTTGATAGCTTTTAATATTCCTTGATAGTAATTATATGTAGAATTAATTATAGAATTTTTATTAATTAAATATGTAACTATATATTTTTGAGTAACTTTACTTTTAAAATTTTTTGAATATGATTTTTTAGTATCATCTAATTCATCTTCATTTTTTAATAATAATTTCCAATATTTTTTATATTTTCTATAATCGGGATTACTTTTACTTATTAATTTAATTCTAGTTTTATCCATAGCGTTTCTAGGTTGAAGAATAATGTGAAATCTGTCTGGGATTAAGATATCATTAGGGAATAGATAATGCATCAATTTATAATAAGGGGCATATAAATCTAATGTTATAAATTTAACTTTTTCTCTTTCATATCTAGGATATCTTTTGAAATATTTTTCTATATCTAAGTTTTTTCTGCTATCTAATAAATCAAAGATATTCTTTTTATTATGATCAACAATAATAAATGCATATTTACCTTTAGTATCTTTTGTGGCAGTTAGTTCATCAATACCGAATGATTCAGGAAGGGTTCCATTATTTTTAATTAATTTATCATCGCAGATAGAATCTAAAATTCTATTAACAGAATTGGTAGAAATATTATTTCTCTTAGCAATATTTTTTTCACTACCTTTTTCCATTAAATCTAAGATTACAGATAACTTAGTATTATTAGAAATTTGTTTATGAAAATCTACTAATGTAGTAGTAGCGGAAAAAGTTCTCTTACAATGTTTACAATGAAATCTCTGCTTATCTAATAAAAGAATAGTATTATAATTAGATACTTTAGGAATTTTAACTAGGCAATTTTTATCAAAAGCCCATTTAATAATGTCATCAGTTCCATTATTTACACATCCACAATAAACACAATATTCAGGGTTATAAGTAAGATAACTGTGAAATATATTATATTCTTTATTATCTTCTTTTCTAATTTCTAGACAATCTTCATTAAAATAGATATTTTTATCTTCAATTCTTAATATTTTTTTAGTATAATCAGTATGAGTCATTTAATCAGATCCTTTCAATGTTTTATAAGCAATTACATTGTATCATGAGTTTCTGATATGACTTCTTTTTTTAATTAAAAATAATGTCGGTGATTTACTCACCAACACTAAATATTATAGAACCAATATAAGGAATACTATGCCCTTTTTTAGTAGGAGGTAGTAGATGGAAGAAAACAAAAATTATTTTCTTGTTGAAGGTGTAGCAAAAGAAGATTGGATAGGATTTGACTCTTATTTATATTCATTAGAAAGTGCAATAAGTAATGGTGCAAAGTTTATTGGCTTGATTGCTGATTATGGTTCTGGTAAAAGTACTTTGATAAATATGTTAGATGCAAAGCAAAAATCAAAAAAATAAATGCTAAAGATATTAAAATAGTATTTAAATTGTTAGGAGAATACAATAGAAATAAAGGTTTAAAGAAATCAACTAAGAGTAATCTTAAAACGTTGACTAAAAACAAAGAATGTTTACAACAATTAGATGCAAGAATAAAAATTTTAGAATTTGTATAATAGAATAATTAAATAAAATTTATTCAAAAGTATCGCATTTTATCAATAAATAGTGTATATTATTTGTCAAGATGTACCTAGGAAACTTTAGAAGCTCTAGGTCTTTTTCATTTCTATAAAAATAATTTATAGAATTAGTAAAAGGCATGGTATAATGGTTATAGAATTAAATTATTTATTTGTTGTGATGGTTTCGAACTATCTTAACTATCGCACCACTAGAAAATCTGTTCGAACTATTCGAACTTAATTATATACTTCAGTCTTAAATATGACTGATTTTTATTTTATAAAAAATCCCCATCGGTAATTTTGATGTTTGTATCAAAATACCTAGGGGGTTAAATATTTTGTCATAACAAAATATATTTAGCAAATAAAACTTTTAATGTATCAATTAATTATCTACTATTGAATTCAATTGTTTATAAATATCATTATTTTTTATTAACTCGTCATGTTTTCCAACACATTCAATTTTACCATTATTTAAAACTATAAGATTATCTGCTATTTTCATTAAATCTTTATTATGAGTAATAATAATAAGTGTATGATCGCTTTTTAAATCATCTAATAGATTAATGATTTTATTAGTTGTATTTGGGTCTAAAGAAGATGTAACTTCATCAAGTAATATTATTTCTGAAGTTGTCAGAAGTGCTCTAGCTAAAGATAATAATTGTTTTTGACCTCCACTTATATTTGTTGCATCTTCTTTTAGAATAGTATTATAACCATCTGGTAATGACATTATAAAATCATGTATTCCAACTCTTTTACAGGCATCAATCTGTCTTTTTTTATTGGAGTCAATAAGTGATAAATTTGCTCTTATACTCATATTAAAAATAAAGGTCTTTTGATTTACAACACTAATGTTTGAATTATAGACATCTTTAGAATATTCATAAATATTTAAATCATCTATTAATATTTTTCCATTATCAGCTTTATACATTTTTAAAAGAAGATTAAATATTGTTGTTTTTCCAGCACCTGTTTTACCAACAATTGCAGTAATTTGATTTGGTTTAGCTACAAATGAAATATTTCTTAATATAGGTAGTTTATTATATTTAAATGAAATGTTTTTAAATTCAACAAGTCCAATAATGTTATCATTATGAACTGTACCATCTAATTTTAAAACATTATTGCCATAATTAATTATTTCATTTATTCTATATAATGAAACTGATTCTTCCATAATTGATACATCAAAGCTCATTATATCGTTGATTGATTCCTGTGCTTTATCATAATATGAAATTAATAGTAAAAATATCGCAATTTGCATTTTGTTTTTAATAAGAAGAATTATCAAAATAAAATATAATGCTATTTTACCAAAATCAATTATTAATCCTACTAATGTTTTTCTTGTAAAATAGTATTTTCTTTTCAAAAAATAACTTTCTTGCCATTTCTTTCTGTAGCCATCTAATTTATTATTTAATTTATTTGAAATGCCAAAACTTTTAATATCTTTGAGTCCAGTTAATACTTGCGATAACATTCCTGTTATTTTATCAGCATAATTCCTTTGTTTTTTTAAGTAATAAGTATTTTTATCATTACACCTTCTAGCAAAATTATAATATATCACATCTACTATGATTACATATATTGTTACAAAAATACTTTGTTTAGCAAATACAAAATATATGACTAATAATTTAACTAATTCGATAGATAATTGAATTATAAATGAAGGTATTTCTGCAATATTAATTATATCTGTATTTGATGAGTTTATAATTTTTCCTATTGATATTTTTTTAGAATATTTTTCATCAAAATTATATATACTATTTACTAATGTCGAATGAACTTCTACATAAGCTTCCTTAAAAAAGTTAGCATAACACCAATTTGTACAATATGATCCTAACTTATTAAATAAATAAGTAATTCCTAACATAATAACACAAATAAATGATATGTTATAAAATTTATTAGTTACATTTTCTACTATCAACGATATAAAATACGGTACTAATAAACTGATTAAAACATTTATTAAATCAACAATTATAAATGTTATTAAATATTTGTTTCTAAACTTTACTAAAGAAAAATAATCTTTTGTAATTTTAATATTTCTCTTAAACATACATCTCACCAACATAATTGTAAAATATTTTAAAGTATGTTTCTTTACATTTTAAATATTAAAATTGTTAAGATTATTTTATTGGTAAACATATATAACAACTATCATTCATATATAGTTCAATCTTGAGATTATTATTTATATTATAATTTGTAGCAGGTATCCATTGTTTGTTGATTTTTTTTCTAAACTCACTATATCATTTTGGTTTCTGGATATAAGTTTAAATATAGCATATTTGTTTTTCTCAATTTTATACTTTTCTAAATTAGAAAAATATTTTGTAGATCCTAAATAATAATTATAGATGTTTTCATTTTTAGAAAATATCCCATACATTCCAACTTCATTAAATTCTTTATAATAATTATTATTCTTAACTTTTTTGTATAGTTCTCTAATTTTATATAATAAATCAGAATGATTTTTTGATGCAATGTGATAACAGTATAAAGTTATTGAATTAATTTCTTTTATTTCATAATCAAAATTATAGTTTGTTTTATTAGTTTCAAAATATTCTTTAGGTATTATTTTATAATTACCTATACCTTTTCTACATTCTGTTGGTGTCATATTAAATAATTGTTTAAATGCTCTATTAAAAGAAGGTGCAGAGTTATATTGATATTTAAATGCAATATCAATTATTTTTAAATTGGTATTTCTTATATCTTCAAATGCCTTACTTAATCTTCTTTTTTTTATGTATTCAGTTATTGTCATATTTGTTAAAAACATAAAGACATGTTCAAGAATAAATATATTTGTATTTGTTATTTTACTTAATTCATTAAAATCTATTTCATTGTCAAGATTGTTTTCAATATAATCAATCATTTTGTTCAAGTAATCAAAATTCAATTAGATCACCTCTAGTAATTTTACTAATAAATATTATAACATTAAATATAAATATTTTATTATAATTTTATTGTATTTATCATTAATTGTATCAAGTTGTAGATTACTACAACATTCACACCATTGAAGATTTATTCGGACTTTTAATAAGTTCGTTTTTTTGAATATAAGAAAATATTTAATTTATATTTTAAATGTCCGAAAAGTGTCCAAAAGGTGTCTGAAGCTGGTTCCCCCATTTTATGAAAAGTATGGCAAAAAAAACTATAATATTATTTAAAAATTAAAAGCTGTTTAATTATATTTACTTAATTTCTAAACTAGCTGAAAGTGATTAAATTCATTAATTTTATTATGACAATGACTTCACATATGCATATTAATAGTATTGTTTTAGAAAAAGTTAGAACAAGTGAATATATAAATGAAATAACTTTATACAATATCATTTAACCCAAAACTCTAAATAATAATATAAGTAATATAAAAATAATCATAATTAGTGCTAATATTAAAAAATCTTTTTTCTTCATAAATACCTCTATAATTTAATTTTTTCTTCGTTTGTAAAAGTGATTTCTTCTTCATCTACAGACATAATATTCTTTTCATTTGCTAGTAAATGTCTTTTAAATTTCTTTAAGTGTAATTCTTCTTGTAATTCATAAATGTTTTTTCTAACACGAAACTCATTATCAAAAGTTTTAATGATACAGTATTTACTGTATTTTTCTTTTGATGCATATAACACTTCATTATGAAATAATTGACAGTGATTATTGATTGATGTTGTACTAGTTAAATTTATGACTTCGATTGCTTCTTTTATGGTGTCTTTTAAATTACTCTCAAAACTATGATATTTTGATAGATAAGTAAAAATAGATAACCTAGCTGAAATAAAACTTTCTTTTTTATTGTGAATAGAACATATTATGATAATGCTGTACCAATCATGAGCATCACTTCTGATTTTTCTAGCTATATCATAACCATTTTTACTAGTATTTTCACCTAAATCATAATCTAGAATGTATATTTTAATTTCATTACTATAAATTAAACGATTCAATTCTTTGGTATATTTATCAAATGTTAATATTCCTACATCTAAATTTTCTTCTATTAATACTTGCATAATACTTTTTTTAATTATATTACTAAACTCACAAATATCATCAACAATTACTACTTTCATAAATATATACTTCCTATTCTTTTTTGTTACATGTTTTCATTATATACTACTTTTTTAAAAAATTTAGAAAGTGGCCATGAAAAAATTTATTTACTTTTGTTTTTGTTCTAATTTTCATTAATTTATGGTAGAATGAATATGATGATAGAAAGAGGTGTCCTATGAGTAAGAAAAAAATAGATGATATAGATAATAACCTAGATACAGAAAAGAAAATAAAAAAAAGTAGTAAACAAAAAGATGAAAAACAAGAGAAAAAGAAAAAAACTAAAAAAGAGATAAAAAAAGAAGAAATTAAGAAAGAAGAAGATACTACTAAAGAAGAAAAAATAAGAGAAGTTGTAGTAGAAAGAAAGACTGGTTTTAATTATATAGAAGTTATTGTGATTATGATTATTACCTTAATATTAGGAGCAGTGATAGGGTCTTTTATTACTTATATTTTTAAAGATGAAAAACCTATTACTACTAGTGGTACTAGTATTCCAACAGAGTTAGAAGAATTTGTAAAAACTTATAATAATATCGTTACAGATTATTATGAAGATGTAGATCATGATAAATTATTAGAAGCTGGTATTAATGGAATGCTTGAATACTTAGATGATGATTATTCTATGTATATGGATAAAGAAACATCAGAAAATTTTAATGAACAAGTAGAGGGTAAATATAAAGGTATTGGAGTAGAAATTATGCAAACTACTGATGGAGTTGTTTCTATTTCTAAAGTATTTAAAAATACTCCAGCATCAAAAGCAGGTTTAAAAGTTGGAGATATTTTTATTAAAGTGTTAGGTACTGATGTTACTTCTAAAAATTCTAGTGAGATTTCAACTTTAATCAAAAATTCTAAAGAAAAAGAAATTGATATTGTGGTAAAACGTGATGGAGAAGAAAAAAATTTTAAACTTTCTTTAGATGAAGTAGAAATTGAATCTGTTACTAGTAAAGTATTTGAACAAAATAAAAAGAAAATAGGTTATATTGATATTAGTGTTTTTGCATCTAATACAGCTACTCAATTTGAAAAGAAACTATTAGAATTAGAGGGTAAAGGTATTGATTGTTTAGTAATTGATGTTCGTGATAATTCAGGTGGTTATTTATCAACAGTTACAGATATTGCTTCTTTATTTATGAATAAAAGTAAAGTAATTTATCAACTTGATACAAAGGGTGTTGTTGAACAAATTTATTCGAAAACGAATACTAGTAGAAAGTATAGTATTTCGGTTCTTATTAATCAAAATAGTGCATCAGCATCAGAAATTTTAGCAGCTGCTTTACAAGAGTCATATGGAGCTAAAGTAGTAGGAGTAAATTCTTTTGGTAAAGGTACTGTTCAAAAAGCTTATCAATTGGAAAGTGGTGCAACTGTTAAATATACGATTCAAAAGTGGTTAACTCCTAATGGAAATTGGATTAATGAAAAGGGAGTAACTCCTGATATAGAAGTAGAAATGGAAGGAGATTATTATCAAAATCCAAGTGATGAAACTGATAATCAACTTCAAAAAGCGTTAGAAGATATTAGTAAGTAGTATTCTTCTTTCTTTTTAAAAATAAATTAGCACTCCTACTTGACAAGTGCTAAAAATTGAGTATAATATTAATCGTGAGGTGATAAATATGTACCAAAATATGGAACAAGAAAATGAAAATGTTTTAGAGAAGTATGGTCGTAATATCATTGAAGATGTCAAGAAAGGTAAGATTGATCCGGTTATTGGTAGGGATGAAGAAATTCGTAGTATTACTAGAATTTTATCTCGTAAAACTAAAAACAATCCGGTTTTAATTGGTGAACCTGGTGTAGGTAAAACAGCTATTGTTGAAGGACTTGCTCTTAGAATTGTTAGGGGAGATGTACCTAGTAGCTTAAAAAACAAAACGATATGGGAACTTGATATGGCAAGCTTAGTAGCTGGTGCAAAATATCGTGGTGAGTTTGAGGAACGTTTAAAGAATGTTTTAAATGAAGTTAAAAAATCAGAGGGTGAAATCATCATGTTTATTGATGAAATTCATACGATTGTAGGAACTGGTGCTGAGGGAGCTATGGATACTTCCAATATTTTAAAACCAATGCTTGCCCGTGGTGAAATTCATGTAATTGGTGCCACTACTTTAAATGAATATCGTAAGTATATTGAAAAAGATGGAGCGCTAGAAAGACGTTTCCAAAAGATTATTGTAGCACCACCTACTGTTGAAGATACAATTACGATTCTTCGTGGTTTAAAAGAACGCTTTGAAATTCATCATGGTGTATCTATTCAAGATAAAGCATTAATAGCTGCAGCAACTTTATCTAATCGTTATATTACAGATAGATTTTTACCTGATAAAGCAATTGACTTAGTTGATGAAGCTTGTGCTACGATTCGTGTACAAATGGATTCTGTACCAACTAGTTTGGATACTTTAACACGTGAAATTATGAGACTTCAAATTGAACGAGAAGCTATCAAAAAAGAAAAAGATGAGATTAGTAAAAAACGTGTAGAATCTATTGATGAAACGCTTGAAAACCTACAAAAACAAGAAAAGGAATTACGAGAAGCTTGGGATAAAGAAAAATCTATTAATGATGACATTAAAGCTAAGAAAAAGGAAATAGAAAGAGCTAAATTTGATTTGGAACAAGCTGAAAATGATTATGACTTAGAGCGTGCAGCTAAACTTCGTCATGGTGATATTCCAGCTCTTGAAAAAGAGTTAGCTAGATTAAATAGCTTAGAAAAGAATAAAATTCTTAGTGATACCGTTACTAGTGAAGATATTGCTTCTATTATTTCAAAATGGACTAATATTCCTGTTAGTAAATTAGTAAGTGGTGAGAAAGAAAAACTTTTATCACTAGAAGAGAATATGAAAAAAAGAGTAATCGGTCAAGATGAAGCAATTAAATTAGTAAGTGATGCTATTATTAAGAGTCGTAGTGGTATTAAAGATCCTAATAGACCAATTGGTTCCTTTATTTTCTTAGGTCCAACTGGTGTTGGTAAGACAGAAATAGCTCGTACTTTAGCTTATGAATTATTTGATGATGAAAAACATATGATTCGTATTGATATGAGTGAGTATATGGAAAAGTTTAGTGTTTCTCGTTTAATTGGTTCTCCTCCAGGATATGTTGGATATGAAGAAGGTGGACAGTTAACAGAAGCGGTTAGACGAAATCCTTATAGTATCGTATTATTTGATGAAATTGAAAAAGCTCACCCTGAAGTTTTAAATTTACTTTTACAGATTCTAGATGATGGTAGAGTAACCGATTCTAATGGTCGTACTGTTGACTTTAAAAATACTATCATTATTATGACATCTAATCTTGGTAGTGAACATATTTTAGATGGTAATACTAGTAAAGTTATGGACGAAGTTAAGAAATACTTTAGACCAGAATTTATTAATAGGGTTGATGAAATTATTGTCTTTAATCCATTAACGAAAGATAATATTAGAAAAATTCTTGATAAATTGATTGGTGAAATGGAAGATAGATTAAGTAGTGATAATATTCATATTGAATTAACAGATAGTGCGAAAGACTATTTAGTTGATAATGGTTATGATATTACATATGGCGCTAGACCATTAAAAAGATTACTTAGTCGTACCGTTGAAACTAGCATTGCCAAAGTGTTAATTAATAATGAAGTTAAGTTTGGTATGACTTTAGTTGTTGATTACCATGATGGACATTTTGATATTACGAAAAAAGAGATAACGAATGAAACTATTTAGTTATCTCTTTTTCTATGCTATAATATAATATATTATTGTGAAATCTGGTGATGAATTATGGATAGTGCTACTTTGATTCAGAGCGTATTACAGGGAATATCACTTGCTGTTGTTTGTGATGTTGTTAGAGATTTTCTTGTATTGAGAGGTAATAAGATAAATTTAGAAAAACTTTCAAAATATGATGGCTGTGTTGTTAAAGATTTATTACTTCCAGATAGTTCTGATATAGAAAAATTGAAGAAAAGTATAGATAGTGAAATTTTAAAACAATTTTTATCATATTTAGATAAATTAAAAGATTATACATCTGAAGAGAATTTAATAACAGTTTATAAAAATCTGAATACAGCCAAAATTAAAAAAAATAGATTAATATTTTTATTTGGCGCTGCTGGAATTTATGATTGTAAAGAAAACATTATTGGATATTCTAACTTTTCTTCAATTGGTCATGAGTTTTTACATTTAAGTAGTGCATATTATAATGCAGTAGATGATTTGGTAATCGTTGGTCTTATGCAGGGAAATCAAAATTTATCTATTGGTCGTGGACTAAATGAAGAATATACAGAACTTTTAGCATCTAGAATATATAATAAGGAATGTAAAGTTCCAGCTTATAAAAATGAAGTAAAAATTGTTAGATTATTTGAACTTTTCTTTGATGATTATAAAATTATGGAAAAATATTATTTTCACCATGATTTGCCTGCGTTTATTAGATATATGGAAAAGTTTATTCCTCATGATGAAATTATAAAAATTATTTGTGATATTGATAAAATTACAGCTATTCGTAAAAATATTAATTTTGTTCATTTTTATTATTCTACTAAAGTTCAAATTACTCTTTATCATTGGTTTATTATTAATTGTAGGGATCAAGATAAAATTAGATTGTTTCAAGATTTAATCTGTGAAAATCCTATAATTTCTGCTGTTATTCATAATAAAGAATATAAGCTATGTAAAGAAAATTTTTATGATTCGTTTAATTCAATGGAAGAGGAAAGTAAACATAAACTTATGTAGTTTATTTATAAGTAAAACATATATTTTATAAGGGGTGATATCATGAAAAATATTATAGAAATTGGTAAAAAGTTAGGGCTTAATAGTAACGATTTAGAGCTATATGGTACAAACAAGGCTAAAATTATTAGTAATCCTGTTAGTAGTAGTCATTCAAAATTAATTTTAGTAACAGCAATTAATCCAACTCGCTATGGTGAGGGTAAAACTACTGTTAGTATTGGATTAACAGATGCTTTTTCTAAACTTGGTAAAAAAGCTATTTTATGTTTAAGAGAACCATCTTTAGGCCCAGTTTTTGGAATGAAAGGTGGCGCAACAGGTGGAGGCATGGCTTCTATTGTACCAGAAGATGAAATTAACCTTCATTTTACAGGAGATTTTCATGCAATTACTGCTTGTAATAACTTACTTGCTGCCGCTATTTATAATCATATTTATCAAGGCAATGAGTTAAATATTGATGAAAATAGAATTAGTTTTAAAAGATGTCTAGATGTAAATGATAGAATGTTAAGAGGTAGTTTTAATATCACAGCTGCTAGTGAAATTATGGCAATTTTTTGTTTAGCAAGTGATTTAAATGATTTAAGAAGAAGACTTGGTAATATTTTATGTGCTTATACAAAAGATGATAAAGTAGTACTAGCAAAGGATTTAAAAATAGATGGTGCACTTACTTTGTTGCTAGAAAAAGCATTTTATCCTAATTTAGTACAGACATTAGAGGAAAACCCTGTACTTGTCCATGGCGGACCTTTTGCGAATATTGCTCATGGGTGCTGTAGTGTTACTAATTTAAAACTTGGCCTAAATTTAAGTAATTATGTAATTACAGAAGCTGGTTTTGGTAGTGATCTAGGTTGTGAAAAATATATGAATATTTTAGCTAGAAAAATGAATTTAACTCCTAGTTACATTGTTTTAGTCGCAACAATTAGAGCTCTAAAACATAGTGGTATGGAAAATTTAGATGCTCATATTGATCATTTAAAACAATATCATGTTCCATTTTGTGTAGCTATAAACAAATTTTCGGAAGATAGTAACGAAGAACTACAGGAAATAATAGATTATGTTAGTCTAAAAGGTGTAAAGTGCATTGTTACTGATTCTTATAATGAAGGTAGTAGTGGTAGTATTTCTTTAGCAGAAGAAATTATAAATTCTAATTTTGATATCAATTCAGTTAATTATTTATATGAAGATAGTATGACTATTCAAGAAAAAATAGAAGCTTTAGCTAAAAAAGTATATCATGCTAGTAGTATTCAATATAGTGATGAAGCTTTAGAAAAATTAGAAGAAATTAAACGATTAAATTTAGAACATTATCCAATTTGTGTAGCTAAAACACAGTATTCTATTAGTGATGATGAAACTAAATTAGGATATCCTAAAGATTATACTTTAAATGTTCGTGATATCGTAATTCAAACAGGTAGTGAAATGATTATTGTTTTATTAAATAAAATTATTACGATGCCAGGTTTACCTAAACACCCTAATTTTGAAAATATGGAATAATACGTAATATATTTTCTATTTTTAAAATTTAAATAAAAACTAAAGCATAAAGCACTATAAATATATCCATACTATTACTGGTGAATGGTATGGATTCTTTTTTTGATGTATTATTTCGAAGTGTTATCTCTATTATGGTTTTATTTTTTATTACAGAGTTAATGGGAAAGAAACAGATTAGTCAATTAAATATGTTTGACTATATTATAGGAATTAGTATAGGTTCCATTGCGGCTAGTTTATCTGTTGATGATTCTATTCATTATTTTGATGGAATATTATCTATTATTATTTATGGAGTAATTGCTACTTCTATTTCTTTTCTTACTACTAAGAGTATAGTTATGAGAAGATTTTTTACAGGTACACCTTATATTTTAATGAATGATGGCAAAATCAATTATAAAAATTTACAGAAAAGTAGGTTAGATATTAATGATTTACTCCAAATAGCTAGAGAAAATGGTTATTATGATTTAAGTCAAATTCATTATTGTATTTTGGAACCTAGTGGAAAGGTTAGTTTTCTACCAAAGGCTAAATATATGCCAGCTACTTGTAATGATATGAAACTAAAAGTTAATGAAAATGGACTTTGTAGTAATTTAGTGATTGATGGTAATTTAATGGAAGAAAATATAAAAGAGATGGGAAAAACATTAGAGTGGGTAGAAACTCGTTTATCTAAGATGGGTTATAAAGATATCAGTAAATTATTATTAGTTATTTGTGATAATAAGGAACAGTTTACCGTTTATGTAAAAGATAGTAAAAATGATGTAGATATTTTTGTATAAGAAAAAAGCTTACTTTCTGTTATAAGCTTTTTAGATTATCGTAACGTCTGATACATATTCGTTAAGTGGTTTTATTCTATATTTTAATTCGTCCATCTTGTCGGTTGATATGAAACCTGGCATAGCATTGATAACATCTGGTAATCTATTTACAATAGTTGCACAAGTTAATTCAACGGTAGATGGTTTATTGATTACTAGAGTTGTATCAGGTTCCCCAACGATAGTCCATTCGTTTTTATCAAATTCTGTTTTGGCATAAACTTTACCAACACATTTTGTTTCTAAAGTAATTCCTTCTTTTGTTAGAGTGGTAACAACGGCACTCATACCTGTTGCCATTCCTTTTTTAATATCCATATTTAATGTGTCAGAATGAATATCTTCTTGATAAGTTTCAGGTATACATTTTTGAGTTTGACTTATTACTGTTAATCCTAATTTAGAAGCTAACCAACCATTTACATTCCACATATAACTTGGTTGATAATTACCACTGTTAATGATATTTTGTCTATCAGTATCGCTGATATTATCACTTGCTGCTACTTCTTTTTCAAACTCTTCTAGTGTTAAACCAGCACCGTGAGCTTTTGCTAAGGCAATTCCGTAATCTTCTACATTATACCAAGACTCACCAATTATTTTGTTTATTTTATGGGTAGAGGCGGCAAGTGCACTAATTAATTCACCCCAATAGATATCTTGATATCCACTACCTGCAATGGTACATTCATTTTGTTTTGCTAGTTCATTAATCTTTTTATATAAGTTGGGATTAGAATTAGCAGAATAAAATGCTTCTTCACAGGTTGTGATGGCATTGATACCAAGTGAAGCACATAATACTAATGCTTCTTCACAATCTTTTAATAGGCTCATAGTAGTAATAATACATACATCTGGTTTTAATGCTAATAATACTTCTTTAGCATTTTCTTTTGGCGAAATTAGAACCCCTTTATTCTCACTTCCAATAATTTCTCCTATATCATGACCTATGATATTAGGATTTACATCAATGGCGCCTACTACTTCAGCACCTTTTTCAAAACAATACCTCATTGTATATTTGGACATTTTTCCACATCCATATTGTACTACTCTTATTTTTCTTTCCATTCACTTGCCTCCTTAGTTTAAGATTAAGGCAAAAAAATAAATGTTTCAAGATTTTTTAAGGAATAATTTTCCATTTTACTCTTTGGTTTACATTTATTTAGTTCCTACTTTTTCTTTATGAGTATTTTTATGATTTGTTCTTCCAATAATGTAATCAGTGGAAGTATTATAAAATTCTGCAAGTTTTATTAATAAATCAATTGGTAATGTTCTTTTTCCTAGTTCGTATAAACTATACTGTTGGCGTGTAATATTTAATATTCTAGCTAAATCATCTTGTTTTAATTCATTATCTTCTCTAAGATCTTTTAATCGTTTTAGATACATAGTATCACTCCTACATTTATTTTTACACGCATTTATTCAAATGAATTGACTTGCATTCGTTTGAATGCTAAAATGTTATTAGAATAGGAAATAGTTAACCATGCGTATATCAAAAATGCATTTCATGATTAAAAATTAACATTTGGGGAAAACTAAGGTAGTATGGAGGTTTTCGTTATGAGTAAAAATAGTAAGAAGAAACAGGTATTATTAACATTAGTAGCTATTATTAGTTTAATAGTAATAACAGTAGGAGTAACTTATGCATTCTTTAATTATGCAAAAGAAGGAACAACAGATAATACGATACAAACAGGAACTATTACATTTTTGTATACTGAAGTAAGTGGAGTAGGAAAAGGAATATCTCTAACTGAAGCATATCCTGTTAGTGATAGTATAGGTAAAGTTCAAGTAGGAGAAGGAAAAGTATTTGATTTTAAAGTAACATCAAATATTTCAATGAATTCTAGTATTGGTTATCAAGTAACAGCTAGAAAGAAAACAGATTCTACTTTAGCTAATAGTGCAGTTAAAGTATATCTAACAGAAGTAAATGGTACTGAACAAGAGTTATTATTAAGTAAATATTCTGAACTTAGTCAAACAGATAAAGTAGATATTTCTAAATATGATGAAAGAATATTATATGAGGCAACAGTTCCAGCAAATACCTCTAATTATGAAAAAAATTTTAGATTAAGAATGTGGGTATCAGATGATACAGATTTTACAGATGGAAGTATGAATGATAAAACATTTACACTAACAGTAAATGTATATGCCGATGGAAAAGTAGTAACTGATAACTTAGATACAACTAATACATTAGATAGTATTACAGTATCAGACTGTACATTAGATCCAGTCTTTAATAATGCTACTACAGAATATGGTTGTACAGTTAAAAACAACATATCAAGTGTAACAGTAAATGCAACTGCTACTAGTAGTAAATCAAAAGTAAGAGGACTAGGAGCAAAAGACTTAGTTGAAGGAAAGAATACATTACCAATTAGAGTAATAGCAGAAGATGGAAGTGAAAAGATATACAATGTTAATGTTACTAGAAAACAAGCAGTACAAAATGTATCAATTTTTGGAAAGCAATTTGAAGTAGTAGATGCAGAACCAACTTTAACGACATCATCAAATAATACAAGTGATGCAAGTGGATTATATGCATCAACTGATACAAATACAGGTAAACCAACTTACTATTTTAGAGGAAACGTTACTAATAATTATGTAAAGTTTGCTGGTCAAACATGGAGAATAGTAAGAGTAAATGAAGATGGAACAATAAGAATCGTAATGCAAGATGGAATCAATAATAATGCCAAATATGCATTTAATTCAAATTCTAATAATTATACATATATGTATTATACAAATAGTCAAGCTAAAACACAACTAGAAAGCTGGTATCAAACAAATATCGGAAGTGAAACAGATTTAGCTAAAAATGTAGCTAGTGGAGCTTATTATTGTGAACAGGCAAAAGCAAAATACTCTGATAGTTATACATCAGGAAGTGCTATAATGACTACTTATAATAAATATACTCCAGACTTTAAATGTAGTAGTGATGGTAATGGTAAAGGTATAGTAAATGCAAGTGTAGGATTACTTAGTTATGATGAAGTAGTCTATGCAGGAGGTTATTATGGTCAAAATAATAGGAATTATTATTTATATAATTCAGCTATTGTTTGGTGGACGATGAGCCCTCAGGGCTTCTCGGACTCGGATTTTTATTCATGGGTATGGAGAATAACTGAATCAGGTAACATCACCATCGGCGTTGTTGGTTATAGTAGCCGCCTCCGTGCAGTTTTAAACCTAACAGCTGATACCCAAATTTCCGATGGCGATGGTACTAAAGAAAATCCGTTCATTATTCAATAGTTGATACAATTTAGAAGATTCTTATCTTCTTTTTTTCTTTTGTTTCATGTATAATAAATTTAAAGAGGGTATGATTATGATAAAAATATTTAATACAAATGAAGAAACTTTAGAACTTATGCAAATTAGAGAATTAAGAGTAGGTTCTTGGATTAGTGTTATTAAACCTGACAGCAATGATATTTCAAATTTAAGTAATATGTTAGGAATAGATGTTAGTTTTATTCCAAATGTATTAGTAGACGAAGAACAATCTAGAATTGATAGTATACCAGATAAGAATATTAAAATGTTACTTGTTGATATTCCTATTAAAGAAAATAAAAATAGTATAAAAGCTATTCCACTTTTAATTTTGTTTATTGGAAATGATTATATTGTTACTGTTTCAGAAGAAGATAGTGAAGTATTAAAAACTTTTAAAATGGGATTAGTTAAAGATTTTTCAACTCATAAAAGCAGTAGATTTATGATACAGATACTATATCGTACTGCTACTATGTATTTTAAGTATTTAAGAAATATTAATAAACAAATTGAAAAAGTTGGTAATAAGTTATTAAATGCTACTAATAATAAAGATTTAATTAATATGTTAAGTATTGAGAAGAAACCTATTTATATTATGACATCTTTAAAATCTAATGAAATAGTGCTTGAAAAAATATTAAAAGGAAACTTTATTGATTTTTACGAAGAAGATAGGGATTTGTTGGAAGATGCTATTACTGAAAATAGGAGATGTATGGAAATGGCAGATCTATACCGAGAAATATTAAGTAGTATGACAGATTCTTATGCTACTATTATTTCAAATAATCTTAATAATATGATGAAATTTTTAGCTGGTATTACGATAGTGTTTTCTATTCCTACTATGGTAGCTTCTTTTATGGGTATGAATGTTCCATTAGGTGATATGGCTACTCACCCTTATGCTTTTTTTCTATTAATTGTTCTTTCATTATTTTTATCACTTTTGGTAGCAATTTATTTAAAAAGAAAAAACATGCTTTAGTATTTGTAGTATTTTCTTTTTCCTTATAGTATAATGGTATTAGGAAGTGAAGTTTATGAGTTTAACTTGGATGATAGTGTTTATTGCTTTAATTTGTATAGAGTTAACTACTGTTAATTTGGTATCTATTTGGTTTGCTCTTGGTGCTTTATTTGCTTTCGTTTTAAGTTTATTTGTTAGTAATACGACATGGCAAATAGCTACATTTGTTGGTGTTAGTTTTATTAGTTTATTACTTACTAAAGATTTTGTTAAAAAGTTACGAGGTAATAAAGTAATAGCTACTAATTTAGATCGTGTTATAGGACAAATTGGAGTTGTTACAGAAGAAGTTAATAAGTTAGAACCTGGTGAAGTAAAAGTAGATGGAAAGAGATGGAGTGCTGTTTCTAATCATAAAATTAAGATTGGTAGTAAAGTAGAAATACTTTCTATAGAT
>OLNW01000676.1_pt1 | contig 38558 bp, 37 predicted proteins | sample 1672121 | NCBI WGS metagenome assembly OLNW01 (sample SAMEA3136648, study PRJEB25190) | human gut metagenome
ATACCCCCATATAGGACTTTTATATTTCATTGTCCTATATGAGGGTAGCATATCATTTTCTGCCTATACCGCCCCAAACTGCAGATACCACACTGTCATCTTATCTCCCAGAAAAATTGCAGTTGCAAGTCCAAACGCAAGAAATGGTCCAAACGCAAACTGATCTGTTTTATTCAGCCTCTTTCGTACCAGCATCAGTGTCACATAAGCACCTCCTGTTATAATCCCAATACACATTGCACATATCATTGACGCGCCACCAATAAGCAATCCGCTTACCGACATCAGCTTGATATCTCCGCCTCCGAAAGCCCCTGGAATTGCAAGTGCCAGCACCAGCATCGGCACTGATATGATTCCCATACCGGTCAGTCTTGTAGCAATTCCCATCTCCGGATAAAGCATAAAGTCCAAAACCGCAAGTATCAAGATCATAATATGAAATCGATCATAAATCATCTGTATATGCCAGTCAACCAAGGCAATCACAAACAGTATTCCCAAATATATAAAAAAAACTGCGCCTCTTAGTGAAATCACACCCATTTTCCCACAACCATATACAATCGCACAACCGGTCATGGATACTCCACCTGTTAATTCCACTAAGAAATATCTTGCAATCCTCTTGCTCTTTGCACATATTGCGCTTTTCCCGTATGTTAATTTATCGATGACAATATGTAAGAAGCTGAAGATGCCAGCTCCGAAAAAGAACCTTATTATCCATAATATGATTTCTAAAACCACAAACATCCTCTCATAATTAAATGATTTGTTATAAATTATATCAGTTCTTTCGCAAAAAAGATACTGTTTTTAATGCTTTATTTAATTTTTCTGTCACAAAATTGATCATAACAATATTTTGAAACCTGCCGGAGACCTTTTAATAACAGGAAATGCAATTTCCTGTTATAGAAAAAACGGAAACAAAAAATGGATCAATCTCTTTTGTGAGAACTTGATCCATTTTTACCGCATCTAAATCAGTTGTCCCAGCACCGGAAGCCTTTTCAGATAAATTCTTCCGGAAAATGCAATATGCGGCAGTTCATAAAACATACAATGCTTCGGACAGATTGGCTGATACAATGGATCCGCTACAATGATTTCTGCATCTTTCAATGCTTCTTCCATCTCTTCTTCCCCACAGATCCATCTGTCCTGTCTGCAAAGCAGACCTTCTGTTTTTTCCAGCGGGCAGAGAACTTCCACCGGACAGCCATATTTCTGTTCGATCCCTGCTGCCAGAGATTCCATGGTCACCGGTTCTCCGATCAGAGTCACTTTCTTTTGTCTGCCTGCCGCTTCAGGCTTCTTTATTTCTTCTCCCGATGCCGGATTTCTGTTTCCCTTCTGCTCCATGATTTCTTCAATTTCACCCTGCATCCGATCCTTTCGATATGGTATCTGCTCTTTTTCTTCCAGTGCTTTCGCAATCCGCTCTGTATAAGAGCCAATCGGCGTTCCAACCACATACGGGGTTCCGAACTTTTCTTCCAGTACTTTCGCCGCACGAAGCCCGACCGAAGATACCACCAGATTCACCTCTGCTTCTCCTGCCTGCAAAAATGCATCCAGTTCATCTCCCATTGCCCAAGTAGACAGCACCTTCCATCCACAGGCTTTCAGGTTCTCTTTCAGCACCTCTACATGAGATACCGGTCCAAAGTCCAGTGGTGTCACACCAAGCAGATTGACGGTGCGTGCCTGAATCCGTCCTGTCTTTTCCCCGGTAAATCTTTTCGCGATCTCCTCTAATGCAATTCCTGCCCCATACACATAATCATGCATTCCGTTCGTAGGTACTGCAAATGCAGGAATCCCGGTTTCTTCTTCCAGTACCTGTGCCAGTGCCGGAAAATCGGTTCCATTCATATACGGAATTGGGGATCCTGCAAGGGCAATAAATTTCGGATGCAGCTCCCTTGCTGCCTCTTTGATATCATCCAAAAATTTTTCATCATTTCCCATGATCGCATCAATTTCTGTCAGACCGGAAATATAGATCAGACTGTCCTGATCGTACCAGCGGATCTCATCGTGAGTGTTGTAGGTCGAATTGCATCCGGACGGGTCGTGCATAACTGTCATGCCGCCAAGCTCATAAAGTGCAGAACACACACCGGATACATCCGCTGTATAAATTGGTATGATTCGATAAGATTGTCTCATATACAGCTTTCACACCCCCATCCTTTTCGCACAACCAGATCTTCCGTGTCTTTTTCTTCGGTAAATGCTTCGACCATAAGCTCTGCCGTCCTACGGATCCCGTCAAATCCGTAAAGACCGCCGCCCTGTACCATATTGACAAAATACGGACTTCCTGTAAACCATGCCGCCTTCTGTCCGATCGCCAGTATTTTTTCATCCGATGTTCTCGGAAGCACACGCATTTTCACCTGGATCGTTGCAATCAACTGCAGATCCGGTGCATGCTCCTTCAGCCACTCAAATTCTGCTTTTTCTTCCGGACTGATGGAATCCAGATAGATCCGTATTACCCGGAAGCCATGAGTAAGCAGAAGCTTTGCAAGTCCGAGTGGACGTGGATGGTACAGATAATCAATGGCAACCGCAGTGTCTCCGATCACCTCATGCGCCTTTTCCAGTGCCTTTTCACAGGCAGCAATTTCCCTTTCTACTGAAATCGTTTCCTCCAGCTTTCCATAGCCCATTGCCTGGCAGAAATTTTCCAGCTGTGCTGTGATCTCTTCATAATCAAAGCTGCCCGGCAGATACAGGTATGGCCGTTTCAGACGCTCTGAAAGCGCTTCCGCACCATACTTAGATGGTGGATAAGAAGATATAAAAAGTTTCCCTTCGGAAAGTGCCAGATAGTCTTCCCAGCTTTTACATCCCGGCAGTTCCCGGAAGATTCCCTGATGTGCCCGGACGATTCGTTTCAGATCTGCATTTTTTTCCAGTACGAAATCACTGCCGAGAAAACTCACGGCTTTTTCATCTGCTTTTCGCTTTGGAAGTGGTTCATAAATCGCTTTTCTCAGCTTCTGATCCGGTGTCGGTCCATGCTTCTGCATGATCGGATCCATATAACAGCGGATAAATGTAATCTTTGGAAACCTCTCTTCCAGTTCCTGATACACCCGTTCCAGATCGCATCCCAGAAAATGATGCAGACAAACGGTAAATAGAAGAACTGCTTTCGGTTTTTCTTCCAGCTTATTCAGCACATCCGTCACGCCTTCGATGGTGATATCCTCCAGATTTCCATTTAACAGATTCTCTTCTTTTACGATCACAAAGGAAAACCGGTCAGCCGCATTCATTTCCGCCGCTGTCAGCACCACACCTCGCATGCAGTTATCTGCACAGACATAGATCTGTCTTGCCTCCGGCATCAGCATTCCCGTATGCACAATGTTCCAGTTACCGTGAACCGGCGAGTTAAATTCAAGCCCCGGTGCAAATGGAACCGGAAATGTGGCATCCTTGATGGCTACTGCCGCGCCTTTTTCATCCACCGGATGTCCTACCCGTTTTAACATGGTCTCTCCTCTCCGCACACTGCAAGGATCTGATCTGCCAGCTTCCGGTATTCCTCTGCCATCTGAGAATCCGGTGCGTATTCCAGCAGAACCTTGCCGGCTTCTTCTGCTTCCATCACAAATTCGCTCCGGTCAAGCCGTCCAATGATCTGCGTGTGAAAATCCTCTGCAAGCTCCCGCACCTTTTCTTCCTCTCTCGGAACCTCTCTTTTATTTAAAATAATACCGCCAAGGGAAGCATATCCCCGGTTCTTGAAATTCTCTACTGCCATTGCAATATTGGCCCCGGCATGGATCGCCATATTTTCACCGGATGTGATGATGAATACCTGATCCGCATAGCCTTTTCGCATTGGCATGGAAAAGCCACCGCAGACTACATCACCAAGTACATCGTATAACACGATATCCGGCTGGTAGGTCTCATAAGCACCGGTTTCTTCCAGCTTCTCAAGGGCGGTGATAATCCCGCGTCCTGCACATCCAAGTCCCGGTGTCGGTCCACCTGCTTCTACACAGACCACACCTGCATAGCCAACCGTAACCATATCTTCCAGTTTTAGATTCTGTTTCTTCTGTTGGAACATTTCCAGTACGGTTGGAATCTCCTTTCCGTGTCGGAGCTGGATGGTCGAATCCGCCTTCGGATCACAGCCAATCTGCATGACCTTGTATCCTTTTTCGGCAAGTGCCACCGCAAGATTGGATACAGTTGTGGATTTTCCGATCCCGCCTTTTCCGTACACTGCTATCTTTTTCATTCCGCTTTTTCCTCCGCTTTCGTAATGACGTTCGAGTACGCCGTTTTTGTGGATACCCCATTCAGACGCCCGATCTTCCCTGACAAAGCACTGATCATATCTTGCGGTGCATCAATGGCGATGCTGATGATATTAATTCCCTTCTCCCGGTACGGAATTCCCATTCTTCCAATGATATACTCTCCTGCTTCATGCAGGTAATGGTTCAGTTCCTCAATCGCGGCAGGATTCTCCACAATAATTGAAATGACTGCTACTCTGGTGTCCATGAAAAGTCTCCTTTCTTTTTTGAAATGTCACCGCTTCCGCATTTCAGATTGTTTAGCAGATACGTGGCAGCAATTCTCCGCCCGGCTGTGGAAGAAGTGCCTGCGTTCCGATTTCTGTAGTCATGACTACTTTCCCCGGCTGCTCTGCAGTTACTTCTCCGATAATTGCCGCATTCTGTGAATACGGACATTTGTGCAGTACTTCTACAATCTTTTCTGCCTCTGCTTTTGGTGCCATAATGACCATTCTTCCTTCACATGCAAGGTAAAGTGGCTCCAGTCCAAGCATTCCGCAGACTCCCTTCACTTCCGGTGCAACCGGAACTTTTTCAGCATTCAGACGGATTCCAACATTACTTTGTCCCGCAATCTCATAAAGTACTGTTCCAACTCCACCTCTTGTCGCATCACGGATGACATGCAGATCATGTGTTGCATTTATCACTTCTTCCACAGTATGCCATAATGGTGCACAGTCACTGGTCACATCCGCTTCGATTCCGAAGTCTTCTCTTGCAAGAAGGATCGTACAACCATGACGTCCCACATCTCCGGTCACAATGATCGCGTCTCCCGGCTGTGCCAGTTCTCCTCCGACTTTTACGCCGTCCTCGATCTGTCCCATTCCGGTTGTTGTGATAAATACACCGTCTACCTGTCCTTTTCCTGCTACCTTGGTATCTCCGGATACAATACGGACACCGGCTTCTTTTGCCGTTTTCTCCATTGCTGCTGCGATCTCTTCCAGTTTTTCCATCGGAAATCCTTCTTCAATTACAAATGCACAAGTCAGATAAAGTGGTTTTGCTCCCATACATGCAAGGTCATTAACTGTTCCGCAGATGGAAAGCTTTCCGATATTTCCTCCTGGGAAGAATGCCGGAGATACAATAAATCCATCCGTAGATACTGCCATCTTTCCGACTGGTGGTGTAAGAACTGCCGCATCATCCGCAGTCAGATCCGGATTGGCAAAATGTGCTGCAAATACTTTATCGATCAGCTCTGAAGTCTGCTTTCCGCCGGCTCCGTGTGCCATAGTTACTGTCTGGTTGTCCATTTTATTTTCCATTTTTAACTTCCTTCTCTCCTAATCGTTTCCGTATATATGATACCGGATTGTTCCGGTGTTCCATTCCTTTGTTTCCCTGATACCGGATTGTTCCGCACTTACGTGCTCTCACAATCCTCAAAACATTCGTAATCCGCTCATTTTTCTTCGCAAAATGGCTACTTACTCATGTTTTGGCGGGGATAAAGGTCAGAAGTCTTCCTGCAAGCAAGCTTGCGTCGGTGTTCCATTCCTTTGTTTCCCTGATACCGGATTGTTCCGCACTTACGTGCTCTCACAATCCTCAAAACATTCGTAATCCGCTCATTTTTCTTCGCAAAATGGCTACTTACTCATGTTTTGGCGGGGATAAAGGTCAGAAGTCTTCCTGCAAGCAAGCTTGCGTCAGACTTCTGACTTTTATCCCCTGGTATCATACATATAGTAAGCCGAGCATGCGCCCTCGCCGGATACCATACAGGCTCCTACCGGGTGCTGCGGTGTACATACCTTACCAAACACCTTGCAGTCGGACGGTTTGCATTTTCCCTGCAGTACATCTCCGCAGCGGCATGCCGGATTTGCTTTTCCTTCAATCTTTGGCATATTGTATTTCTTTCTGGCATCGTATGCTTCCCATTCTTCTCTCAGCTGCATACCGGATCCCGGAATGATTCCAAGACCTCTCCACTCGCTGTCGCATCCTTCCATCAGTTCATTCACCAGCCTCTGTGCCTCACGGCTTCCTTCTCTGGTGACAACTCTCGGATAGCAGTTTACGAAGAATGGCTTTCCTTCCTGGAAGCGTACCAGTGCGACCGCAAGTGCTGTGAGCAGTTCTTTTGCCGTAAATCCTGCTACCACACCGCTGACTCCTTCTTTTACCAGTTCCTCACAAAGTTCAGTCCCCGTGATTGCATTGACGTGTCCCGGATATAAAAATACATCCGCACTGCCTTTGAGTGCCTCGTAGGCTCCCGGCATCGTCTTATTGGCAACCAGAAGAGAATAATTGGAAATTCCATCTTCCTTTGCCTGTTTAACCGAAAGGCATCCTGCAGGTGTCGTTGTCTCAAACCCAACGGATAAAAATGTCACCTGTTCTTCCGGATGATCTTTCGCATATTTTTCCGCATCTGCCGGTGAATAAACGATATGAATCTTTGCTCCTTTTTCTCTTGCTCCGGCAAGGCTCATCTGACTTCCCGGTACGCGGACCAGATCACCAAATGTACAGATCGTCACCTTCTTCTCCAACGCCAGATAAATTGCTTCATCAATGAAGCTGACCGGTGTTACGCAGACCGGGCATCCCGGTCCTGAGATCAGTTCTACCTGCTTTGGTAAAAGTTTTCGGATCCCCAGACGGAAAATTTCATGGGTATGGGTTCCGCATACTTCCATGATCCGCACTGCCGGTCCGTCATAATTTTCTATGATTTCTCTGGCTGTTCGTTTCTTTTGTTCTTCCATTACAGCAGTTCCTCCATAAGCTGATCGGTCTCGCTTTCATCTTCATCGGTGATCTTTGCGATCGCAACTCCGGCGTGGACCATGACGTAATCACCTGGTTCCAGATTCTCCAGGAGCTTGGATGAAACCTCTCTTTTTGCACCGCCTGCGTCAACGACGGCGGTCCCGTTACTGATTTTTACAACTTTTGCTGATAATCCAACACACATGTGGGTAATTCCTCCTTTTCCTCTTTTATTTGTAAGTTCTAATAGCTTTAGATTAACTTTGTTTAAAATTTTTTATGTCTGGTTTTATTTTATCTCATGCTTCTGTAAATATGCCATTGCGTAGGCTGCCTGACCAAGTGACAATCCTCCGTCATTTGGTGGAATGAGGTGATGGTGCAGGGTGATGAGACCTTGCTTAACCAGACCTTCTTCTACCAGCCGTAGTAGTAAGCGGTTCTGGAAAACTCCGCCGCTTAGGGCAACTTTCCGGATTCCGGTCTGATGACTTGCTGTGAGGGCTGCGGATATGATCTGTCTTGCAAGTTCCTGGTGGAACTCGTATGCAAGTTGTCCGGTATCTTCCCCGGCGAGACGTTTTTTGGCGAGGTTTTTGACTAATTCGCCGGTATTTAGAATCAGGCGGTCTTCTGCCGTTTCTGTAAATGGCTTAAGCATGAGGGGTTTGTATGGATGCTGCATTGTTTTTTCGTAAGCTTCTGCTGCGAACTCTAATGCCGTAGATGCTTCTCCCTCGAAAGTGGATTTTTTCCGGATTCCGAGGATAGCACTGACTCCATCAAAGAGACGGCCGGCACTGGTAGATCGAACAGCATTCAGGTGTCGTCCGGTCATTGTCACCAGTACTTTTGCCTCCGGTTCGGTGCAAAGCTCCAGTTTCTTCATCCATTCGACCGTTTTTTCTTTATCCTGCAATTCTTCATAGAGAAGAGACCCGGCAATTCGCCAGCCTTCTTTTGCAGAAAGATCTCCACCTACCTGCCAGAATGGCTTAATGCTGCCAAGTCTTTCAAATCCATTGTAATCACAACGAAGAATTTCTCCACCCCAGATGGTCCCATCCGTTCCATAGCCGGTTCCGTCAAAGGAAACGCCGATCACCGGATCTTCGCAGTCATTTTCTGCCATACAGGACAGAATATGTGCAAAATGGTGCTGTATCTTCAGAACCGGAAGTCCAAGTTCTTCCGCAACAACTGTCGCATTGTATTTCGGATGCAGATCGCATGCCACAACCTTTGGTTCTACCTCCAGAAGTGTTTCCATTCTGCCGATCGTTTCTTTTAAAGCTTCCACGGTGCGCAGATCTTCCAGATCTCCCACATAAGGGGATGGGTAAAATCTGCCGTCCACACCGATGCAGAATGTATTTTTCAGTTCTCCTCCAGTAGCAAGTACCTGCCCTTTCCACGGCATCTGAACCATGGTCGGAAGTGGCGCATAGCCTCTGGATCTGCGGATCATATATGGCTCATTTTTATAAAAATCCATCACCGAATCATCGGCACGGATCCGGATTTTCCGGTTGTGGGAAAGCATACAGTCGCACAGACGGGAAAGCTCCTGAATCGCTTCTTTGTCCTCCCTGCAGATCGGTGCACCAGATGTATTTCCACTGGTCATAACCAAAAAAGACGGCATCCGGATTCCATCATCATAGGTAAAGAGCAGAAGCTGTACCGGTGCATACGGCAACATTACTCCAACCTTTGGATTACCAGGTGCAATACTTTCGCAAAGTGTTTCTTCACCATCTTCTTTTTTGTCCAAAAGCAGGATTGGTTTTTGATGTCCGGTCAGAATTTTTTCCTGTTCTTCACTGACCAGGCATTCTCTTTTCACAGATTCCAGATCTTTTGCCATAACTGCAAATGGTTTCGCCGGACGTTTTTTCAGTTCTCTGAGGCGCTTCACCGCCTCTTCATTAGTCGCATCGCAGCACAGGTGGAAACCTCCAATCCCCTTAATCGCCACAATTCCGCCTTCTGCAATGGTCCGTCTGGTATAAATGATTGCGTCTCTTCCGCGTTCTTCTCTGCCGATCAGGTAGACCTCCGGACCACACTCGTTACAACAGACTGGCTGTGCATCGTATCTCCGGGTTGCCGGATCATAATATTCTTTTGCGCAATCCGGACACATCGGAAATTCTTTCATGCTGGTGCGCTCCCGGTCATACGGAAGGGCATCCAGGATCGTAAGTCTTGGTCCACAGCAGGTACAGTTGATAAATGGATGCAGATATCTACGGTTCTTCGGATCAAACATTTCTTCCTTGCATTCATCACAAATTGCAATATCCGGTGAAACAAAAATCTCACCTTTCGTCTTTTCACTTTCAATGATCGCAAACTCCGTAAAATCTTCTGCTTCTTCTACCGGCTCAATATTCATTTTCAAAATTGCTGCCCGCTTCGGCGGCTTATTCTCAATATCCGAGATAAATCCATCCACTGCCTCTTCCGGTCCCTGCGCAAAGATTTCCACATACGGACCTTTATTGGACACGCTGCCCCGGATCTGATGCGTAGCCGCATGCCTGCTCACAGTCGGACGAAATCCTACGCCTTGCACGATCCCATAGACACGGATCTGTTTTGTCACTTCATTTTTCATCTATTCACACAGTCTCCCTGACACTGCAAAATGTCTTGTATTTACGAAGATTCCCTGAAAATCCGGAACCATTTTTTCCATACATGCATCTGCGAAAATGATATCAAATCCACCATTTTTCACAAGATCGATATAATCATCTTCCTCACGCAACGACACATCCTGCGGACAGGCAAGCTCTTTTTTCCTCATAAACCAGGTTGCTGTCTGCACCTCTGCCGAATTCTCTCTTTTAAGAATTTCCTGCCGGATTGCTTCCGCCATCACCTGCTGGTGTACCACAAGGATCTTCTTTCCCTGATAGTCCAGATTCGGAACCAACTCACCTGCTGCCGGATAACCGATCTCATACGGCGTACCAAAGGTCTTTTCCAAATATTTGGCTACTTCCAGTGCTGCCGCAGATACAACAATATTTTTGCCAACTTCCGATGCCCTTTCTACTGCCTCAAGCCCATCGCCCATTCCATAGCAAATGGCTTCTTTTCCTTCTTTTTTCAGTTCCTCTCTTACTTTATCTGCTGCTTTCAGATCGCTTACATCCTGTGGCGTCATTCCAAGGATACCGACTTTTTCTTTGCATACCTCATATTTTTCCTTTGCAAATGCAGTAAATAATGCAAGATACGCTTTTTCTTCCCCTTTATCGTAAAGCTCCATTCCGTCGGTATCAATGGCAAGAATCGGAAGGTCGGTCTTTTTTTCACATATTCTTTTCAGTGCCTGGTAATCCGTTCCGATCACAGCCGGAACCGGAGTGCCGACAATCGCCGCAAAATTCGCATCAATCTTATCAGCTGCATCGACCAACTTTGCGACCAGCCGGTCATCTCTTCCAAGGATTGCATCCATATCACGAAGTCCTGCGCTGAATACTGCACTTTTCCGTTCAAACCATCTCGGCTCATCAAAACCGCAGACATTTCCTGTGCATCCTCCCGCGTCGCAGATGACGATGATTCCGCCAAGTTCATATAACACAGACACTGCGCCCGACTGATCCGGTGCAAATGGTGTCAGATATTTTCTAAGTCCTCTCATACTACACCTCCAAAAGGGTTTCAAACAACCGTGTCACACCTGCATAACCATAAGGCTGTCTGTCCTGATTCCAGATCACATTCGGCTGATCCGGATGATAGTATCCCGCATCCTTTCCAATGGCCATATTCACGCCGCTCTTTTCCGGATCGTAGTACAGCATGGTCGGTTCCATATTGGAAAATACCTTCGTCTCCGGACTGAGCTGGGATAACTGGTTCAGGTAAATAAAGTTCTCTGCTGTCAGTGTTCCATAGATTTCCGGCACCTTAAATCCATATTTGATCATCGCAAGTGCCATTTCAAATGGATCTCCGTTCATGCATTCCCCGATTGCAAAGCTTGCATCCGGCCGTTTCTCTTTGAATTTCGCCACGGTTTCTTCCGCTTTTTCACGATAAACTTCATCAGAAAATGTCACCCCAAGCACTTTCCCAAATGCCTGATACTGGCTGGCGATCTTGTCTGTCTGGTAGAGTCTCCTGAGTTCAATAAACGGAATCTGCAGACGGTTATGAAAATCCTCTGCCGCAAATCTGGCTTCCGGGTGAAGTACCAGATTAAAATTTGCCTCAGACATGGTCTGATATTCCTCATAGTCCTTGCATCTGGAGATTTCATGGATGGTCTTAACTCCTGCGCTGTGCAAAAGATCATACAGCTCACACTCATCGATCAGCGGCGAGAAAAATCCAAGCAGGTTCACCACATTTCCTTTTTTCTTCTTTGGCTCCAGAAGGGAATATAAAGACTGACGTACATGCACCATCGGCGGCTTTCTTCCTTCTCTTGTCAGCGCGTACATGTAGCATGGTCGAACCGGAAGTCCGGCTCTTTCTTCCGCTTTTCTGCACACACGCTCCATGTCCGTCCCAAGAAGAGCATCTACACAGGTAATACAGATCATCACAACGGACGGTCTCTTTTCACAGCAATTGCAGATTTCTTCTACTGCCTTCGGAATCTTTTTCAAATGACGTCCCGTTACGATATCGGTCTCGTCCATCATCAGATAGAAAAAACGGTTATCATATTCCCTCATGGAACTGATAAGCGAAGTATTTCGTCCACAGCAGCCCGGTGCCACGATCAGCATGATCGAATCCGGCACAGCAAGTCCCGCTCTTTTTACTCCGAATCCTTCTGCTCCCGGTGAGTTAAATGCAAGCGTTGCCGGTGAACTGTAGATCAGGTGTGTATTCGACCGGAGTTGTGCCGGAATTGCATCTCTTCCCAGTTTATTTAATTCTTTTACGGTACAATAATATGCTTCTTTTGCCATACCTTCTATTCCTCACTCTTCAGTAATAACTCTGCCAGATCAAAAAATCTCTTACTGATCGCGGAATCTTTGTCCCCTTCGATCACCGTCATTCCCTGATCCTCATAGCGGATGATCTCATCACTTCTCGGGATTTCCCCGACGATCGGGATCCCGCTTTTTTCGGAAAATGCCTGTACTTTTTCCGTCTCATTTTCCACATTCCTGTGGTTCAGTACAATACCGAATACTCTGGCATAGCTTCTGTCCTCAAAATTCCTCACCGCACTTGAAATATTATTTGCTGCATAAAGTGCCATCTTTTCTCCGGAAGTTACGATCAGAACCTTTTCGGCGTATCCTTCCCGGATCGGTGCTGCAAAGCCACCGCATACCACGTCACCAAGAACGTCATAAAGTACAACATCCGGCTTATATGTTTCAAATAACTGCAAATCTTCTAACAGCTGGAATGTGGCAATAATCCCGCGCCCCGCGCATCCAAGTCCCGGTGTCGGTCCACCTGTTTCAATGCAGAGCACACCACCATAGCCTTCTTTTGCAATATCTGAAAGCTCCTCCGGTTCTTCATCCTCTTCTCTCATATAATTCATCACCGGTCTGAGCGGCTCGCCGCCAAGCAGATTGATCGTAGAATCTGCCTTCGGATCACATCCAATCTGGATTACTTTCTTTCCCATCGCCGCAAATGCTGCCGCCAGGTTGGACGTAATCGTAGACTTTCCAATACCGCCCTTTCCATAAATTGCAACCTTTAACATAATCCTTTTTCCTTTCTATAACCAAGCAGGCAATTTATCGTATACACAAAAAACCCGCCTCCCAAAACGGTAGACGAGTCCCACTATACATCTTCGTATATCACCAACTGTTTCCCGCTCGGATCTACCTTGCCGTCAAAGTCTCTTGTATAAAATTATCTCCATTCAGCATTCAGATAGGAATCTTCCACTCCGTCTGCATCATTATTTTTAATTATATCTCCACGCCTATAGGTCAGTCAATTCTAACTATGTTTTATCATGGTATTTTTCTATATTTTTTCAGGACTTTTCTATGAATAACTGGTCAAATTCCCCATAAAATCTTGTAACAAACTTTATTGCAGCGTATACTACACCTATAAAACAAAATTTTGAGGAGCCCATATGATAAAAAAATTTTCACTACACTGTATAGAAAAAGTTTTATTCTTCATCGGCATTTTTCTGCTTACCAGCGAAATCCTGAAACAATTACTCCTGACCTTCGTCATGAATAATGGGCACTACAACCTGTGGTACTTTCCATTCCAGCTCTGCAGCCTCCCGATGTATCTGCTGGTTCTCTACCCATTTTTTCACACAGAACCTGCCAGAAATACCATCCTCGGCTTCCTTTCCACCTATAATCTTCTCGGTGGAATTGCCGTTTTTTTCGATACCAGTGGAATGCATTATCCGCTTCTGATCCTGACAGTTCACTCCTATCTCTGGCATATTTTACTAATTGTCACAGGAATCCTGTCCGGTATACTTCTGGTACAGAAATCTGTACCAATGACTCCTCTTTCCTGTTCAAAAAATATTAAAAGACAGCCGACTGACGCTTCTTCACGCCGTCTGCTGCCTTCTTTTCCCCGTATCACTTTGCTTTATATTCTGTTTGTCCTCATTGCCGAATATCTGAACCACATTCTGGATCCCTTTGGTGAAATTAATCTTTTCTACATTAATCTAGATTACCGGATGGAACAGATTTTCTTTGTGAAAATTGGTGAACTCTACGGAAATAATTCTGCAATTCTGGTCTATATCCTTGCGACTATATCAGGGGCTGGGATTTTGTATGGAGCCTGGAATCTCATGATCCGTTTTTATTCTTCTCATTGACATTGCTTTTGGAAAATTTCTGCTTCCTTGCTCACATACTCTGCTCCCACCTTCAAACTAAAACGCCCGGATCTTATCCTCTTCATCATCCGTCGTATCTTCAATCTTCCGTATCACAAGCTCATACGAATAATCATCGCTAACCTTCACCTTCACAGTCTCTCCTGCTTTATGCCCGAAGATTGCCTTTCCGATCGGAGATTCGGTACTGATATAATTATGAATTGAATTCCCACGAATCGAAGTAACCAGCTTATAGGTTTCTTCCTCGTCATCCTCCGGAAAATATACGGTCACACGGTTATTGATTCCGGCAACACCTTCTTCGGAAGTATCGGATACAATCTCCGCATTTTTCAGCATTCTTTCCAGATACCGAATCCGGCTTTCATTCTGGTTCTTATATTTTTTTGCTGCATGGTATTCAAAGTTCTCACTTAAGTCTCCCTGCGCACGCGCTTCCTTGACCGCTTCAATGGCTTCCTTACGGATCACATGCTTGCGATGCTGGATTTCCTCTTCAATTTTCTTTACATCACTTTCTGTAAGCTGCTCACGCATTTTTCCATCCTTCTTTCTGTAAAATAATTTCCATCAAAATATGCATCCACTGATGCACCTAACACAAAGCACCTCAATTGTAGCCAATCGAAGTGCTTCGTAAAATTTTCCAATATCACTAAAAGAAGATTCTCCGGATATCATAATACATCACAAATACCATCAGGCAAAGAAGAAGTGCCATTCCTGCCAGATGTACATACCCTTCTTTTTCCGGAGGCACCCGCTTTCCGCGGATCACTTCCACGATCAGAAATACCAGACGGCCTCCATCCAGTGCCGGAAGCGGAAGTAAATTCATCACTCCAAGGTTCGCTGAAAGCAGGATCGTCATCTGCAGAAGATTCAGAAAAATCAACAGTGCTCCACCAGATTTGCTTTCCTTATACGTGGTATCCACCGCGCTCACAATGCCCACCGGTCCAGATAACTGATCCACTCCGATCCGTCCTGTCACAAGCTGTTTCAAACTGTCAATCGTCAGATTGATCCAGTATTTAACATTATACGCACTGTATGCGGCAGTCTCAAATACATTGGTCTTAACATAATTGCTGCTCGTAATTCCAATCAGATAATATCCACTGTCATTCTTCTCCGGGGTAACGGAAACCGTATTCTTTTCGCCATTTCTTTTGTATACAATCTTCATCGTCTGTCCCTGATGAAACTGATTGTAAGTAGAAATATCCTTGAAAATATGGATGTTCTTATCATTGATCTTTACAATCTCATCCCCTGCCTGAAGCCCTGCCTCAGCTGCAGGCGTTCCTGCATTTACCGTTCCTATGACCGGTTTGTCTACACCGACAAAGCAGATAATAATGAATGCACCAATAAAGGCAAGAATAAAGTTAAATACCGGACCTGCGGCAATGACCGAGATCCTGCGCCACGGCGATTTGCTGTTGAAGCTTCCCTCTGACAGATCCTCTTTCTCATCTTCCCCCATCACACATGCACCGCCGATCGGCAGTATTTTCAGACAGTAATCTGTATTTCCGATCTTTTTGTGTGCCAGTGTCGGCCCCATTCCGATCCAAAATTCATACACATTGATTCCATTAATCCTCGCCAGAAGAAAATGTCCCAGTTCATGGAAAAATACGATGAATCCAAAAAGTAAAATCGCCAGTACGATTCCCATTTGCTACCTCCTGCTTCTGATTCTGTCATACGTTTCCTGCTCTGTGTCCAGAATCTGTTCCACAGTCGGATTCGCAATTGTCTTATGTGCTTTCATGCAGTCTTCGATAATCTCTGTAATTTCCAGATATTTAATCTCCCGGTTCAGGAACTGGCTGACTGCAAGTTCATTTGCTGCGTTAAATACCGTCGGAAGTGTTCCACCGCATCGCCCTGCCTCGTAAGCAAGTGCAAGCCCGTAGAAGGTATCCATATCCGGCTTTTCAAAATCAAGGTGTCCGATACTCCAGAAATCCACACGTTCTCCCGGAAGAAATCTTCTTTCCGGATAATAAAGTGCATACTGGATCGGCAGCTTCATATCCGGAGTACCAAGCTGTGCGATCACGGCTCCGTCCACATACTCTACCATAGAATGGATCACACTCTGCGGCTGTACAACCACCTGCACATCATCAATATCCACATTAAAAAGCCATCTGGCTTCCATCACTTCCAGTCCTTTATTGACCATGGTCGAAGAATCGATCGTAATCTTACGTCCCATCGCCCAGTTCGGATGCTTTAAAGCATCTTCTACACGGATATTCAGAAGATCCTCCTGCTTCTTTCCACGGAACGGGCCACCGGATGCCGTAAGCAGGATCTTCTTCAGTTCATTCTTTCCATGGCTTCCCTGCAGAGACTGGAAAATGGCACTGTGTTCACTGTCCACCGGAAGGATCTTCACACCACATTCCTTTGCAAGCGGCATAATGATATGCCCTGCCGTAACCAGTGTCTCTTTATTTGCAAGGGCAATATCCTTTCCGGCTTTGATCGCTGCAATTGTCGGGCGGATGCCGATCATACCCACGATCGCCGTTACAAGGATCTCACTTTCCTCCATCGTGGCAATCTCCAGAAGTCCATCCATTCCGGAAACAACCTTTACATCCAGATCCCGGATCCGGCTTTTCAGTTCCTTTGCCTTCTCTTCTGTCCACATTGCCACAAGATTTGGCTGGAATTCCCGGATCTGTTTTTCCAGAAGATCCACATTTGTTCCTGCCGCAAGCCCTGTCACTTCGATATCTTTGTTCTCACGGATCACCTCAAGTGTCTGGGTTCCGATCGAACCTGTTGAACCTAATATTGCTATTTTTTTCATTTGAATCCTCCTGTCAGATTACATCAGTGCAACTGCCAGATAATAAATCACCGGAGCCGTGAAGATCACACTGTCGAAACGGTCCAGGATTCCACCGTGTCCCGGAATCAGTTTTCCGTAATCCTTGATCTCATGATTTCTCTTGATCGCAGATGCTGCAAGATCCCCGATCATGGAAATGATTCCACCAACAAAACAGATCAGCGCATATTCGCCGACTCCTGCCGAAGCACCACCCCATTTATTGATTGCAAGAGCGTAAAGCGCGCCGAGAAGTGCTGCGCCTGCAAGTCCACCGATTCCGCCCTCTATGGATTTCTTCGGGCTGAGCTTCGGTGCCATCTTATGCTTTCCGATCAGTACACCCACACAGTACGCACAGGTATCACATCCCCAGGAACATAAAAATACAAGTCCCACGAGGAAAAGTCCGTCTTTCAACAGACGTGTCTGATAAATATAGGATAACATAATCGCCACATAAAATACGCCAAAGTACGCAGTCATTACCTGTTCAGACACATATTTCGGAAAGGCAAATACATAAACTGCCATTACAAGGATCAGCAAAATGATTGCAAACATCATCAGATCTTCTTTTTTCTGTGCACGGATCAGAAAATAATATGCAACTACACCTATATAGCCTACGATTCCGAGTGGTGCTTTCTCAATCTTTACAACCTTGTAAAGCTCGGAAACTCCGATCAGACTGATGATCAGAAGTGTTGCAAACAATACATCCCCACCAAGGAAGATCGTTGCAAATGCAATGATAACCAGTACAATTCCGCTGAGTAATCTTGTCTTAAACATTTTCTTCGTCCTCCTTGATTCCGCCGTATCTTCTGTCTCTGCTATTATATTGCTCAATTGCTTTTTCTAATTCTTCTTTTGAAAAATCCGGCCACGGAACATCTGTAAAATAAAATTCTGTATAAGCAAGCTGCCATAACAAATAATTGGAAAGTCTGAGTTCTCCGCTGGTACGGATCAGAAGATCCGGATCCGGAATCCCATGTGTATCCAGATATCCTTCAAACAGTTCTTCTGTAATCTCCTCCGGTGCAAATCTGCCATCTGCACAGTCTTTTGTCATTTTTCGCATGGCACGGATCATCTCATCTCTGCTTCCATAATTGATCGCAATCTGGAAATTCAGTCCGTCATTATTTTTTGATGCCTCTTCCAGTTCCTTAATTCTGGTACGGATATCTTCATCCAGACCTGTCTTATCTCCGATCACACGGACACGCATCCGGTTCTTTTCCGCCGTCTTCAGACAGGTTTTCATATAGTTACGAAGAAGCTTCATCAGTGCATCCACTTCACTCTTCGGTCGACTCCAGTTCTCTGTGGAAAACGCATAGACCGTCAGATATTTGACACCCATCTTATAAGCAGCCTCACAGATCTTTTCCACATTCTTGCTTCCCTGCGCATGCCCGTAGTTTCTCGGCATTCCCTTTGCTTTCGCCCATCGTCCGTTGCCGTCAAGGATAATGGCTATATGCTGCGGTACATTCATCTTTTAATCCTCTCTTGATTGATACTAAATTTGCTGATATAAAAAAGGAAAAGAGGCGCCAAACATCTCGCCGCCCCTTATCTTTCCTTCTTATACTGTCATAACTTCTTTTGACTTTGCATCGACTGCTGCATCAACTTCCTTGATGTATTTGTCAGTCAGCTTCTGGATCTGATCTTCAAGATCCTGAATTTCATCCTCTGAAACGTCTGTGCCTTTCAGCTTCTTGAATGCATCATTTCCATCACGGCGGATGTTACGGACTGCAACCTTGGATGCTTCTCCTTTTTTCTTAACATCTTTCACCAGTTCTTTTCTTCGTTCCTCTGTCAGTTCCGGGAATACCAGACGGATAACAGTACCATCGTTTGTTGGATTGATTCCGATATCAGACATCAGGATTGCTTTCTCAATATCTTTGATGATCTTCTTTTCCCATGGCTGGATCTGGATCATACGTGCTTCCGGAACAGAAATGTTCGCTACCTGCTGGATCGGTGTCGGTGTTCCATAATATTCTACCGTTAATTTGTTCAGAATATTCGGGTTTGCACGTCCTGCACGGATAGAAGCAAGCTCTGTATCCAGTGCATGGATGGTTTTCTGCATCTTTTCATCGTATATTTTTAATTTTTCGTTCATATGTTATCCTCCCTTAATGGGTGCTGCTTATACAGTCACCTTTGTTCCGTTGAAATTACCGCTCATTGTCTCTACGATACTATTCTCTTCGTTCAGTCCGAATACCAGCATCGGCATCTTATTCTCAAGGCACATGATCGATGCGGTCAGATCTACTGCCATAAGCTTCTTATCGATGATTTCCTGAATAGAAATCTCATCATACTTCTTCGCTTCCGGATTCACCTTCGGATCGCTGTCATAGATTCCGTCAATTGCTTTTGCAAGAAGCATTGCATCTGCTTCAATCTCAATTGCACGGAGAACAGCTCCTGTATCTGTTGAAAAATACGGATGTCCTGTGCCACCTGCGAAAAAGATTACTTTTCCTTCGTTCAGTGCTTCCACTGCTGCATCTTTTGAAAACAGGGAAGTGAATGCTCCACAGACAAATGGAGTGAAAACCTCTGTCTTCATGCCTACATGTCTGAAAATATCGGATACATAGATGCAGTTCATCACCGTTGCAAGCATTCCAATCTGGTCAGCTTTGGTACGGTCGATCGTCTCACTGGTTCTTCCTCTCCAGAAATTACCGCCTCCGGTTACGATTGCAACCTGGATTCCCTGATCTACGATCTGCTTTACCTGCTTTGCAACGCCAATGCATGTTGCCTCATCAAAACCTGTCTTTTTGTCTCCTGCAAGTGCTTCTCCGCTTAATTTTAAAAGAACTCTTTTCATCTGTCTTTGCTCCTGTCTCTTGGTTTTTAAGATACTTTCGCATACCTAGATTTAGTATAGCATACCTGGGTTTAAAATGGAAGTTCTAAGTTTATTACATTGGAGGTATGTAATGCAAAAATTTTATGGATTGAGGGATTGACGCAGAATGTACAAAGGATTTTGTTTCACTTCCGTTGTGCAAACCATTCCGTGAAGCCTCTGAAAGCAAAAATCATTTTCAGCAATGGCTTCAATGATTTTTGAGTCTTCTCTCCATTGCACAACAATTGGAATTGAAACAAAATCCTTTGTACATTCTGCTGGTTTTCCCCGATTTATATGTTTTGGCATTTGTTCAATGTAACGAACGGAAAGCGGTAGCTTTGGCTCACTGAGCGGTTTTGCTTTGACACCACAATGTTGTATGCTTTCCGCAATTTCAACAATTGAAGAGCTATGCTTCTTTATTTCCTGGCAACTGGGCGAGGATGATGGCGCTGAACATCAGAATGCATCCTGCTATTTCTCGGCTACTTAGTTTCTGACCTAATATCACCCAGCCTCCGAGGACAGAGAATACGGACTCCAGACTGAGGATCAGGGATGCCACGGTTGGATCGGCATCTTTTTGTGCCACGATCTGGAGGGTATAGGCTACACCACTTGAGAGAACTCCGGCATAAAGTACCGGTACTGCTGCTGCGAAAATATCTGACAGCCGTGGTGTTTCAAATAAAAACATTGGAATTGCCGACAAAACTCCGGTTATAAAGAACTGGGTGCAGGCGATCCGCACACTGTCTGCTTTTGGTGAAAAATAATCGATCACCAGAATGTGGATGGTAAATACAACTGCACATAGCAATACCAGAATGTCTCCTTTTGCAAGTACCAGCTTATCGGTAATACACAGTAAATACAAGCCTGCGACAGAAATTGCCACGCTTATCCAGATTCTCACTCCGGCTTTCTTTTTCAGAAAAATTCCAAAGATCGGCACAAGCACAATATAAAGTGCTGTAATAAATCCGGCTTTTCCTACCGTTGTGTACTGTATTCCGATCTGCTGCAGGTTACTTGCCACACAAAGTGCCAGTCCACAACAGATTCCACCCAGGATGACATTCTTTTTTTCTTCTTTCCTATCTGCTTTTTTCTGTCTTTCTACTCCGTCATTTTTCGCACGCCATTTGTCCAGAAAACAGATACATGGAATCAGAAAAATCCCACCGATCAAAGAGCGTACACAGGTAAATGTAAAGGGCCCGATATAATCCATCCCCACGCTCTGTGCTACAAAAGCTGTTCCCCAGATAAATGCGGTCAAAAAGAGCATCAGTGTATTCTTTCCTGTCATTTTCTTCATCGAGCCGTCTCCTATTTGCCAAGTTCGTGAAGATATAATTTTGCTTCTGTTTCAATGAAGATCGTTCCGGCTCCGTTTACACTGAAGAATTCGATCAGAAGAACGTGACGGATTCTTCCGTCCAGAATATGTACACGGTTGACACCATTTTTTGATGCCTGAAGACCATAGCCGATGATCTCGTCAAATTCTTTCGGGAAATTACGTTCTTTGCGCAGTTTTTCTACTTCCGGGACGGTAATCTTATAATAAATATCTTTTCTCTCTTCGTCTTTGTAGATTCCAGGATATTTTGACAGATAAACCAGCTTGTCCGCCTGCATCTTCTCTGCAATCTCAAGTGCAGTCTCTCTTGGATCAATATATTCGCTTTCGTTGTCGATATCATTTGGCACGATGACCGGAATATAATCATTGTCCAGCATCAGACCAATCGTCTCTGTATCCACGCCGCAGATACCGATTGCCTTAACTCCACAGAGTTCAAGAAGCTTGGCAATCCGCTTATTTTCACGGAATTTGTCCAGTCCCATACGGGTATCATGTACCACGATCGGACGCATACCAACGCTCTTTAAAAGAACGATATCCTGCATCAGTCTCTGCTCTTCCACTCCGCTGAGCCACTCGGCACATCCGTACTCGATAACTACTGTCTTCTGATTAAAGTCTCTGATATATGGTAACGCATCTATCAGGATTGAAGCTTTATGCTCCACAAGTTCTAATTCTTTATCCATGATTACACCTCATTTTTTGTCTTATCTAAAACAGTATAGCATAGAATGCTCTCTATTTGAAGAACCCATTTTTCACAAAAAACAGGAAGTGGCAAATGTTCTGTAAAATCACCCTTTTTCGCTGCTACCACCATTTTTTTCACATCCATTATACCCGGAAGAACCGGTTCCTTGCATCAGCAAAGTACCGGTTCCTCTGTTTCCTCTGTCTCATTTATTTGATTCGTGATATAGGCTTCCATTCCGCTCTCCGGAATCCCAAGTGCTATGGAAAGCTCCGAATACAGGTTGCCTTCTGCCATCCTCAGATAGCGCTCGTCAGTCGCCGTGATCTTCTTTCCCTGCTTCAGGCGGGACATCTTCCGCTGATAAAGGGTCTTAATGATCCGCACCCATTCTGCACATTTGCAGCTTTTCATGCATTCCTTGTACTTTTCCTCTCTCTGCTTCTCGCTTCCAATCCAGAGTCCTTCGATCTGTGGAATCTCACGGATCAATTCTTCTGCTTCTTCTTTGGAAATGACTCTTCGCATGACAATTTTTTCATTGTCTACCGGTGTAAATACTTTTCCACGCTTTTCACGTACCGGTCTCAGAATATAATACAGTTTGTCCTTCGGCACTCCATCCATTTTCAGCGTCGTAATTTCAGTCACTTCACAAATTCCTGTCCGGCCATAAACAATCAAATCTCCTACTTCGTACATTTTCTTCCTTCTTTCTTAAACTTGCCGAATCTCTACTTCTTTATTTTATCAGAAAATTAGTTTAAATTCTAATGTTTTTCAGATTTTTGTGAATCTTAGTCAAAGCTAACGCCTGTGGTTTTATGCAATTTTACTAGAAAATAGGGGGATTTTGTCGCAAGATGCGTCCCAAAAAGAGTCCTGTCCCATTCCATTGTGCAAACCATTCCGAGAAGCCTCTGAAAGCGAAAATCATTTTCAGCAGAGGCTTCAATGATTTTTGAGTCTTCTCTCCATTGCACAATCATCGGAATGGGACAGGATTCTTTTTGGGACTTAGACACTCGACTAAAATTTACTCTTTTTCCACAGTACGAGAAATTGATAAAACCGGGGAAGGGGCGCTTGACCGTTGTTCCAAGTGGAAGGTGTTTCTTGAAGATACGCTTTATTCATATGGGCACTCTTTCAATAAACATTCAACCGCCATCCGGTATTCCCGGATGGTCTGGCTTTTGCGGATTTGCGTCAGATATTCTTCGCTGTTTTTAAAGTTTTTGCCAAGATACCACCAGAGTTCTTTCATTTTGACTACTGCGTTTTTTTCTTCTGGAGATTTTTCGATATAGGCATCAAGAAGATGATCGCAGAATGTAGCAATCTTCTTGGTATCAAATGTAGATTTCCCTTTTATAACTGCCGGAAGAAATGGGTTCATCAGAATTCCTCTTCCGAGCATGATGCATTCTGTTTCGGGAAATTTTTGATGGAAGATTTGGTAATTTTCCGCACAAAAAATGTCTCCATTGTAGACCAGAGGATTTATGCTGTTCCGGCAGGCGTAGGCAAAAGTGATCCAGTCGGGTTTGTTTTTGTAGTAATCCTGCTGGACTCTTGGGTGAAGGATCAGTTCTTCCAAAGGATATTGGTTATAGATATCCAGAAGCTCTTCGAACTCTTCCTGATCATATTTACCGCTTCTTGTTTTGATAGAGATTTTCATATCGAGTTGATCGAAAACTTCGGCAAGGAAATGATTCAGTTCATCGGGATAAAACAAAAAACCGGATCCCCTTTTCCGGTTGACGACTGTTTTGGATGGGCAGCCGAGATTCAGATTGACTTCTTCATATCCGAATTCTTTCAACTGCCGGGCCAGGCGGATGAAATCCTCGGCGCGGTTGGTCAGGATCTGCGGAACGGTATACATGCCCTCATTATTCTCCGGAAGGATCTCATTCCATTCCTGTCTGCTGAATTTGCCTTTCGGGTTTGGATTTAAAAATGGTGTAAAATATTTATCCATTGGTTCAAAAAAGGTGTGATACGCCCTGCGGTATACCTCACCTGTAATGCCCTCCATTGGCGCCAGATAGATTTTCATGACCTTTCCACCCCCGTCACATAAAGTGTTTCTTTGTCTACCCGGAAATGAATTTCCATTCCCGCGTAAGACATGCCGTAAATCCGGACTGGATCCTTTTGGTAAGAAGGTCTCGGATCCTGCTCCAGGATCTGAATCAGTGCTGCTCTTTTTTCAGCCGGAATCTGTTCCAAATACATTTCCGGGAAATTCACATCCAATTTATAATCTTTCTTTTCTTCCGCGAAACCGCCTTTTGCCTCCGGGTGGCTATCCACGTATGGAAGGTAGGGCTTGATATCGTAGATCGGCGTCATATCCAGAAGATCCGCACCTTCCACGATCAGCACCGGACCTTCTTTTTCCCGGAATTCCACCCCAATAAGCTTTACCGAAGAAAGTCCGATCGGATTCGGGCGAAATGGAGAACGGGTGGCAAAAACTCCCACCCGTCTGTTACCACCAAGCCGCGGTGGACGTACTGTCGGGCTCCAGGTATCCCGGATAGATTCCGAAAATTCCCAGATCAGCCACAGATAATCATACGCCTCGATTTCCCGCAGTGCATCCGCATTCTGATATTCCGGCAGAAAATGGATTTCTGCCCGGGTATCCGCAAGATTACTCTGTCGCGGAATCCCGAATTTCTCCACAAAATCAGATCTTATATACGCGATCTGCTTTATTTGCATTGTTCTTTTTCTCCATCAACAAACATCATCACAAAAGCAACTGCCAGAATTGCAGAAGCGATCAGAAGTGCCTTTTCAGCAAACATTTCCACACAGGCATTTCCGATAACTGCACCGATCACAAAGAAGAAGATGATTCCATAGTACAAAAGTCCTTTCTTGATATACTCTTTATCCTTCGTGTTCGCATAACTGCACATATGCTGGGTCGCACTTCGTAAGTTTCCGATGCACATGGTGGTTGCAATTCCGTTTCCATGGATTTTGCGGAAGCTTTCCACCTGAATCCCACATGCAAGGGACGTGAGTGCATTCGCCACCAGATTAAAATCCTGTGGGATAAAGCTGACACTCAGTAGGATCACTGCCTCACAGAATACCGAAATCTGCCTCCAGTGCAGAAGTGTCAAATCTTTCGTCCGTATTTTCACCAGATCCGCAAGGGCGATTCCAATGGCAAATGCCAGCACCGGAACCAGATAGTGGAGTGCCATCTGCCAGTTTCTCTCTGAAATATTGATTCCAAGAAGCAGAATATTTCCGGTTTGTGCATTGGCAAATACTTTTCCTCTGCACATATAGGAATAGGCATCCATAAATCCACCGGCAATCGCAAGGATCACACCAAGTTTAATTGATTCTGACATCTGTTTTGAAAATTTCAAGTTACTCATCCTCTCTGTCGTATGCTTTGATGTATACAAAATTCTCATTGTTTCGTTCTGTATGATAATCCAAATTCAGTGCCGCGTCAAGAAAATCCTTACCACCGGACTCCACTGCCTTCACCGTCATGCCAAGTGCCTCTTCCACGTCCTGCACCGTCAGATCATCCAGAAAGACCTCTTCTCCGCTTCGCAGCATATTGATCGGAATCTGCAGAGTATCTCCCAGATCCTCTCCTGCTTCTTTTCTCTCTTTTAACTGTGCCACCAGATCCTGTCCGGTAATCAGACCGGATACGGTGATCGTCTCACCAAAGAAATCATTCCGGATGCAGGCAACCGTGATCTTTACTTTTGGAAATGCTTCCGTGATCCTGTCTGCAAATTCCTGAATTGTCGGATACGCAAGCTTTGCAGTCGCAATGGTAAATGTCCGTGCGATCCCTTCTTTTAACTTTGGATATTCTTCACTTTCCTGAAGTTCTTCAAAGGCATGGTAAAATTCATCCCGTAGGAGCCGCATCATGCCAACACCATTTTCCAGCTGGATATATCCGTCATAACGTCCTTCCTCTGGGAAATCCCGCTCTGCAAGGATATACCACTCGTCACTTGCATGGATAAAATGAAGTCCAAACTCGTCATACGCCTTCTTCTGATAGCTCTCGATCAGATCAATGACCTCTTCCGCTTCTTCTTTATCAAAAAGCTCCAGTGGATAAAGTCCCTCCCTGTATTTGGAAAGTCCTGCCGGAACCACTGACACACTCCGCATAAACGGCAGATACTTCATCAGATCTTCGATAGAACGCTTCAGCTCATCCTTATCATTAACTCCCTTGCACAGTACGATCTGCCCATTCATCTCCACATGTCCGGCATACAGATCATCCAGGAATTTCAGCTTTTCTCCGGCGAAACGATTGTGGAGCATCTTGCAGCGCAGCTCCGGGTTCGTTGTCTGCACAGAAATATTGATCGGCGCAAGCTGCATCTCGATAATACGGTCCACATCTTTCTGCTTCATATTCGTCAGGGTAATATAATTGCCCTGCAGGAAAGACAGACGGGAATCATCATCTTTAAAATACAAGGTCTCACGCATTCCCGGCGGCATCTGGTCAATAAAACAGAAAATACACTTGTTGCTGCAGGAACGGTAGTCGCTCATCAGACCATTTTCAAATTCTACGCCAAGGTCATCATCATACTCTTTCTCGATCTCCAGAAGCCATTCTTCCCCGTCCGGCTTGCGGATCAACACTTCTACATACTCATCCTTGATCATGTAACGATAATCAAAAACGTCCTCTATTTTCTGGTTGTTTATTCGTAGAAGGACATCTCCCGGCTCGATCTCCATCGCCTCGGCAATTGAATCCGGGTAAACCTCACGGATCAGATGTCCCTGATACTCATTTTTCTTACTCAAATTATATTCCTCCCAAAATTCGGAATCGGAAACAAGACCTTTTCCAGGCTAGCTTCCTCTTTCATGTAATCCTCATATTTTTATCATAAACGACTTTTTCTGCAATGATTACATACTTTTTCATCATACCATAAAACTGTAAATTTCGGTAGGGATAAAATTCAGAAGCCTGAAACAGAAGCCTGAAACAAAAATTCACCCATAAATTCAAACGATACCTTTCATTCTCCAACCAAACACCGGGGAACGAAACCTTTTACGGTTCCATTCCCCGGTGTCCGGTTTGTATATATGGTTATCTATATACAATTTCCATATGCTTCAAAATAAAATATTCTATTTCTGATACCGCATGTTACAAGAAAGGCTTGCGGTCTTTTATTAGAAACGGCTAAATCAAGTTCCTCCTGTTCTTACGCGTATAAGTATTGTCGACTTCTATATAGTAGCATATCTGCGGTGTACTTTCCTAGTGGTAAAAAGGGAGATTCTTTTGCTACTGAAAATACCGGTTTGACAGCTTGCGAAATTCACCGAAATGTATCGAAAAATGTTTTCTTTCTCCGAATTCCTTTTATTTTTTCAAAATGAATTTTCTTCTTTGTAATATCTGTTTAAAATCAGAAACAGGATTTTAGTGATTTTTTACAGAAAATCCGTTCGATTCTACACTGCATCCCCACGCTCTGTCACCAGCTCATATCCAACACTTGCTACTCGTCTCCCCATACATCCGCGACATTCTGCTGCCTCTTCACCGGTACAGATCTTGTTGTCATAAAGCTCATACTGCTTCCGGTTCTTCACCGGAGAAAGGTTCGGCATCACAACATTCGCCCCGGCTTGCAGACCTTTTTCCCTGCCGAGTGGATCCATCGTACCAAGTGCTGTTGTCGCCGGAAGAAGTACCTTCGGCAGCAGAATCCGGATCACAGCGAGCAAAAACAGTGTCATCTCCACACTTCCTGCCGGTTCTTTTGCAAACTGCGTATCGTGGTGTGGGATAAACGGTCCGATTCCCACCATCTCCGGCTGCAATTCTTTCAAGAATACCAGGTCTTCTGCCAGATCTTCTGTCATCTGATAAGGTGAACCAACCATCATGCCAGTCCCCACCTGATAACCAAGCTTCTTCAGATCATACAGACAATTCTTACGAACGGCAAGGCTCATCTTCTCCGGATGTAGCTTCCGGTAATGCTCCTCATTCGCCGTCTCATGACGAAGCAGGTAACGATCCGCTCCGGCTTCCCGGAACCTTTTATAACTCTCATAAGACTTCTCACCAATCGACAGCGTCAGCGCACATTCCGGATATGCTTCCTTGATTTTTTTAATAATCGCCACCATCCGGTCATCCGTATAATAAGCATCTTCTCCGCCCTGTAGCACAAACGTCCGGAATCCAAGCTCATACCCATTCTCACAGCATGCCATGATCTCATCCTCTGTCAGACGGTAGCGCTTTGCATTCGTATTACTCTTACGGATTCCGCAGTAATAGCAGTCATTCTTACAATAATTGGTATATTCGATCAGCCCTCTGGTAAATACCTTTTTCCCGTAATAAATCTCCCGGATACGGACTGCTTCCTCTTTCAGTCTCCGGACTGCCTCCGGATCTTCTGCACATTTTATCAATTCGATAAAATCCGGTTTTGTAAAATCCGGATTCTCGATAAATCTTTCGTAAACTGGTTTCATTTTCTATATTCTCCCTGCCTGGTTTTCTGTATCTTTTCTGAATTTATGGGCATTTGTCCATGAAATTATAAAATTTATTCTATCACACTTCGTCAGCCGCGGCAATCACTCCATCAATGTCTACGATTTCGTCAAGCGGAATCCGTTCCCCGCTCTGTAATACGATTTCATTCAGATAAGTGTCAATCCTCCGGATACAACCGGACTTCTTCTGGTAAGAGCCACCTTCCTTTTTCTGATCCGGTACAAAATATTCAAAATCCACTTCCCGTGGTTCCTGACTCTGGCATACTTCCCGTAAATACAGATCCAGTATCTGTCTGCAATCCTCACTGAGTCTGCGTTTTCGCTCGGTCAGTCTTTCGGTCTCCCTGATTGCATCTTTATGTCCGGTCAGCGCTGCAAACGGGGCAAACTGCGCCGCTCTGTCCTGCCTTGACATCTGCGGATGTCTGACCGATACATGATGCGCTAAATGAATGATATCCTCATATCCTGTCATGCCTTATGCCCTCCGATCTGCTCATTCCGCTCTTTGGTAGTGGCTCCTTCCTGAAAATTCAGTCCCTTCAGAATTGCATTCTTCCCATACTTCTTCTTAATCGAAAGTACTGCCTCCTGCATCTTCTTCTCCCGTTCAAGCTTCTCATCCTGCTGCTTCTTTTCATTGCCTCCGGTAAAATCAGTAAACAGATCCAGTTGCCGGAATTCTGTCTTATCTGCCGCTTTCTTTTCATCCAATACGTGATTCGCTGCCATCGAAATCCGCCGCACCATCAAATGCGGATTCACAATCCGGTCATACAGTTCCATCACTGCATCGGTTATCATTCTCGCAGAAGCTGTATACTCTCGTAGATTCGCTGTTCCATGTGCATGCTTTGGAATCTTTCTTCCATACCGGTCCACTGTCACCTCCCCTGTATAACCTTTTCCACTTGTCAGATTCTCGATATCATATCCGACAGTCAGCACGATCTGATCCGTAACCAGATGCTTTTCTACAAGATCAAGTGTCAAAAGGTCCAGCATCTCTTTAACCACAATTTTCGCCTTTTGGGCATCATACGGGCAATGTAGTACCTGTCCTGCACCAACACTGTTATGCTCCGGCTGATACGCTTTTACATCTGCAATCGTACACGGTTCCCACCCCCATGCATGATCGATCAGAAGTTCTGCATTCACACCAAACATTTTATACAAAAGCTCTTCGTTATAAAATTCATTCTCTTTTCCAACCGAGCATCTGGCAATATCTCCCATGGTATACAATCCACATTGTTCCAGCTTTTTCGCATAGCCTCTTCCCACACGCCAAAAATCCGTAAGCGGTCTGTGATTCCACAAAGATCTGCGATAACTCATCTCATCCAGACTTGCAAACCGGAAACCATTCTCATCCGGTTCGCTATGCTTTGCCATGATATCCATCGCAATCTTCGCCAGATACAGATTCGTACCAATTCCAGCTGTCGCCGTAATCCCGGTCTGCTCATAGATTTCCCGCATTATCTTTCCTGCAAGTTCTTCCGGTGTCAGCCGGTAAGTATGCAGATAATCGGTAACATCCATAAAAACCTCATCGATTGAATAGACATGTATGTCTTCCGGTGCAACATACTTCAGGTAAATGTCATAAATCCGGGTGCTGTACTTCATATAGAGTGCCATCCTCGGAATCGCCGTAATATAATCCAGTGCAAAGCTTCGGTCTGCCTTTAATTCCCCGGTGTCACAGGATTGCCCGGTAAATTCATGTCCTCCATTTTTCCGCTTTCGCTCGCCGTTGATCTCCTTCACCTTCCGGACAACCTCAAAAAGTCTTGCCCTTCCCGGAATCCCATATGCTTTCAGCGCAGGAGAAACAGCAAGACAGATCGTCTTCGTTGTCCTCTCCGGATCGGCTACAACCAGATTCGTCGTAAGCGGATCCAAATTCCGTTCCTTGCACTCCACCGAAGCATAGAAAGATTTCAGATCAATTGCTGCATAACTGCGTGTCTGCTCCGGCATTCGCCGCACCTCCTAACATTTTCCAAGAGAACATATGTTCTTTTTTCAATTATACTATATTTTTTCGCCGACCACAAGATTACAACTATAGATTTTTTATTTTTTAAGCAGTTGGATATTCAGATCCACATTTCCTTCAATCCCCGGCACACTTCCTGTACTGGAATACTGCCACATACTGAACCTATACGGCGTCTGCGGAAGTTCTTCATAATCTGCATACCAGACCGGATAATCCAACAGCTTTTCCAGATCCAGTTCATACGCTTCCCACAGCATATTGCTGTAAATCATGGCATCATATCCCGCTTCTTCTATTTCTTTACAAAATACCTTCGCATTTTGGGTAAATTGTTCTCCCGTTACACCATCCGTCCGTGCTTCGTCTTCCAGAATATGCTCTGGATCGTACACAACCGGCATCTGAAGCTCCTGCCCTTTCAAATGTTCCAGAACAAAATCAGCCTCTTCCTTTGCCTCTTCTTCATTTACCGCCTGCGAGAAAAAATAAACGCCCACATCTATTCCAGCTTTTCGGGCATTTTCCATATTCTGTTCAAACTTCTCGTCTGCATTTAACGTACCTTCTTCACCATAGCCACGATATCCGATCCGCAAAATTGCGAACTCATAGCCCGCTGCTTTCACCTGCTCCCAGTCAATATCTCCCTGGAAAACAGATACATCTACGCCCAGCCTTGAAGTATATTTCTTATCCTCATAGCTGATCTTATTTTCATTTTTTACAAAAAGTGCTTTATCATACGGATTCTTCGCAACTGCTTCATTGATTTCCACCGTATAACGCTCTCCGTGTGCATCTACAAAATCAAGCGTATTTTTCTCATCTGTACTTTCCGCATTTTTTGCATCCGCAGAAGTTTCTGCTGTTTTCTTTCCAGAACATCCTGCAAGCAAAGCAACTAACATTCCGAAAATAATCCATCTTACTTTTTTCATCTATTCTCCATTTTTCTTCGTTATATTTTCCACAGATTCTAAAATGTAAACTGTGTATTGCTCCACAAAAGGTTATTATTTATCTCTTTTCTCTTCAAACCTGCAAGTGCAATTTTTTTATTTCAAAACATCTCATGTTATTGTTTATCTCTCGAGAGAGATGGCACGCCAGGTCGATGGGGATTTCAAAACATCTCATGTTATTGTTTATCCATTCGCCACAATAGTTGTTTCTACTCTCTGCATCATTTCAAAACATCTCATGTTATTGTTTATCAGCAAATGACGATAACAATATCTACTGTTAAATAATTTCAAAACATCTTATGTTATTGTTTATCCTGCGGACTGTCGGCTGCCGGCGATGTACGCCGCAATTTCAAAACATCTTACGTTATTGTTTATCAATCATGGCAGATTTCAGATTTAAGGATTTAACAGTATTTCAAAACATCTTATGTTATTGTTTATCCAGACAGGCATCTGTGTAAGACATGCAAATATCGCAATTTCAAAACATCTTATGTTATTGTTTATCACAACGCTGTATTATTCCCAGACGGGAGTGTGGTTATTTCAAAACATCTTATGTTATTGTTTATCCATTTAAACCTCCTTGTTTTTTGCTTACTTAACCAATTTCAAAACATCTTATGTTATTGTTTATCTCTTTTACCTTGTCCTTTAAAAGTCTCGGTACCTGATTTCAAAACATCTTATGTTATTGTTTATCCGTACCTGGATGCAATGCCAGAGAGCGTATCACCATTTCAAAACATCTTATGTTATTGTTTATCGATGTTAATGGTATGCATGGAAGGTTCAGAACAAATATTTCAAAACATCTTATGTTATTGTTTATTGCAAAAGAGGGAACTAATAGCTGCGTAATTGAAGTATTTCAAAACATCTTATGTTATTGTTTATCTTGTATCTATCCTGTCGCTTGCTAGACTTACATACTTATTTCAAAACATCTTATGTTATTGTTTATCTGCATCCAGGTTGGAGAGTGTCAGCTCACGCTTTATATTTCAAAACATCTTATGTTATTGTTTATCGGTATCGAAGCTCTGAAGTGGGATCATGCGGTATAATTTCAAAACATCTTATGTTATTGTTTATCCCATCGCCCCACATTCCATTGTCGTTGTTTCTTGATTTCAAAACATCTTATGTTATTGTTTATCCATAAGCTCACCCCTTTCTAGGCAAGCTTTTTGAATTTCAAAACATCTTATGTTATTGTTTATCCAAAGCAACTCCGTACACTGTCAGAAAGTCAAGCAGATTTCAAAACATCTTATGTTATTGTTTATCATCGAAAAGGTATATATCTATAAACTCGATAGAGATTTCAAAACATCTTATGTTATTGTTTATCTTATATTTTTTTGAATCTGGTAACGGGTGTAGGCTAATTTCAAAACATCTTATGTTATTGTTTATCAGGAATGAAAGGAGAAAGAATTGTTATCCAAATATATTTCAAAACATCTTATGTTATTGTTTATCAACTCTCCATCTTCCATAACGGTGAACGCACCAACATTTCAAAACATCTTATGTTATTGTTTATCATCGGAGCGATCGGTTCAGTAATGGGTGGAGGAAGATTTCAAAACATCTTATGTTATTGTTTATCCAGTAGCCAATGCGTTCTGGAGCCGTACAAGGCTATTTCAAAACATCTTATGTTATTGTTTATCGCACTTCTTGAACAAATGCTCTGTGTTTTGTAGCATTTCAAAACATCTTATGTTATTGTTTATCGTTACTTTTTTCATATCTCTACTACCTCCGTACTATATTTCAAAACATCTTATGTTATTGTTTATCAAAGCAATGTTAAGTCAGCCGATGGCTGGAAAGACATTTCAAAACATCTTATGTTATTGTTTATCCTTGAATAATAATCCATAAGCTTGTATTTACTGTATTTCAAAACATCTTATGTTATTGTTTATCTTTATTATCCCCTTTCTCGCCAAATACGTTTCTATATTTCAAAACATCTTATGTTATTGTTTATCCTGCAACTTCTTAACGTCTTTCCCGTACTCTTTCAATTTCAAAACATCTTATGTTATTGTTTATCCAGTGCGATCACTGCCCCACTCACCGGATAGCACGATTTCAAAACATCTTATGTTATTGTTTATCGATACAGGGAATCACGCTTGCCGGAATGTTCTTCGAATTTCAAAACATCTTATGTTATTGTTTATCGAGACTTAGAGGAAGAATCTTCAGCGGTAAACTTGATTTCAAAACATCTTATGTTATTGTTTATCGGTATCGAAGCTCTAAAGTGGGATCATGCGATATAATTTCAAAACATCTTATGTTATTGTTTATCATAATAGACATCAAAAGTTCTATCGCACCCATTATATTTCAAAACATCTTATGTTATTGTTTATCTAAAAAAGCCGGTACTGTAGCCGAAACATATTGGAAATTTCAAAACATCTTATGTTATTGTTTATCTCGGTTATAGGCGCAAGCTATGTTGGCGGTAGCAATTTCAAAACATCTTATGTTATTGTTTATCCCATTATATGTGTACTCTGCATAGATGCCATCTCCACATTTCAAAACATCTTATGTTATTGTTTATCGGAGAATAAATGGAACAGCTAACACAATTTTTAGATTTCAAAACATCTTATGTTATTGTTTATCCCTCGCATTTCCGCGTTTTTTAGTTTCTCCCCTCCCCTTTTTCCCCTTATATTTTCTATATTTCTCCATTTTTTACCAGCCAACACCCTTATCCTGGACCGCCCTACTTATCATCCCATAAATCTCTTAATTTTTCAAGCTTTCCTGGATTTTTCATTCTTTTTCCGCCTGGTAAAAATCCTATAATTATATCATTAAACTTTCTCCTGTTACCTCCCCTCCATTTCCCAAAACTTCTTCTCCAAACACATTGTCATTCATCAACTTGATAATGCAAATAAAATCTTCATCCTTGTCTATTACCTGGTTCAAATCCTTCCGCAATTGTATAAACTTTGATGGCGTCATCTCTCCTCTAAATACAGACTTTTGAAAATGTGAAAGATACTTTTTACAGATCTTAAATACTTTCTGAACTCGTTTTTCATTCACATCATAAAACAAAAATGCATAATTATAATTCAATTCTTTCTTCTTTTTCATTACATCCCTTCTTTCAATGAAAATGGAACAAATTCTTTCTCTTCCAGTATATTTTTAATCAGCTTATAGCAATCCAGCTTCAATGCCGTGCGATATGAAACTTTTCGTTTTAATTTGGGATGCATAAATACACTTTCCAGACGTTCTTCAAATGACTCAATAAATATTTTTCTGCCTTCCTCATTTAAAACACAATAGTTTACCTGCTTATCAAAGTGTTTTTCTACCTGCAATCTGCGATTGTTTACCAAATCAAATATCGTTTTAAATACAATTACCGGCTTAAACACTTCACTGAGATCCAAGCTTAAAGAAAATCTTCCTTCTGATGGTTCGTGAAGAAAACTGATCCTTTGATCCAGATGTGTCTGATAAATTGCAGCAATTGTCTTCGTATATAACAGTGTATTTCCAAAAGAAATCAGCGCATTAATTGGGTTATCCGGCGGTCTTTTCACTCGCTTATTCATAACAAAATCTTCCGGAAGAAAATATACAAAGTCGCCATAAAACCTCATCCATACTTCTCCTTCATATGCCATCAACTCTTTTACATCTTCAGCTTGCACTACCTGTGGAAAAAATGATTTCTTTATCCAGTCTATTGTATTTTTTACTTCCTTTTTCCCATGTTTATAGTAGTGATAAAGGACTTCATAAATATTTACTCCAATTCCTTTTACAATCGCCCTTGCTATATCCATTCTGTCATTCTGATATTTCACTGCTTGCTTTACAAGTAATTTTCCACTCAGATAATGATCTTTTGGGTAATAAGTCCCACTGTATCCACCATAATAATTGAAAAAGTGAATGATAATATGATTCTGTGACAGAAAGTCCAACAACTTTGTGTTAATACCTACTTCGTTAAAGCAATAAATTTCTTTTGTGTTTTCCACTGGAATATATACATTCCTTCCATTTTTCCGAAAGCAAAGCGAATTATCCTTTCTGGTCAGTTCTCCAATGGACATGATATATCTTGTACTTCCCATTTACATCCTCCCGATTTTAAATATAGCAGTATTCATAATAAGCACATTTTTTGCATGTATTTTTATGAATACATTCTGGCGGTTTCTCTTCTGCGATTAGTGCTTCAATCTCCTGAATATAATCGAATAGCTGCTTCTCCACTTCATCAGTAAGTTCCAGATAAATAATCCTTTTATCTTTCTTATTCTTCTCCACAAATTCTAGCTTTCCTTTACGCAGAATTCCTTTTTTCTTCAAAACACTTAGGTAATATAAAAGTTGCCATTTTGCTGATTCCGGATCAGCATCGGACTTTTTCACTTCAACCAGATATTCTTTTGTCAGCTTATCCAGACAGATATTTTCAATTGCAATTTCTGAGTTCGTACTATTTTCTGCTCTTTCCTCATGAATCGCTTTTCCAATCTTCACCTGCTCACTGTTATCTTCCAGATTCAAACGATTTCCATGCAGATAGCACTGCCTTTTGCAGTGAAAATAGTAATTAATCAATGTTCCATTTATTCTCACAGGCTCACCTCATTTCCTAAATAAACAAGTCCTTTCCCTCTTCAAACAGCTCGCGCCTTAAAATATCGTTTTCATCGAAATACGCTTCTCCATTTTCAATATAATAAAGCTCACCAATCTGTTCATCCTCCATAAATTCTGCCTTGCAGCTGAACTGATAAATGAATGCATTCATTTTACTTCGAACGTTATGCAGCTTCACTTTGCGCTCAGAATATTCCATCTCTGTTTCTTCAATCAGCTGTTTATATTCATCCCACACAAACCTTCCATCAAGTTCTTCTCCATTTTCTTCTTGGATAATCCTTCCCAGATAAACAGATTTCATCAATCTGTTATCATTGATTAACTGCATCCGCTTATCCACCTTCGGCATATCAAGATTTCCTACTGTTTTCTGGAAAAAATCTTCTATATTTTCATCATTACATTTCTTTTTTTCCGCCAGTACCAGCGGAAGAATTCCATTTTCATAATAGGCAGGAAAGTTTTTCGCAGTCAGGAGCTCCCTCATTTCTTTATTCACCAATGTTTTATCCTTCTCAATTCTTTTGTCCCCACTGTATATTTTCTCAGCATTATCTAAATCAAAGAAATAGACAATGCCTGACTTTCTCCCCGACCGGTTGATTCTTCCCATAAACTGTTCTTCACTGTCCAGTCTGGAAATATCTTTATAGCCGATATCCATGTCAATATCTACACCCGCTTCAACTACCTGCGTTGCAACCAGTATAACTGAATCTAATGCTTCTATTTTCCGAATCATTCTCTTTCGATCCAGAATGCTGCTGTCACCTGTCATTAAAAATACCGGTATTTCACTTTTTTCACATAAGATTCGATAACATTCTTCGGCACTTCTCTTTCTGATAAATTCAATCAAAACTTTTTTATTTTTCCCAGCTTTTTTTACAATCTCATCCGTCAGATATTCCATCGTCATTTTCTGTTCCAACAGACTGTAATCCGCCACAACTCTTCTGGCAAATTTCGGATGATTAAAATATTTTTCTCTGTTTTCAATCAGACGTATTGTTTGGCAATGATTATCTGTCAGTATATCGAGATTCGGCAACGTTGCAGACATAATAATAATTTTCATCTGCATAAGTTCCGCAAAACCTTTTAAAAATGTAATAATTTCACCCCATAATTCATTTTTATAACTCTGTATCTCATCTAAAATAATCACCGAATGACTCAACTGGTGAAATCCAAATACATCCTCCTTCGCATGTCCAAACATTGTTCTGAAAAGCATGACATGCCTCAATAAGAAAACACCTGTTACTTGCGATCATATGTCTGTTTCTGGCTTTTGCCATTGATCGTTGCTTAGATCTGTTTCAGGATCAGCTTCAGATATATATGACAGCATTTTCTACCACAAAGAAACTGGCTCTACTGCCATGCATAAAATGGATCCATATTCCTGCCGGTCTAAAATCAGTCGCCGGTCAGGCACTGGAATGGTTGCTTCTTTTGATCGTCAGTGAAGTGGTCACCTCTGGACTTGCCCATGTGTGTCCAGTACTATCCTCTCTGTCAGATGCACTTGGAGATATAGGCAACCTAATCAAAGATGCTATTGATATTTCCTTTGCCAAACCAGCTATTTACAACAATAACTGCATGGCAGACATTGCGACCGGTGAAAAAAGAAATAAATCGGTTCCTATTTCATTAGTCCTTTCACCTGAACTAAAAAAATACATAAAATACCAAAAGAATGGGACTCATGCAGATTTATTTAAAAATTCTTCGATCTATCCGATTGCAGATGTGAATGATGAATCAATAACAAAAAATCTGATGCAGTTAGAAGAATTATACGGCTATAAATTCGGAGTTGTATATCAGAGTAATTTCAATACACTGATTGTAGATCCTATAAAAAGCAGTAATTCTGAAGCTCCGAAAAAGTTCTTTCCTTACGAACGAATTGTTTCACCAAACGGAAAAAACGGGGTTGTTATGATGCCGAAATACAAAAATAACTTTTTATTGTTAAATCAGTATCGACACGCGCCAAGAAGAATGCAGTATAGTTTTCCAAGAGGATTTTCAGAAGATAATTCAACTTCATCCGAAAATGCGGCAAGAGAGCTAAAAGAAGAAATCGGCGCAACCATCGTCAATGAGCCAATTCTGCTCGGAAACGTAATTTCTGACAGCGGACTTACAGGCAACAGGGTTGATGTATATTTGGTAGAAATCGAATCTTTTCAACAGAACCAGCAAATTCACGAAGGAATTAAACAGATTATAGAAATTCCTGTCAATAAAATGGATGATTGGATTCGTCAGGGGAAAATTGATGATGGATTTTCTTTGAGCGCATATGCATTATATCAATCACATATAAAATAAAGTATTTAACGATAGCACCCGGAAATCAACAATACTTTGCAACTGACTTCTCCGAGTGCTATTTTTTCAAGGCTTACATATCATAGAAACAGCACACTGTTCCCTACCGGGTTGTTCTCCGTGTAATGCTCGTAGATCAGATCCAGCAGTTTCTCCACTGGCGGGTAATACTCCGGCTCCGTTTTCTTAATGTACTCCTCCAGCATTTCTTTCAATTTTTCTATAATGCTACCATCCTTCCCAACTGAGATTCACATCCTCAGTT
>OLNW01000689.1_pt1 | contig 38161 bp, 40 predicted proteins | sample 1672121 | NCBI WGS metagenome assembly OLNW01 (sample SAMEA3136648, study PRJEB25190) | human gut metagenome
CAGGATTTCCACCTGCTAGATTACTTACCCTTTTCTGGGCGCACACTTACTATTTTTTCTCCTCTTTATCATTTTTAGACATATATGCCACAGTCAAAATAATACCACAAACTCATTTATCCTGTCAAAATTATCCATTGGATAATTTTGCAGGAAGAGGGAGTTATACTAATCCAACTTATCAGCCTAAAAACGAAGTTTTTAGCGTATATGTGTTTTATTTTATGTATAACAATTAGATATACATGTAAGCTTGTACTTCAATCTTTATATAATCTTTCTTTTACTGTAAATAATCTATTTTAGCGTATTGCTATCATTTATTATAAGTGTACTGTATATAAATAGTACATCTTTATTTTCGAAAGTTACATACTCTTTTAAAAGCTTTGGTGATATATATCTAGTATCTATTACTGTTATTTTACTATATCCTGTTGCTAATAGTGGAATTATGCTACTTCCAAAAGAATCTCTAAATACTACTAATTCTTTTTCTTCTTTATATTCTGGATTCTCTATTGTAAGTATTGGCACTGCACCTGATAGGTATATATCATATTTGTCTAAACTATTTACTTTGCTTAAATTATAAATATTTGAATATTCCCCTGTTTCATAATTATATACTTTGCATTTTTTTAAAGTATTATTGATTAATATTTTTATTTCGTCATTTTCAATATTTTTTAATGCCAGTTGACCACTATACACTCCTTTAAAGTCTGCTATTTTTACTTGCTCATATTCCTTTTCTATTGTTACATTCATACTGTTTGCTATTTTGCTGGCTACTTTTAATATATTTTCTTGCTTCCAGTGTGTATCTGTTTTATAATAGTCTGTTAATTCAAGCATATCATCTATTTTTATATATTGTGCAAAAGGCAAATTTGTTTTTAGTATATTTTCCATTTTGTTATAATCTAGTTTTAAATTTCCATTGCTTACAAAATAATTTTTATCTGGCACCATGGTAAAATATACATTATTATTTTTTAGCTCATACATATCGTATATTTGCTTTACTTTGTTTGCCACATTTACCACTGATTTTTCGTTTAATGGATATTCATTTTTTATTATATATCCTTTGTATTCATATACGTTGTTATAGTCCTTTTTTTTGAAAGCATATAACTCTGTTTCTACTTTTAGTCTTCTAAAACTATCTCTGTTTGCAAATTGGTCTACCACATATTTATCAAAGTTCTCAAAAAATGTTCCGTTAAATAATTTTGAAATCGAAAATTGTGGAAATTGCTCTAACCTTCTTCTTTCAGCAATTGATATTTGTTCATCTTTTTTTATAATATTTACCAGCATAGTTATGATTAAAATGGTAACAAATACAAGTGTTACTATTATATTTTTTGTTTTATCCTTCATTTTTCTCCCTTTCTCAAATTCTAAATTTTATTACATTAAAATCTAAAGTATAAAAATGGATTGTAAGAATTATCTACTAAATACGCATTTACAATTAAAATTACTGCTACCATTGCTATTGGCTCTAATACATTTATAATTTTATTTATTTTAGGCTTTGCCTTTAATTTTTCAATTATATTTTTAGCAATTGGTGTTGCTCCTATTATTGCAATTATAAAGGTTATTAAATAACTTTTTAAATAGTATATGGTATATTCATCTATTACACGTATAGAGTTTGCCCCAAACAAACCTAATATATTTGCAAATGCTTCTTTTAGTGTACTTGCGTTAAATATTATAAAACTTATCATTACTATGAAAAGTACATACATCCTTCTTAAAAAAATTGGCAATTTTTCTATGTGCTTTCCAATCCACAATTTTTCTATTATTAAAAGTACTCCAAACATTAAGCCCCATACTACAAAATTCCAACTTGCTCCATGCCAAATTCCTGTAAGTAACCATACTACAAGAATATTCCTTATAAGCTTTTTCGTTCCTTTTCTGCTTCCGCCTAGTGGAATATACACATAATCTCTAAACCACAAACTAAGTGACATATGCCACCTTCTCCAAAATTCTGTGATGCTTTTAGATATATATGGATAATTGAAGTTTTCTAAAAATCTAAAGCCAAATATTCTTCCAAGTCCTATTGCCATATCTGAGTATGCTGAAAAATCAAAATAAATTTGTAACATATATGAAATTGCAAATAACCAATATAATATTGTGCTTTTTTCTGTTGCTAAGGAAAAGGTGTTGCAAAACTCACCTAACATATTTGCTATAAGCACTTTTTTTGCAAGTCCAATGGTAAATCTTCTTGCTCCATATGCAAAATTTTCAAAGCTATGTTTTCTATCTGTAAGCTCTTTTTCAATAGTTTCGTACCTTACAATAGGTCCTGCAATTAACTGTGGAAACAAAGAAATATATGTTGACAAATTTAAAAAGTTTTTTTGTACTTTTACCTTCTTTGTAAATACATCTACTTCATAACTTATAATTTGAAAAGTATAAAAAGAGATTCCAATTGGCAATGCTAGCTGAAGTAGTGTAAATTTTGCTCCCAAAATACTATTAATATTTCCAATTAAAAAATCTGTATATTTAAAAAATATTAATAATCCTATATGGATTGAAAGCAGTAGTATTAATATACTTTTCTTTTTATACTTATCTATTAATATTGCCCCTACATATGCCACCAAAATTTCTATTAGCATTAAAAAAATATATTTTGGCTCTCCATAAAAATAGAAAAACATAGAAGCAACAAATAGTATAAAATTTTTAGCTTTTTTAGGTACAATAAAATATATAGCCAATACTATTGGCAAAAAATAATATAAAAAACTGATACTGGTAAATAGCATTTTTTACAATTCCTTTCTTGTTATCTACGTAAAAAAGGATGCCTTATTTTTTTATATTAAAAGGTCATCCTTATTTTTCGTATTTACATTACTGCTGGCATTTCTGGTGGCAATTCTATATTTGCTTCATCAGACACCTTGTTTAATTCTTTTCCTATTTTGTTATTTACATATTCTTTGAAGGCATCATATACTGGCTTAGCCCAATCATCATCTGACATTACCATAAATATTGTGTTTCCAGAATTCGTTATGTATAAATTGCTAGCTGAAACACATATCCATTTTGCCATATCTACGTTGTCTAGCATCTCTTGCTTCATGCTTTCTATGTTAGCACCAGCTTTTACTTTTACGGCAACTGCTGAATATGCCTGTGAAGACATTAATGGTTCTGAAACTACAATTGCTTCAACATTTTCATTTGATTTAAGCCCTGTATATTCATTTACTTGAGTAGAGTCACTTACATCAATTTTTTGTGTTTCTAGGCTTGGTAACTCATTTTTTAATTTTGTATAAATAGAGTTAAACATTTCCTTTATTTGAGCTACTGTTTCTACCTTTGTTCCTTCACCACTTGTTTTTTTGCCATTTGCCACTGCTGCCCATATTGCAACCACTAAAGCTACAACTATTGCAATAATCACTAATGTGATAATTGTTTGTTTTTTCATAGAAAAACCTCCTCATTTGTTTTTTTATATATAATTAAATTATATAACTTTATTTAATATCACTCCTGCACTTTTTCCACCAACATTTTCTATGTTGTTTTTTGCTTTTTGTATATCTTCTATTTTTGTTTTATCTTCCTGTGCTACTATAATTGTGCTTTCTGCTATTTTGACTAGTGCAATTGGAAGCACATTTTCATTAATTGACATTGTATCTACTAATATAACCTCATAATTATTTTCTAGTATTTTTAATGTATTATCTATGTTTTTATTTAAAAATAATTCTTCATCTACTTCTATGTTTCCTGCTGGCAAGATAGAAATTCTTTCATTTTTTGTTTTTTGAATTATTTTATTAATATCTGTTATATCATCCATTTTTGTAAGGTTTGCTATTCCAGTTTTTTCGCATACTCCATATTCTTTAGATAATACTTTTGTATTTATATTAGCATCTACAATTAATACATTTTTATATATTTTTGAATATTGTATAGCCAAATTGTTTACAACATATGAGGTTCCAACATTATGGCTAGCTCCTGTACATACTATAATTTTAGGTTTTTGTACTTTTGGAGCTAATTCTATATTTGCCATAATTCTTTTTAATTCATTTTCTATAGCTTCATTACTTGTTTCATATTTTACCGTTTCTTTTTTATTTACTGGCTTTTCTTTTTTTATTTCTCCAAGCACTTTCATTTTCGATTCATTTTCTATTTCTTTTGCACTTATAAATCCTTTAAAATTAAGTACAGTTAATATATATAATGCATATATAATTATTCCACCTACTATGCAAATTAAAATATCTTTTACATATGTAGCATTACTAATTTTTGTTGCTACTTGTGGTGTTTCTATTATTTTAAAAGTTTTAGTTCCATAGGTTTGAGTTAAACTTTCTTCTAATACATCAATATACTCATTTAATTCACTAAAGGCTGCATCAGCCTTTGAGTAACTTGCTGTTGCTGTAATAATTTTGCTAGTTTTGTCAAAATCTACTTTTATGGTTTTATTTTTCAATATATCTTTACTAGTTATGTACTTTTCTATAGAAGCATCTGCTTTATCTATTAAGATTGAAGTTTTAGATTCATATAGTGGTCTTTTTATAATAAACGTGTATATTGCTCCTATAATTATTGAAGCTAATAAAATATAAATAAAAATATTTTTTCTTTGGTATATAAACTTTGCTATTTTCTTTATATCAAGTTCTTCTGCCATTTTTAGTTCCATTCCTTCCTTATTTTTTATTTTATAATAGGAATATTTAACTAACTTTTTTATTTCAAAATAAAAAGTGCTAAATATTACACATATTTTAACACTTTTTTACACGTTTGTCTATTAAATTATTAGTTTTTTAAACTTTTTTCCAGAACCAGTCTAAACTATTGTCTATACTTTTAATTTTTCTGTCTTCTGATTCGATATGGTCTGTCCATAAATAAGCGAAAAATGATAAAAAGATAAACACAAAGTCAACTGTTATACAATTTGCAAGTTTAGTAGTTAATTCTGCTGATTCTCCTATTAAAGCATATTCTATGCAATGACCTACTATTAATGTTAAATATACCAATAGCATAATGCATGTAACATTGCTTCTTTTAATTTCTTTTGCTAAAAATAATATTAATACAAATAAAAGTATTGATATTAATATATTTAGCGGATTTGATAAATCAACAATTGGCATCTTCCGTTTCCTCCCTCGTTTTATTTTTCTTATGTTTTGTACTTTTAACACAAACCTATTTTACACTTTTTTAATTTTGTTTGCAATACTTTTTTCTAAATTTATTATTTTTTATTATTATAATAAATTTTATTTTTAGTGTATTTGCAAAGCTTGCATTTGTACTTCATTTTTCTATTTTTATTATTTCCTTTTAATCAAATTTTATTCAAAATAAATAGGTTCATTATTTAAAACTTTTTGTGCATTTATTTCAGATAATTCTTCAAACTTTTCTTTTCCCAAAAGTTTTATTAATTTCTTTTTTGCTTTTTCCAAACTATAATAAACTGTTTCAGGTCTATGTACGTCTGAGCCTAAAAAATGAATACAATTATTTTTAAGCAGCTTTTTTATTGTCTTTTTACAAGTGCTTCCATACTGACCAATTATGCTTCCATAATTTGATTGAAATAATACACCCATATCTAATAAGTCATTTAATTGGCTAATATCTTTTTGTACATATATATACCTTTCAGGATGAGCAATAATTGGTGTTATATTGTTTTCTTTCAACGAATATATTACTTCTAGCAAATTCAAAGGTTCTTCATGCATTGGTAGTTCAAATAATACATATTGACTTTTATTTACCGTACTTGCCATATTATTTTTAAGTAAATCCACCATGTCATTTGCTATATAGATTTCATTTGCCTGATATAATTTTAAGTTTATATTTTCTTTCTGGCATATATTTCTTAAAATTTCTATTTTTTCTTTTATCTCATCTGCTGGGTGCTCATAATAATCTTCCATATAATGTGGAGTTAAAATAATGCTATTAAATCCTGCCATTTCAGCTTCTTTTAAAAGTTTTACTGATTTTTCTACTGAATTTGCTCCATCATCTACTTCAAAAATTATATGAGAATGAAAATCTATCATTTACTATCCTTCTTTCCTTCTTAGCTTTTCTTTTTCTTCATCTACATATTTTGACATTTGTTTTATTAATTCTAATGCTCCAAAGCCTTTTGGTTCTTCTACAACTTCTTTATCGAAATCATATATTCCAGAATTGTTTTCTACTTCTTTGTCAAAATCGTATAAAGTCCCTGATTTATTTTCATTTTCAGTTGCTTCTACTACCTTAGCTTTTTCTTGTTTTGTTTCTATTGTTTGTACTTTTTCTTCTGGTTGCGTTTTTTCTATTTTAACTTTTTCTTTTTGAAGGTTTATCCTATTTTGACTTATTACATTTTTAGATTTTTCTCTCAAATCTTCTTTCTTTTTTTTTACTATATATTCTTGCTCTTTTTTGCTTCTTCTTCCATTTGAATTTTCATCTAATTCACCATAATAATACGTACTATAATATTGCTTTTGAGAAGTTGGAACTTTATTTATTACAACACCTGCTATTTTTCCACCAACATTTTCAATCTCTCTTTTAGCTTTTTCTAGCTCTTCTATTTTTGTCATTTTGTATGCAGAAACTATTAAAGTAGTATCTACATAACGTGAAATTATTACAGAATCTGTAACTAAAGAACATGGAGTTCCATCAAATATAACTAAATCGCAAACACTTTTTAAGTCTTCTATTGTTTTTTCCATTTGTTTAGAATCTAGCAATTCTGAAGGATTTGGTGGTACATTTCCCGCAGTAATTACATATAAGTTTTCTACTTCTGTACTTCTTAAATATGATAATATATCTGGGTTACTTTCTTCACCATTTGAATTTATTCCAGACAAAAAGTTAGAAAGCCCAGGTGTTGGAGCAACTCCAAACATTGAAAATTGCCTTCCTTTTCTCATATCACAGTCAACTAAAACAACTCTTTTCCCTGCTTGTGCAAATGCAACAGCTAAATTGGCTGAAACCCAGCTTTTCCCTTCACCCGGTGTTGTAGAAGTAATAAGTAATGAATGTAGACCTCTTTTATTGTTGGCAAATTGGATATTTGTTCTTAAGGTTCTAAAAATCTCTGAAATTGGAGATTTTGGTTCTCTAAAAGTTATTATCTCTTTTCTCATTATCTTGTTCCTCCTTTTTTTACTGGTTTTGGTAAATCTTCAAAACTGTTCATCATTGGAATACTTACAAGAACACTTAGGCCAGTTCTTTTTTCTATATCATCTTGTGTTTTTACTGTTGTATCTAGTAAATTTGCTATTATTGCATATATACCTGCTATTACAAATCCTCCAAAAGCAAACATTATTATATCTTTTATATGGTTCACATTATATGGAGTAGTTGTTTCTTCTGCCTTTTCTATTACATGAACATTGTTTATGTTATAAATATCTTCTACTTGAACTGCAAATGATTTTGCTATTTCGTTTGCTACATCTTGCGCTACTTTTGCATTTGAATTTGTTACCTCTATTTTTATTACTTGTGTATTTTTTTCTGCACTAACTGTTATATTATTTTTTAGTTCTTCCTCTGTTTCACGTATATTTAGTTTTTCTATTACTTCTCTTAATACTGGCTTACTTTTTATTAATACACTATATGTTGATACTAAGCTATTGTTTAAGTTTATATCTGTTGTTGTAGTTGCGCTTGCCTTGTTTTCCCCTTCTCCATCTTTCTTTTCTGTTGATGTTGCTAGTAGCAAAGTTGTATACACTTTGTATTTTGGTTTTACATATAAATATGAATATAGTACTCCTAATATTGTAAAAATAAGGATAATAAGTACTATTTGTACTTTTCTTGCCCAAAATATGTTAAATATGTCTTTTATATTTATTTCTTCCATTTTTTCCTCCCTTTTCCTTTGTTTATTTTATCATTTGTTTTCAAAAATTATTTTTACACTTGCGTTTATATTTTCCATTAGTATGTGTTAAAACACCTATAATATACCTTCTTCGTTCTTTTGCATCTTTTCAAATTAATAATACCGTTTTATTTATATTTTATTTTCTACATTTTTTAACATTATTTATTACAAACTCTTTTAGTATTTTTTTCTCTTCCTTTTTAAATAATAATAAAAATGTTAAGGTATAGCCTACAACCATAAATAAAACAGCAACTAATATAAGTGTCTTCCAAGAATTTACAACAAAAAATATTTTTAATATACTAAAACTCATAATAACTATTATAAAAATTATTAAGTTCTTCAAATATTGCGGATAAAAAGTATACCATTTTACCCTCAAATTTTTTGCTGCATTAATCGTATTAAAGAAAAATACCTTTATACACCAAAAAATTGAACTTACTCCTGCAACTGCATATATCCCCAAATTAGTTTTTTCTAATAACACTAACGTTACTATTGTACTAAGAATACTAATAATCAATGTCGCAATTACTGGTCTTTTTAATTTGTTAGTAGTTGTATCTAGCAAGAATAAAGAATAATTACATGCACTTATTATATATGGCAATAAAGAAAGTATTGATAAAATTTGGATTAATTGTATTTCTTCTATAGTCTTTGTTGGTAACCAAAGTGAAAAAAACTCTGTTCCAAAAGTTATAAAACCTGATAATGGCACTATCATAATAAATGCTATTATTTTTATTGAAAAATTAACGCTATTTATTAATTCTCTTATTTTTCTCTTTGAATACAACATTATAAACTGCGGAGAAAATACATTCGATATAGTTGCTAATAAATTTTCAATTGATGTTGGTATTGTTTTAGAAATAGAAAGTATTCCCATTGCATCTGCCCCAACAAATATATTAGCTATTAATAAGTCCAAACCTGTTAGCAATGTTTTTCCTAAACTATTTATTGAATTCCAAGCCCCTGATTTTATTAACTGCATTACACATTTTTTGTCATAGTTTTTTAATGAATATTTCAGTTCTGGTGCTAATCTTCTTGTTAATTCTATATTAGTAATAATTACTATAATTGAATATAACACTCCTCCAATTGTAATATAATATATTTTAGGAGTAAATATACTAAATACTACAGTTAAAAATATTGCTTTTATTATATTAGCCATAATATTTCTAATTGCATCTAAGTCTAACCTATTTTTAGCAAATGATGCTATAGAAAATACTGTATTTATTATAGATAATATTAAATTTATAAATGCAAATGCAAATGTCAATTTAACATCAAAATTTAGATTTTGTGGTATATCTAAAAATGCATTTAAATTTACTATTATTATCGTTGATGCAACTCCTACTATTAAAGACATTACTATATCCATTATTAGAATAGACGAAAAATATTGATTGGCTTTTTTCGTATTTTCTTTATTTAGCTCCAACGTTACAAATCTGCTAGCCATTGAATTTATTATTACAGTAAATATAGTAGCATAGCTAACAAAATTATTAGCTAATCCTATAAATCCATATGCTGCATCTCCAACTTTTTCTGTTATAATTGGCGTTAAAATAAAATTGATTCCAAGCTGCAACCCAAAAGATATTATATTTGATATTAAGTTAATCACTAACCTTTTATTTTTCATTAATTTTCCTCAATTCGTTCTATTGTAAATCTTTTGTAATAATTTTATATAATTATTTTATTTGCCTTTTACAATATCTTTTATTTTTTGTTTAATTTTTTCATTTCTTACATATTTTAAATTTTTTCTATTTATTTTTTGTTTTTCTTTTTCACTATATTCTTTGTTTGATTCTATCAATTTTGATTGCATAAATGCTTTCATTTCTGGTTGTAGCCATTGAGCACCATCACTTTGAGTTCTGTTTCTTAATTTATCATATGTAGGAGTATTTAATTCAGGTATGTCTCCAAATGATAAAAATGAATGTCCATTATAACAATGAGGTTGTGTACAATTGCAGCCTATAGGTAAAAATTTTATTGGTTTTTCTATATTTTTATATATATTGTCTATTTTCATTCCACAATAACATTGTCGCAAATCTCCTGTCACTAAATTTAAATAACCTGTCCATTCTCCGGCATAGCAAAATTCATTTCTCTTTTTTCCAAAAATATCCTTCTTAAAATCTATTAGATCAGATTCAAAAACTTGCCATATTTTCAAATATTCTTCAAATTTATGATTTGTTAAAGGTGGAATATCTTCTGAATCTTTTCTTCCTATTGTTATATGTGGCAAAGCTCCCATTTTTTCCGTCATGATTGTTTTTATTTCATCTATATATGGCTCTAATTCATCACTCGGAGTAATTTCAATTGTAAATGATGCTCCAGCATCTCTCATCATTTTTACATTTTCAAAAAATCTATCTATCATTTTTAATCTAACTAATTCCAAATAATGAAATGAGAATTTGAAAAATAAATGTTTTAATAATTCTTTAGGAAACTTTGAAATTTTTTCAAATCTTTTAGTTAAAGACCCATTCGTAACTATCATAACGTAATGTCCTTCTTTTAGCAATGCTTCAACTACGTCAATTACTTCTTCGGCTATTAAAGTTTCTCCTCCTGCGCACAAATTAATAAGACATGTTCCTCCTAAGCGTTCTTTTGATAATGCTTTTGCAATAAATTGTGGTGTATGATTAAATTTAACAATTTTATTGTTAAATTTATTATGTTGTGCTATATAACAGTAATGGCATTTAAAATTACAAGTTTCTGTAGGTATATAGCAATCTAAATATCTTTTCATTTTATCCATTTATGTTTTCCTCCAATACATTTATAATTTCTTTAAAATCAAATTTTACTTTATTTTCATTTTTTATATTATTTAATTCAGCTATGTATTCTGGTATTTGATTAATATTTTCGACAAATATAACATTATTTACCTTTCCCTTTATCCAATTATCATATACCCCTTTTACTTTATAATTATAATTTCCTAATACTATGCAAGGAGTATTGGTAATAACTGCAAAAATCATTCCATGCAACCTATCTGTTATAACCACTTTAGCGCTTGAAAATTCTTCTATTTTTTCTTCTATCTCTCTTTTTCTATTTTTAGGTTTTATTGAATAATTAACAACTGTGTCTGTATTTTTTATATCTGTTTCAATTTTGCTCACTATCTCATACAAGCTATTTTTATCTTTTTCTGAAACTACTCCTTCAACATCCTTCCTTAAGCAAAACAATATTCCTTTTCTTTCTTTGTTCAAATCTTGTTTTTCTAATGATAGCACAATATCTGGAACTAATAATACATTAGCATTTTTATATACATTTTTTGCAAATTCATAAGTCTTACTTTCTCTTGCAAAAATATTAAGATTCTCTGCATCATTAAATATTCTTATTGATTTTTCTAATTCTTCTTTTCCAAATTTATCTTCTTTAAAATAAATAGTACATGGGAAAATAATTATTTTATGTTTTTTAAATATTTGTACAACTTTATTAACTAAATTTTCTTCAGTCATCCATTGTGAGCCAATAAATCCTCCACCTGTTATAGCTATTACAGCATCTTCGGAAACATTGTTTTTTATATAATCAAAATAATATTCTTCTTGGAATGTTGGTATTTCAAAAGCTTTAATTTTTTCTTTTTCTAACATTTTATATTCCGCATAAATAATAGCATGGTCTCCTATATTTCCATGTATAGGTGTATTAAATATTAAAAACTCTGTTTTTCCACTTTTCTTGCACATTTTTTTATATTTTAAATATTTAATAATACATATATATTTTTTAATTATTTTTTTTACATTAAATAGCATTCTTCTAATTCCTCTCTTAGTGTTTCTTTATTTTGTAAAACAATTGTGGTGATATTAAAAAAATTAATACTTTTAGTTTGGATTTTTCTTTAATTTTTTTAGATTTTAATATATATTTTGAATAGTTTCTGTGTTTTTCAATTAATTCTTTTTCAAGCTCTTTTGAATCATTTATATTTTCTTTTACATTTAAATAACATTCTCTTAATTTTTGAAGATAAAAATCTAATGCAATATCATATAATTCTTTTTCTTGATGTTTATCAAAAAAAGCTATTCTTTCTTCAAGTGCTCCCAATATATCTAATCTTTTTATATTAAATTTTTTTCCCATAATACTTTCTTCATTTGCTCTATAATTGTATAAATATTCATCTACAATTGCTATTTTATCTGTTTTGTATAATATTTTATATGTAGTATATTCGTCTTCATGTATCTTTCCTTTTGGAAATCTTATGTCTTTAAATAATTCGCTTAAGTACATTTTATTCCATACCACAACGTTTTCCCAGTTAGCTTCATGCATTTCTTTAAGCATTTGATTATTTGTTTTTATACACTTTTCTTTATATCCAATTCTTTCTATTACTTCTCCATTATTTCTAACTTTGTTTATTCCACATTGGGATATTCTTACATTATTTTTTGCTATAGCTTTATGCAATAGTTCAATATATTTGTTATCAATATAATCATCTGAATCTACAAATGCTACATATTTACCTTTCGCAATATCTAGCCCTGCATTTCTGGCATCTGATAGTCCTCCATTTTCTTTATGAACTACTATTATTCTATTATCTGTTTTAGCATATTCATCACAAATTTTTCCACAATTATCTGGAGAACCATCATCTACCAATATTATTTCTATATTTTTATATGATTGATTTATTATGCTTTCAATACACTCATTTATGTATTTTTCCACTTTATATATTGGTACAATTATCGAAATCATTTCATTTTCCATCAATATTCCCTCGTTTATCTGTTTTTTATATTTATTAAAATAGCTTGTACTTTTTTCAAAATCATATACATTTTTGAAAAAATATATAATAAATTAAATTTCTTTTTTTTCATGAATTTATATATTTTTTTATATTTATATTTTTTTAAGTCAACTTCCTCTACTTCTGAAAAGACTTTTTTAAAAAAACTTTTTTCAAACATCTCTTTATACTGTTTAATTAGTTCTACTCTTGAAATTTCTTTTTCAAATACAAGCATCATAATTTGTGGTATTACTTCTTTTAAAAATTTAATATCTAAAATCTTTCTTTTATGTAGGCTTTCACTTTCTAAAGTTAATTTATCAAATACATATATAATATTATCAATTTTTTTCAAGATTTTTTCATTTTTAAAATTCATTGTAATGCTATTATCATTTTTTTCATAATTATATAACATTTTTTCAGTATATTTAATAGTCTTAGCTTGATTGTAAAGTTCATAATTAAATAAAAAATCTTCTGCATAAAATATATTTTCTTCAAATGTTATTTTATCTAATAAACTTCTTTTTATTAACTGTCCCCAAACCATATTTTCATATGAATTTTCTAAAAAACTTTTAAAAAATTGCTCTTTATCATCCACAGTAAAGTTATATTCTTTTTCTTCATATATCATTTTCTTTTCACTTTTTTTATTTTTTATAATATAACTAAACTTTATAATATCAAATTTATCTTCTAATAAACTATATATATTATCCAAACTATTTTCTAATAAATAATCATCAGCATCAACAAATAAAATGTACTCTCCTTGAGCATTTTTTATTCCTATATTTCGACTATAGCAAACGCCTTTATTTTCTTGATTTATTACTTTAACATTACTATATTTTTTTGCATATTCGTTACATTTTTCAAAGGTACTATCGGTAGAGCCATCATTAATAATGATAATCTCTATAGAATTATAATTTTGATTAATAATAGAATCTATGCATCTAGTAATGTATTTTTCACAATTATATACAGGTATTATAATTGTAATATCATGGCTATTCATTATAATTGGCTTTCCTTTCTATATTTACTTTTCTTATCAAATATTTTAAATATTATATAAACTATTACAAATTGAAATCCACTAGGCAAATACAACAAATGGTTATAGAAAAATGATAATAACACAATTTGAAGATATATAGCATAATACAATATATTTTTTTCGTTTTGCTTTTTAGTTACTTTTTTCAATGTATATGCACCTAATAATCCATAAATTGCTGAAATAATAGCTACTCCTAAATTTCCATATCCAATATAAAAGTCTATAAAAAATCCTGAAACATTAAAAGCTCTTGTAACCAAATAGTTTGGTACTTTTATATTACTATTTGAGAACAATAAATTAGAAATTACTGTTGGAATATACACAGAAGCTATTGGTGTTATTCCATAGTCGTTAATACCTAATAAAACAGCATTGTTAACATTTGCAACTGTCATTGTTAAATACATATACACCCAATAAACGCCTATTAAAGATTTAGGTATATTATTGTTTTTCATTAATGATACATCTAAAAATTCGTCATATCCAGTTCTAAAATTTCCAATAACCCCAAATGCAATTACTCCAACGCAAACAATTATTATTATTTTTTTCCATGGTATTTTTACCTTAAAATATAAATATATAACCATCATTTCTATTATTGCAGTTATAATTACCTGTCTGGTTATAAGGCAAAGGCTAAATAATGAAACAACCAATAATATCACTAACAATCGTCTGTCTTTCACATTATCTTTTTGCTTTTTATACATGTATAAATAAAAGCTTAACATTATAATTACTAACCCAATAGAATTCATAAGCCCATGTAATGTAGGTATTCCATAATTCATATAAGTTTTAGAACTTCCTATTATCTTCCATAATATTGGTAAACCACCTGACCATACAGTTTCTATGAATTCAATAATAAGCCAAAAAATAAATATCTTTTTTATAGTATCATACTCAATTATTTTATCACTTTCTTTTCTCTCTTTTTGCTTTATCTTTATCACATAGCCTAATATGAATGTTATTGAAAATGATAAAATACATATAATAAATGTTATTACACTTTCATCATTAAGTATATCTTGTAACTCTGATAATCTCAATTGATACATTGCAATTACCACTAGCCAAATAAGATTAAATGCTGATAATGGATTAATTACCTTCTTTGTTAGGATAATTCCCAAAAAGATAAATAAAATCATTAAAAAAATTAACGTGTACGTCATATAGTTTTTACCCCTATTATTATTTTTTGTATTTTGTTAAATAATTACTTATTCCAAAAAAGCTCATCTTTTTTGCAATATAATAAAAATATTTAACTAATCTGATGTCAATATATGAAATATAAATAGCAATTTTAGTCTTTAATTTAGTATTCTTGTCTTTTACTACTATTTTTCTTCTTGCTTTCACATCATTTTTTAAATTTAAATATTCTTGCTTATTTTCTTTTTTACTTATTCTTCTTAATAAATAAAAATCCATATTTATTATTCTACTATTTAAAGCACTTTCTAATTCAGGATACTGTTTACTAATTGTATTATTCATTTCTTCTGCTGCCGTAACCATATATAAATCTTTTTTTCCAAAATTTGTACTTAATATACTTTTTTCTCTTTGCATATAAAAATACTTTTTCACATTGCTATACACTATCTTTTCTATTTTTAACAAAACTTTATAGAATACTGCAAAATCTTCATAAATTTCTCCATATGGAAATTTTATATTATTGAACAAATCTTTTTTGATTAACTTGCCCCATAATGATGTATCTATATTTTTTTGGTATAGTAAATCTTTTAGTGCTTCTAACTGATTGTATGTATACAATTTTTCTTGTTGACTTTCAATTTCTTTATTTTCTTTATCGCTGTACACATACTCAAAATTGCAACAACTAATTTCTGCATTGTTTTCTTTTAAAATCCTATATAAATATTCAATATAATCATTAGTAATATAATCATCAGAATCAATAAAAGCTATGTATTTACCATTAGCATTCTCTACTCCAAAATTTCTAGCGTCTGATACGCCTCCATTTTTTTTATGCATTGCCTTTACTCTTTTATCTTTACTTGCATATTCATCGCAAATTTTTCCACTATTATCGCTTGAGCCATCATCTACAAGAACAATTTCTATATTTTGATATGTTTGTTCTATTATACTATTAATACATTTTTCTAAATATTTTTCTACATTATATATAGGTACAATAACACTAATTAAATCATTTTCCATTTTTTTCACCTATTTGCTTATTTTTCCCATTTTCATTCCAATAAACCTTGCTGCCATGTTTGGTACAAACTGTACTAGAACTTTCCAGTTTTTATCTTGCCATGCTCTTTTTAGTATATATTTTGCTAAACTTCCTCCAGCAGCATTTACTTTATATTTGTTTAAATAGTCATTTTCCTTAAAGAATACTCCTGTATCATAATATCTTTTATATTGTTGTTTTAATGTAAAATTGTGTGAATGTACTACTTCTGAGTCTGCACAATATTTAATTTTATAATCATTCATTATTAATTTATATGCAATATACATATCTTCATTTGTTGGCAATTTCTTACCATCATAGCCATTTAGTTTTATAAATGTTTCTCTTTTTATTGCAGATGCCGCATCAGAAAAAAAGAAAGTCTTTAACCCAAGTTTATTTATATCTTCTTTTGAAACAATTTTTGAATTACTTGGGTAATTACTTTCCCTTGTATATTTTTCTATGGAATTATTACTGCATAATTGCCTACTGTAACAAGCATCTACTTGTCCATTTTCTATATCTTTTGTTAAATTATATAACCAATCTGTCTTTTCAATTTTTACATCTTGTGTAATAAATACTATGATATCTGCATCACTTTTAAAGGCCTCTTTCTCTCTTGTTAAGCTATGCGAAAATTTTTTTGCTTCTATCACACTGTATATACAATTGTCTAATTTTTCTAATATTTTTTCTGAATTATCTTTGCTTTTGGTTAATATATATCTTATATTTTTTAAATTTACATTTTCTTGTTTTAGCAAAGATTTGTGCAAATTTTCCAAATATTCTTCAGCATTATATAAAGGACATATTATATCAATTGTCATATTATTTTGCTCCTTCTTTTTTTATTACAGTAACTATAGTTTTAAATATGCATTTTAAATCTAGCCATAAGCTACAATTTTCTGCATAATAATATTCTAATTCTAACCTTTCATCATATAGTAATTCTGACCTACCATTTGCTGCCCACCAGCCTGAAATTCCTGGCTTTACACTTTCATATATTTCATGGTTTCCGTTATGAGAATCCAATTCTCCTTTTACTAATGGTCTAGGTCCAATTAAACTCATATCTCCTTTTAGCACATTTATGAATTGTGGAAATTCATCCAAACTTGTTTTTCTTAATACCTTACCGAATTTTGTAATTCTTGGGTCATTGCTTAATTTTTGAGTTTGAGCAAATTCCTTTCTTGCTACTTCATTTTCTTGTAAATATTTTTCTAATATTTTGTCTGCACCAACTACCATTGTTCTATATTTATATATTTTAAAAGGTTTTCCATTTTTTCCTATACGTTCTTGTTTGTAAAATAATGGTCCTCTACTTTCTTTATTAAATAAATTTGCTATGTATAAAATAACAGTTATAGGTACTAACAATATTACCCCTATTAACCCTACTACTATATCTGCCATTCTTTTTATTATATTATAAAATCTTTTCTTTGGTTTAGCTTCTACTTTTTCGTTGCTTACTTCTTGATATACTTCTTCTTTGTTTAATGCTAATGAACCATTTGTGTATATGTTTTCTTCCATAACTCTCTCATTCATTTTTCTTTTCTCCCCCTCGCAAATTTATTTTATAATATATCTGTTTTAAAGTCAATTATTTTTGTCATATTTTAAGTTTTTTTGGCTATTAATTTCTGCCTTTTTTGTAAGTTATTTCTTTATAGAATAAGACTTGGAAATATTTTATATTATATCTTCTTATTTTATATGTACAAAAATAAGAGATGTTCCGTTTTTTATAGAACATCTCTTGCTTTTTCTAATTTGTATAACCTGTTTTTTCTATTATTTTATTACTTATTTCTTTTACAGTATCAGATACTTTATAATCACTCTCTCCAAATAGTTCTTGGTGTAATTGAACTACATTGCTTTCTAGTGTAATTGGAATTCCATACCATAATGTCATTGTTTTTCCTTTTGTATTATATGGCCAGCCTATGCTATCTGTTATTTTATATTTTGTAATACTTGGTATTTCTGATATTATGCTTCCTGTACTTATATTTGTGTATATTTTTGGTAATATATTATCAAGTAATGTGTTTATTTCGCCTATACTTTTTGTTTGTAATTTTTTTAGCATTGCCTCTATTACATCTCTCATACGTTCTGTTCTTTTATAATCTCCCCCTGCTGTATATCTTATTCTTCCATAAGAAACTGCTTGTATTCCATTTAAAGTTTGAAGCCCTGATTTTGTTACTTGTTTTATTTCCTTTCCTGTAACTTTTGAAGTTTCAATTTGATAACCATTTATATATTCTATTTCATTTTGTTCTACATTTATTTGTACTCCGCCTAGCTCATCTACTGCTTCTGCAACTGCATCAAAGTTTACAGTAACAAATTCTTTTACATTTAGGTCTAAGTTTGTATTTAACGTACCTAATGCTAGTGGTGCTTCACCATATGAATATGCATGGTTTATTTTATCTAATCCATGTCCTTGTATTTGTACATATGTATCTCTATATACAGAAGCAAGTTTTACTTCTTTAGTTTTTTCGTTTATACTTGCTATAATTATACAGTCACTTCTATTTCCTTTACCTAAGTTTGAGCTTCTACTATCTACTCCAAATATTGCTATATTTCTGTAGCCTGATAAACTCTCTTCTACTTCATCATTTATTTGTAATTCTTCATCTGAAATTTTTACTTGTTGCATTTTTCCAAGTTTGTCTTCTACATACCAATATGCTCCACCAAATATTGCTGCTATTATTACTATTATAAGTAGTAATATAATTAATGCTATTTTTAACCCTCTTCCTTTTCTTTTATTTTTTCCATTGTTTTCTACTTTAGCCATTTTTCCCTCCTACTAATTGCTTAATTTTTTAGCAATTCTTCTATTTTTTCTTCTATTTTTTCTACAAAATATTTATTGTTACTTGAAAATTTTTTTGGTTCAAAATTTTCTGCTTTTTTTAGTGCTTTGTCTAATTCTTCAAAGTTTTTTAAAGCTATTATATATCCTTTATTTTCAAAGTTTTCAAGTATTTGTTCTTGATGATTGTTTACATGTTCCCCATACTCTTTTTTTCGTGCTGCTGCAATTATTTTTTTATTTTCTTCTAATGCCTGTAGTATGGTTCCAACTCCTGCATGTGTTATTATTATTCTTGCCGCTTCTACTTTTTTATTAAACTCTTTCATTTCCATGTAGTCTACTATTTTTATTCTTTCTTCTTCTGTTTTGTATTTTGTGCATCCTGCTTGTACTATTACTTCTTCTTTAATGTTTCCAAGTTTTACTTGTTTTTCTACCGCTTCTATTAGCCTTGCAAACGGCTTATCCTGCGTTCCAAGTGTTACAAATATCATACTAAAATAACCACCCCCAGCACTCAGCTTTTGGATATAATTTTTTCATTTCTTCCCATTGTACCACAAATGTGTCCGATATGTAATATAGTATTTTTCCTGTTGCTGTTTTTGTTTTTCTGTTTGCAAAAGTTTCTATATATATAACTTTGCTTCCTAATATTTTAGCTATCATACACATTGGCCCTGCTGTATGTGTGCCTGTTGTAATTACTACTTGTGGTCTATTTTTTATGAATATTCCTAAGCTAATAAATGAATTTATTAGTAATACCAAAGGATATATGTACATTTCTTTTCTAGTTCCATATATTAAAAAATTGATTTTTTCTTTGTATTGTTCTTTTAATTTTGCATTTGTTTTTGTTTTTTCTGTTACTATACTATAATTGCATTTTTCCATGAGTGGTTTTAATTTCATAAGTTCCGCAAAATGTCCACCTGTACTTGAAATAAATAATATTTTTGTGTTTTTATCTATTTTGTAATTTTCTTCTTTTTTATTTATTTTTCTATACAGTTTGGTTACAATTGTTACTAATATAATTCCTATAATTGCTCCTAAGGTATCTATACATACATCTCTTAGTTCGCAACTTCTTCCCGGCACAAAATACTGATGTATTTCGTCTGTTGATGAATAAAATATGCAAAATAGAAGTGCACTAAGCCCTCTTTGGTAAAAGCCTCTTCCTTTTAGTGATGTTATCATATAATTCATAGTTAGAATTCCTAGCAAAGTATATATGCTTAGATGTGCTGTTTTTCTAACTATTGTGGTTAATGTTCCTTCTATAAATGCTGTTTTTTCTGGTTCTTGCATATTTTTTATGCTTGGTAGTATTTGTGCTATAAAGTTTACTACTCTTCCACTTTGTACACTCGAATTTTCAGCTACTTGGCTTGAAAAGTAGAATATTGTTATGCAATTTATAATTATTAAAACAGATAAGACTACTTTTTTTATAGTATCTTTTTGCATTTTCTTCTCCTTGTATCTTTTCTACATTCTATCTGGCATTTGTATTCCAAGCAAATTAGCACCTGTTTTTAAAATATTTCCAACAACATATGTTAGGTATAAACGTGCATCTTGTTTTTCTTTGTCTTCGCCTATTATCTTGTTTGCATTATAAAATGAGCTAAAGCTTTGGCTTAAGTCTATTAAATACCTAGATAGAATTGAAGGTTCATTTTTGTCTACAACTTGCTCTAATGTATTTGAAAAATTTGCTATTGTTTTTATTACGTTTGTAGATGCTTCATCTATTAATTCATTTATATCTATCTCTTCAAATTTTGGAACATAGCCTGCTTTTTCAAGTACACTCTTTGTTCTTACATATATGTATTGTATATATGGACCTGTTTCTCCTTGGAAGTTAAGCATTGCATCCCAATCAAATATTTCATCTTTAATTCTACTATTAGATAAATCGTTAAATATAACTGCTCCTATTCCTACTTTTTTTGCTACATCTTCCTTATTTTCAAGTTCAGGATTTTTTTCTTCTATTACTTTTTCTGCTCTTGAAATCGCTTCTTTTAATAAATCTTCTAATTTTATTATAATGCCTTCTCTTGTAGACATTTTTCCTTCTTTTAATCTTACCATTCCAAATGCAACATGTTCTAATCCATCAGTATATTTTTTGTCCATTCCTAAAAGTTTTGCAACTTCAAATACTTGTTTAAAGTGTAATACTTGTTCATATGATGTAACATATAAGGCTTTATCGAAATTATAATTTCTTGCTCTATAAAGTATTGCCGCTAAATCTCTTGTTGCATATGTTGTAGAACCATTTGTTTTTTCTATAATGCATGGAGCCATATTTTCAAGTTCTACAACTCTTGCTCCTTCAGATTCTACTAGTCTTCCACTATTTTCTAATATTTCAACTACTTCTTGCATTTTATCTGAATAGAAAGACTCACCATTCCATGAGTCAAAGGTGCTTCCTAACATGTCATATACTCTTTGGAATTCTTTTAGACTTAATTTTCTAAATCTTTCCCATATTTCTACGCAATACGGATCTTTATCTTCTAATTTTTTGAAGTTATTTCTACAGTTTTCTAGGACATTTTCATCCTGCTTGCAAAGTTCGTTTATACGAATGTATATTTTGGTTAATTCATCTATTGGATTTGAATCTATATCATATTCATCCCCCCACATTTTGTATCCCTCTATAAGTTTACCAAATTGTGTTCCATAATCTCCTAAATGGTTTACACCTGTTACGTTAAAATCTAAGAATTTGTATACATTATACAATGCTCCTCCAATTACGGTTGAGCGCAAATGGCCTATATGGAAAGGTTTTGCAATGTTAGGTGCAGAATAGTCTATTACTACATTTTTTCCTTTACCTATTTCAGAATCTCCGTATTTTTCCTTTTTTTCATTGTACTGGCTTAAAACATCTTTTACTAAAGCAGTACTATTTGTATAAAAATTTATATATCCGCCAACAATTTCTACTTTTGAAAATGATTCTTCGTCCATTTCTAATTTTTCATAGATTTCTGCAGCTATAGCTGGTGGCGCTTTTCTTAGTTCTTTTGCAAGCTTAAAGCATGGGAATGCATAGTCCCCCATTGAACTATCTTTTGGAACTTCTATATAGTTTTCTAATTCTTCTTTATTTAAGTTTGTTGCTTTTGAAATTTCTTCTGCTATTTTTTCTTTAAAATTTAACATTTTGTTTCTCCTTTTATCTTTCTAAATTTAACATTTGCCTTGCAAACTCTATTAAATCTTCTAAACGGTTTTCTATTACTTCTTTTAATATTTCTTCCATTGTCTAGCCCCTTTCTTATTCTAACAAAAAAATCCATTTATTTCAATGGATTTTTTTATTTTATATATAATTTTTAGTCACCTAAGCAAATTCCTATATCTCTTGCTGTTTTTACTAAATCGTGGTCCATAGTAACTACTCTAACATTACTCTCTGCTGTTCCGCCTTGTACTGCTCCTATTGTTTTGTTGTTTCCTACTACTTCCTCTAGTGGAACATATCCAAGTTTTCCATCTTTTATTACTGTTAATACATTAAATTTTCCTTGTAGTGCAAGTTCCATTGCTTTTGCTCCATATTTTGTAGAAAGTACTCTATCAAATGCTGTTGGTGTTCCACCTCTTTGCATATATCCTAATACTGTACATCTAGCAGTTAAACCTGTTAATTTTTCTAATTCTTTTGCTACTTTTTCTCCTGCTCCGCCAAGTTGAATGTTTATAACTCCTTCTCCACCATCTCTGGTGTTTTGTACTGATACATCTCCACCTTTAGGAAATGCTCCTTCTGAAACTACTACTATACTAAAGTTTTTGCCTATTGCTTGTCTTTTCTTTATTGCTTCTGCTGCTTTGTTTATATCATATGGAATTTCTGGAATTAAAGCTACATCTGCTCCTCCTGCTATGGCTGATTCTAATGCTATCCATCCGGCTTCTCTTCCCATTACTTCTAATACCATTATTCTATGGTGTGTTTCTGCTGTTGTGTGAAGTCTATCTAACGCTTCTGTTGCAACTGATACAGCTGTATTATATCCAAAAGTAATATCTGTACAGGCTACATCATTATCTATTGTTTTTGGAACTCCTATTAAATTTAATCCTCTTAGTGAAAAATCTCTTGCTGATTTTTGTGTACTATCTCCTCCTAATGTAAATATGCAATCAAATCCATCTTCTTTTACATTTTGTACACATTTTTCTGATAAATCTTGGTATGTTACATTTCCATTTTCATCTACTACTTTGTAATGAAATACGTTTGCATTTGTAGATGATGATATTATTGAGCCACCTTTTTGTAATATTCCTGAAGCTGTATCTGCACTACTTAATCGTATGTAATCATTTTTTAAAAGTCCACGATAGCCATCTATAAATCCATAGCATTCTACACCATTACTTTCTGCCGTTTTTACTATTGCTCTTATTACTGCATTAAAACCTGATACATCGCCACCATTTGCTAGTATTGCTACTTTTTTTACCATAAAAATTCCTCCTAATATTTTTCATTTTTATATGACTTTTATTATATCAATTATTTATTTTTTTACAACACATTTTTGGAATTTTTATAAAAATATATAAGTTTTATTTTATTTATTGCTAATATGTATATTGCTAATTTCGACTTGCATTTCTCTTTGTATAATGTTTTGTATTTGTGCAATTTGTTCTTGTTCTAATTTATCTGTTCTTACCACAACACTAATGCTTTTATCGTTAACAAATATAACTAAATCTTCTATTTCTTTTGTTTTTATTAAATTTTCACATATCATTATTTTATTTTTTATATCATTTATATTTTTTATTTCTGTTTGTGCTATTGATTTTTGTGTTTCACTTATTGTTTCATTTTCTAATATTTTTCTATAGCTTTCTATCATTTGTGAATACATGGTTTCCCTACTTAGTTTTGAAGATGAAAAGTATTCTTTTGTTTCTTTAGAAGTTGTACTTGTGGCTATACTATTGCTGGTGCTATTGGCATTTGTATCTGCAATATTAGTTCCAGCACTTGCGCTTGTTTGCTCTGAATTATTTTCTACTATTGCTGTTTCTTGTTCATTTTTTGTTTCTCCATTTTCGTTTGAAACTAATGCCTGTTCATTATTAGCTTTATCTATAATTCCATTACTGCTTACTAATTTTGCATCTCCTATTGATGCCATATCTGTTTTTTCTTCTGTGCTTGCACTTGTAGAAATTTCGCCTTCATGGTTTGTAGTATAGTTTAAATATCCTGCTGTTACAAGCATTAAAGCAATTACAATGATTATAATTTGGTTTCTTTTTAATATTTTCATAAATTTTCTTTTCCTCCACTCATTTTTTTTGAATAGCAACAATAATAATTTCCTTTTTATTGTGCTCCTGCCTTCTAATTTTCCACCATTTCAAAGACTTGTATTTTATGTGTTTCTAATCCTGTTGCCGCTTCTATTGCTTGCATTATATTTGCTTTTATCTCACTATTTTTTGCTCCTTGTGCTGTTACAACTGCTCCTTCTATTTTAGGCTTTATTACACTTTGGGTTACTGGCACTTTTTCTCCATTTATCTCTTGATATATCACTTCTTTTTTGTTATTTTCCTGAGTTATTTTTCTACTTCCGACCTCCGTTTGTCACTTTCTTCTGTGTCGCTTTTCGTACTATCTTCGTTATACATTGCTACCACTTGGCTGGTTTGTGAATATGTAATAAGTACTTTTACCTTTCCAACCCCTTGTATATTTTGAAGTATATTTTCTAATTTTTGTTCTAATTCATTGCTATTTTCTGTTTCAGTTTGTACTTGCTCCTTTGCAAGCGTTTTTCCCACATCTGATTGCACATTTTCTTTACTTTCTTTTTTGTTATCTTTATTCCATATTGTATTTATTATAATTACTGTAATAATAAGTATGATAATGAATACTACTAAATTTTCTATTTTCTTTTTATTATCTTCGTCTTTCCTTAGTATAAAATTTTCCTTTATTCTCTTTAGCTTTTCTTGTAACATTTTATCCCTTCTTTCTTTAGTAAATAGTGATTTGTTTTTCATTTATTTCATATACGGATGTTAGATATTTCTTTATTTTATTTTTTTCTTCATTACTAATACTACTTTCATTTGTTTGACTTTTGGTTTCATTTTCAGAATCATTAAAATTATTTTGCCCCACCTTAATTTCTATTTTTTCTACTTCATTTATATGTATATTGTTTTCAGATTTTTCTTTTGTGCTATTTACTACTTCTTTTAAATATATTTTCATAGATTTAATATCATATTTTTCATTGTCTTCTACCTGAACTTCAACATCTTTTATCAAATATTCTTTATCCTCTAATTTTGCTTTTATGTCTTTTTCTAAGTTTGCTACATATATCTGTTTAATACTGTCTTCATTTGTTTTATCTATATTTGTATTCTGAGAACTTACTTCATACGTTTCCATTTTTTTAGTATATGAATCTATATCAATTAAGGAAGATATTTCAAAGTTTGAATTAAAAAATTTGTTTACTACTGGTGTTATTATTTGAAATACTACATATATGCCAAGTACTACTTTTATATATTTTTTATTGTTTCCATTTGGTAATATCATTTGAATAATACTTGCTATTACTACAGCTACTACTATTCCTTGTAGCCAATTATTCAAAAACTCCATATTAACTTTCCTTCCTATTTATATATCTACCTATACATTAACCCGCTATTAGATATTTTCATTACAAGTGTTGTTCCAATTATAAGCATAACCGCTAAGCTGCATAGTATGGCAAGTAGCACTCTAAAGGTATCACCTATTTCAGATAAAAGCTTTACTATTTTTGCATCTGCTATTGGCTCGCAAATAGCAGAGCCTATGTAATATGTTGTCATTAGTAAAACTAGCTTTATTATAGGCGTAATGCAAATTCCTAATATAACAATAACTCCTACTATTCCAACTGCATTTTTTAATATTGATGTACAACCTATTACTGTATCTACGGCATCTCCTAATATTTTTCCTACTACTGGAATAAAGCTAGAAACTGCTGCTTTTGCAGTTTTAGCAGTAATTCCGTCTACACTACTGCTTAAGCTTCCTTCTACAGAAACCAAGCTTACAAATAGGGTAAGCACCACTCCTAAAATCCACACAACACTTGACTTAAAGAACTTTGACAATTTGTCTAGTTGTACATATTCTGAGATTTTAGATACTATTCCTAAAACTGTAGAAGCTAGCACCATAGGAATTATAATATTTGAGATAAAATTTCCTATAAATGTAACCATAAATAAAAGTACTGGTTGCAGCAAATTGGCTGATATCATATTTCCTGTAGTTAATACCAATGTAAATAGCAACGGTATAAGTGTATTTGAAAATGCAATTAAAGTATTTACAGAGTCTTTTACCATGTTAATTACTTGACTAAAATTACTCATTATAAGTGTTACTATTAATATGTATTGTACATAATAGCTGATTTTTGCTATGCCTTGATTTTCTAATCCTTCGCTAATGCTTTTTAATATGCTATGTATTATTATTACAATCATAATACTTGCTATTGTTCGAACTGAATTTAAGGTTTCTTTTCCTACTACTTTTAATATTCCTTTTCCTAATTCCTTGTTATCTATATTCCCTGTTATTGCCGAATTTAGTAGTTCACTAAAATCTATATCGTCAAATACATTTGAGGTATACTTTTTAGCTTCTTCTATAAATTTACCAATATTTACACTATCTTTTTGGGTTTGTATTATTTTCTCTTGTGATACTTCTGTTGTTTCATTTTCTGCATTACAACCGGAAGGATATAATAATAAAATAATTAATATTAAATTTAAAATTATTTTTATTTTTCTCATTTGCTTTCCTTTTTTATTTTATGGATTAGCTTGATAATTTCAGAATTTTTAATTATGGCAAAATCTTCAATAAAGTTTCTAACAGTCCTGCCATAATTGGTATCGTCATAGAAACCATTATTACTTTTCCTCCCATATCTACTTTGCTTGCTATTGCCGTTTCGCCTGAATCTTTGCAAATGCTTACTGCAAATTCTGTTAAAATGGCAATTCCTGTTATTTTTACTAGCAAAGTAACAAATTCTTTATGTATAGAAATTTTATTTGTAAGGTTATTTATAAGCTCTATAATTCCAGATATTTTTGAAAATATTAGCGCTAATATTAGTGCACCTGCCAGTAGTGAAACATAAATTGTGAATTCTGGTTTATATTGTTTTAATATTATAATTAAAATCAGTGCCACTAAGCCAATCCCAATAATTTTTATTATCTCCATATTTTTTTCTCTTTTCTAAAGATTAAAAATTGTTCTAACTGTTTCAAACAAAGTACTTATTTCTCGAATTACCATTGTAAGCACTATTATCAAGCCGGCTAAGGTCGTCATCATCGCTTGGTCTTCTCTGCCGGCACGAACTAATACTTGATGCAGAACTGCTACTAATATTCCTATAGCTGCAATTTTAAATAATAAATTAATATCCATTTTATTTTCATTCCTTTCCATCTTTAGTTTATATCTTACAAATTTTTCCTATATTAGAACAATTACCATAGTCAGTCCTATCGTTACACCTAAGGTTTTGTACATTTTTACACTTTTTTTGCTTTCTTCTTCTGCCTTTTCTATTTGTGTGTCTAAAAAATTATCTACTAATTCTATTTCATTTACTTGGCCTTCTATATCGACTTTTCCTAGCAAATTGCTTAATCCTTTTAATATTTCTATATCTTCTTTTTTTAAGTTCGTGGTTTGATTTTCTAATGCTTCTATCCATGCTTTACCTGCTGGAAGTTCTTCCATTTTCTTGGCAGCAACTTTAAATATATTACTAATGCTTTTTGCCTCTGAAATTTCCTTGTTTCCTATTTCTAAAAATATTTCTGGTATTGGCTCATATGTTAATTTTATTTTTGTAGCAAAAATAGCAAGGCAGGACTTCATTTCTTTTAATTCCATTACCCTATTTTTATATTTTTTTGAAATTAACACTCCTATATAGCTACTAGAAGTTAAAACTAAAAATAATATAATATATTTAATTATTTGCATATGCACCTTGTCCTTTTTTTGCTTTTTATATATGTATATTCAGCTTTTTGGTTTTTAGAACATATTTTTAATTTTTTGTATAAAGCATATATTGTTTTTCTATTTTATTTAGAGCATATACCTTTTCTATGTCACCTTTTTCTTTTGTATCACTTAAAAATATAATTCTTTCAAAAACTCCATTTTCGCTTAGTTCTCTTAAGGTTGGATTTATTTTTATATCTTCAATAGAAGAACCATGTGCTGTAAAAATTCCTTTTATTCCAGAGCAAATTGCATACATTATTGGCTTTACTTCATCTTTGTTTCCTATTTCGTCTGCTACAATTACCTTTGGAGCCATGCTTCTTATAAGCATAGTTAGTCCAAGTGCTTTACTTACATTGTCTAGCACGTCAGTTCTAATTCCTATATCATTTTGAGGCACACCTCTATACATAGCTGCAATTTCTCCTCTTTCATCTACTACTCCTATATTTATTCCCTTGTATCTTATTTGCTCTATGCCATTGCTCAACTTTCTTACTAAATCCCTTAATATAGTTGTTTTTCCTACTCCAGGAGGTGAAACTATTAAAGTATTATAGATAGAGTTCTCATCTTCTTTTATTACATATGGTATTAATTTTGCGCTACATCCAATAACTTGTTTAGCTATACGAAAATTAAGGCTGGAAACATAGTTCATATTAGCTACTTTTTCATCCTTCATAACAACATTTCCAGTTATACCAACTCTGTGCCCACCTTGCATAGTAATATATCCATTGCAAATTTGACTTTGATAACTATAAATTGAGTTATCACAAATATGTTGAAGTGTTTCCAATATCTCTTCTTGTTTAACAATATATTCAATTTTTCTTTCCTCTTGACCGATTTTCAAAATAATAGGTCTATTAGCACGAATTCTAATTTCCTCTAATAAGTTCAAATTAATATTTTCAGATAAAAAGCAATCTTCAATTCTTTTTGAAATTCTAATTGGAAAACATCTCAAAATACTACTAATGCAAACCATTTTCCCTCCTCTGACTCCTTTAGGGACGTTTCTTAAAGGTTAATCTGTCCCTTTTGGTAATTTTATTTCTTTATTTTTCTTTCATCACTCCATTAGGAAACGTCCCTAAAGGTTAATCTGTCCCTTTTGCTTCATCCAAAATTAACGCTTATTTTTTATAATTGTGACACATTTTGGACTTTATGAAGCAAAATGAAACGTCCTAAATAGAGTCATATTAATATTTTATGCTTCTGTTTATAGTTTTAGAACCTTCTTTTTTTGCGCACAAAAAAAAGAAAGAAACTTTTATGATTTCTTTCTTTTTATATTTATCTTTTATTATATTTACAAATTTTATTCATCCCAGTTGTGGTAAACTTCTGATACATCATCTAATTCATCTAGCATGTCTAATAATCTTTCCATTCTAGCTACTCCTGCTTCATCTAATGCTACATATGTTGATGGTACCATTTGCACTCCTGCCTCTAAGAACTCTATATTTTCAGCTTCTAATTTTTCTCTTACTTCTGAAAATGTTTCTGGAGTTGTTGTTATCTCATAAACTTCTTCTTCTGCTGAAAAATCATCTGCTCCAGCTTCTATAGCAAGCATCATTAAACTTTCTTCATCTAATGGACAATTTGCTTTGTCTATAACTATTACACCTCTTTTTGTAAATAGATAAGATACGCATCCGTTTGTTCCTAAGTTTCCACCACATTTTGAGAAAGCATGTCTTATATCTGCTGCTGTTCTATTTTTGTTGTCTGTTGCTGCTTCTACTATAACAGCTATTCCATTTGGTCCATATCCTTCATATATCGCTTCTTCATAGTTTTCACTGTTTGCTGCTCCTGCAGCTTTTTTTATTGCATTGTTTATTGTATCGTTTGGCATATTTGCTGCTTTACATTTCGCAATAACGTCTTTTAATTTAGAGTTTCCAGTTGGGTCTGCTCCACCTTGTTTTACTGCCATTAGTAATTCTCTTCCTAATTTTGTAAATACTTTTCCTCTTGCAGCATCTGCTTTTCCTTTCTTTGCTTGTATATTGTGCCATTTGCTATGTCCTGACATGACTTATTCCTCCTTTATATAAAGTGTACGTTTTCACTCTTTTTCATATTTCTTAAATATTTTACCATATTTTTTTTATTTTGTGTAGCTTTTTTACAAATATTTTTTTGCATTTGCAATTTATTATCTAACGTTATATTTTTAAAACTTTATAAAAAAGTATTGATTTTTATAAACAAATGTTTTATAATGTAAATGATTTAAAATTTCAAATAAAAAATATACAAAAATAGAATTGTATGCTAAAATATAAAAAAGGAAATAATTTATATGTTTAAAGAATTAGAAAGCTTAATAAACTTTATTCAAAAAGAGTATATCCAGTTTAATGAAAAATGGCAAAAAAGTGAATACTACTATAAATTCAATTTAAAAAATAATTTAGTGTCTGACCTAGTAAATAATGAAACCATGTTAGAAACTATTTTTAATTATAGAGAGTTTATCAATGAAAATAATATACAATTAGTAATGGATTTTAAACAGTTTAACAGTGAGCTTTCTAAAGTTAATATTAGAACCAAAACTAAAAACTCTATAGAGTTTAAAATAAAAAATTATAATGACAACCATGAAAATGGAAAAATTCCTATTGAAAAATGCCTTAATGATTTGTTTGGAATAAGAATTATCTGTGGTCAAAAGCTTAATTATGACGAATTATCAAACTTCATTAATGAAAATTACATAAAATTAAAATGTATAAATTCATCTAAAGGTGACTATAAAGCAACTCATATATATTTTAAAGAAAATAATTTTAACTTTCAATGGGAATTGCAAATATGGAACAAAGAAGATGAAATAAACAATATAATATCTCATGAGAAATATAAGCAAGAGTACGTAAAATGGGAAAAAGAGAATAAAGGAGGATAGATAATATGGTAACGCATTTTATATTTATGAGTAGCTCATATTCATTGGGAACTCGAATCGCTTTAGATTATATCGTAACAGATATAAGTATTCAAAAAAAGCTAAAACAAAATTTAGATAAAATTATTGAAAAATGTGGAAAAGATGTTTCAATTTCAACTCATATGATACAGTCAGATGATGATACTTGGAATTCTGTATGTAAAGCCGACTCATTTTTCAAGGATGTTAAAGTTATTAGCAGCATCGATAGTTTTATAAATTTAATACAAAAAGATAGAAAATTAAAAGGAATTGATATAGCCAAATATATATTGTCAAAATTATCATGTACTCAATTAAAGTTGCAAAAGTTAGTATATTTATGTTTTGCAGATTATTTATGTGATACTGGAAAGAAATTATTTACTGATAAAATATACGCCTTTAAGTATGGGCCTGTAGTAGATACCGTATACCAAGAATATAAAGATTATGGATATTCACCTATAGGGCAAGAAACTAAAGATATAGATAGTAAAACTATCTTGGAAATGCCTGCTAAAAGTAGGATAATATTTGCTGAAGATGGAACAGAGAAAATAATGAGTATAGATAAGTCTTTAAAGAAATATGGTAGTTTGTCTGCTTCTGAGTTAGTTGACTTGACACATCAAAAAGAAACACCCTGGTCTAAAAGTTTTAAAGGCACCGAAAAATCATATTCTATTATAAGTTTAGATACAATTAAACGATATCATAAATTTGAGCAAAGTATTGGATAACTTTCAAAGCATATTTTAAACCAACTTTAAATATATCTCTACTTTTTATAATATGCCTCTAGTCAAAAAAACAGCTATGCAATTTTTCTTAACTGCATAGCTGTTTTTTATCTATTTTTTCTTATGCTCTTGGGTGAGCTTTTTTATATACATTTTTTATTCCACTATCTTGAAATTGCATATATACTTGTGTTGAAGAAATATCTGAATGTCCAAGCATTGTTTGTATTGCCTTTAAATCTGCTCCATTTTGTAAAAGATGTGTTGCAAATGAATGCCTTAATACATGTGGTGTTATATCTTTTGTAATGTGAGCTTGTTCTTTATAATATTTTACTATCTTCCAGAAACCTTGTCTTGTAAGTCTTTGGCCATTTACATTAACAAATAATGCTTCTACTTTTTCATCTCTTATTAATACTGGTCTTGCTTCTTCTATATATTCTTTTAGTGCTTTTAATGATAATGTTCCTAAAGGGATATTTCTTTCTTTTGAACCTGAATGGCATACAACATAACCCTCTTCTAGTTTTACGTCTTTAATATCTAAAGATATAATTTCTGTAACTCTCATGCCTGTAGCATAAGCGAATTCTAGCATTGCCTTATCTCTAGTTCCTTTTAAATCTACATCTTTAGGTTGATTTAATAATAATTCTACTTCTTGTGCTGTTAAAACACTAGGAACTCTTTTTTCAATTTTAGGTGACTGAATATGTAGTGTTGGGTCTTCTTTTACTTTTTTGTTTCTTACTAAGAATTGGTAAAAAGAACGAATTGAAGCTAAACACCTTGATATTGTAGATGGTTTTTTACCTATTGATTGTAAATGTTCTAAATATTCCTTGATATCTTCTTCTTTAATTTTTGCATAATTTAAATTGTTGCTTTCTATATATTTACTATAATAAACTATATCTCTTCTATATGATTGTAAAGTATTTTCTGATGCCTTTTTATCATTTTGAAGAAATTCTAAAAAAGATTTTACTTGTTTTTCCATTTTTATTTAGCTCCCCTATTTTTTATTTTTTAACTTACGTAAACTGTATATGTTATATCAAATTACGTTCAAAATGTAAAGACATTTTCCCAAAAAAATATATTTTTTTATGTAATTTTCTATGTGTTTCCATTTTTTTACTTTTTATATCAATGTTATACATACTTCTAATAAAGTATTTGACAAATATGTTTCTACAAAAGAAGAAGCTATTAATAAAATAAGTATTATTACTGAAAATATTGTGTGTCTTGCTATTTCTACTTTTATGTTCTCTCTTCTTTTATCTTTTACTATTACTTTGTATAAATTCACACTACTTACTGCCATCGCAAAAAGTGAAGGTATTATTATTATATTCTGAAGCAGTAAGCTAATTATACAGAAAAACATTCCTTTTATGGTTCCAAGAGCTAAAATTACTGTTGAAATTGTGTAAGCTAATGAAAAACCTTTATATATAATTATGGCATATATTATGGGTATTCCTATTATTGAGCAGCCTAAAATCCAAAATATAACCGCTATCATTATATTGTTTATAATAGATGTCCTTAAAAGTTCTCCTTTGTCTATTTCGTATTCTGTTTTTAAACTTTCAATAAATGTTATTATGTTATCTTCTAGTTCTGAGTTTATTTGAGTTTTTTCTGAATTATTTATGAATATAACTGCTGCAACTACTCCTATTAAGAAGAGTAAGCTTATAATTAAGTATTGTTTTATATTGTTATAAATATGCACTTTTATGGCATTTACTATTTTTGTATAACTTTTCTCTTGTTTTCTCATAGTTTCCTCCTTTTGTTTATACATAATGTGTATTCTATAAAAAAACTTTTTAGAACAAAAGAATCATGATTAATATTTTAGTTGCATCATAAACCAAATTTTATGGACGAGCTTTAACCTAAAACTCGTCCATTGCTTTTAATTTATTTTACTTTGCCGTAGACTCCTCCTCCTCCAGATACTATTTTTACATTTCCTTCTCTTGCGTCTACTATTTTATTTGCGATTTTTTCTCCTACAACTGCTTCTATATCATCTCTTGAAAGCTTATGCAATATGTTCATTTCTGTATTAAACGAATCTAACAATTTTGTAATATATCTTGGTCCAACCCCTGGTATAAATCCAAGTGGTACTTGGTATATATATGGTGGTCTATTTACAGGACTTTTTGTTTCGTTTTTGTCTTTTATTAGCTCTATTCTATCGAAAACTCCAAAAGTCACTTTATTGCTTCCGCATTTTGGACAAATTTCTACTGGATGTTTTGTTTCTATAACAGAATTACAATTGTCACAATATGTTCTATGGTATTTGCCAAGTTTTGGGTCTAAGCCGTAGTTTGCAAGTACTTTTCTTCCACCTTCATTTTTTAGCGCCATTACTATTTCTTTAAAAGATATATCTTCTACTTGAATTTTGTTGTATTCTCTTGCTATTTTTGGAAGTGAGTGTGCATCTGAATTTGTTACAAATGTCATGCGCTCTAATTCTGATATTGTATCTGCTAAAAATGTGTCTGCACTTAAGCCAAGTTCTACTGCAAATATTTTATTTAGCTTTTCTTTAAATATGTTTTCTAGTCTATCTGTACAATTTCCATAATAGCTTTTATGTGGTGTAAAAATATGTGCTGGAATTAATATTCCATTGTATTTTTCAACTATGTCTATCAATTCATAGCCAGATAAATCTGACCTTTGTGTACTAAGTGTTATATTTTTTATATGATGGCTCATCTCTTGTGAAAAGCCTTTTATATCTTTTAAATGTGGGAAGAAGCATACATTATGTGCTGCACCTTTATTTCCATTTCTTCCTACTTCAGAGGTTTCTACTTCACTTCCAAGTAATATGCAAACTTTGTCTTTGTATATTATTCCTCCATCTTTTATTTCATATGCTTCGCCTGTTTTTAAAAAATTTTCTATATCTTCTATTACATATGGTGATGCACAATCTATAATTCCTACTACACTTATTCCTTTTCTTTCATAGCATTCTTTCGCTATGTTTGCGAAATTTAGGCTTCTTGCTGCTGTTATTTTTATTGGCTTTCCTTGTTCTGACCTTCCTATATGTACATGTAAATCTGCAAATATTTCGTTCATTAGTTTTCCCCCTATTTTTATTTATATAATTACTAACTTGTTTGTATAGTCTAAATTTGACCATGAATCATAGTCATATCCTAAAGTATAAACATTTGTAGCAAATATATCTTTTTCCAACATTTCTTTTAATATTTTATTTGTGCATTGGTCTTGATATTTTTTTACAGATGTTATCATTTGTATTTTTGGATTTATATTACAAATGTCTGATAGCATTTCTTTTCCATTGCTATTAAAGCCTAAAACTCTTGTGTATGGTACTATTTTCTTTGAATTTTGCATATCTTTTTTAGTAATTCCAAGAAGTGTATATAGCAATATTCTTTGTATTCTTGTTTGTGTATATCTTTTTGATTTTATTATATTTACTAGGCTAATTAAATTGTTGCAAGATTCTGCTGCATTTTTTATTGCATGTTCTAAGCCTTCTGAAACATCTGGTAATTCTGCAATTTCTTTAATGCTCATTTTTCTTAAATTGTATATTATTTCTTTTTCGTATTTTACTAGGTCTATTACATAGTTTCCTTTTCGTATTTCTTCTTTTAGCAGCATATATGCATTTCTAGGCATTACCTTTCTTAAGTCATCATATTGTTCTTCTGCCACTAGTCTTCTAATTGCTGTTGCACTTGCAAATTCATCCACTATTGCTTCATCATTATAATAAACTTTTTTTCGTTGAATTGAAAGTGGCTTCATGTCTGATTTTAGTCTTTTTAATGCTTTTAGATATTCTATTCCTAATATGTTGTTTGGCCCTGATAAAATGCTTGCATATCTTTTTATATCATTTAAATACATCATTAACGCATTTTCTCTAGCTTTTGGATATGATATTCCTCTTCCTAGTTCATGGTTTAATATAGATGCATATTCTTTTGGCTCATTATATAAAACATTTGCTATATTATTTAAGGCTGCAAAATCTCCTGTTTCTGTGCCAAAGCAAAGTGTATCTACTATTTTTAGGCTATCTAATATTTTTATTGCTCCTTCTGCAAAATTTTCCGCACTAGATATACTATATACGGTTGGGAGTTCTATTACTATATCTGCGCCGTTTTCTAAAGCCATTTGCGCTTTTATCCATTTATTCACTAAAGAAGTATTTCCTCTTTGCACAAAATTTCCTGATATAATTGCAACTACATATTTCGCTCCTGTCTGCCTTTTAGCTTCTTGTATTTGATAAAAATGTCCATTATGGAATGGATTGTACTCTGCTACAATTCCTAATACTGTTGCCATATTTCCCCCTTCCTTACTATTTTTATAGTATAACTCTTGTATAAATTTTATTTCATTGCTATAATATCATAAAGTTTAAAATTTTACAATTGAAAGGACAAATATTATGGAAGAAATTACAATATATACAGATGGCGCATGTTCTCGGTAACCCGGGACCTGGCGGTTGGGGTGCTATTTTAATGTACAAAGATGTTAAAAAAGAAATTTCAGGTGCAAAAAAAGACACCACTAATAATGTTATGGAGCTTACTGCTGTTATTGAGGCTTTAAAACTTGTAAAGTTTCCTTGTAAAATTAAGGTTTATAGTGACAGCGCTTATGTAGTAAATGGATTTTTGCAAGGGTGGATTTATAATTGGATAAAGAAGAATTGGAAAACTGCTGATGGAAAGCCTGTTAAGAATAAAGAATTATGGGAAGCTTTATACAATTTTACCAAAGTTCACAAAATTGAATTTATTAAGGTTAAAGGCCATGCAGATAATGAGTTTAATAATCGTTGTGATGAACTTGCAAGAAATGCTATTTCTACCCTTTAGTCTGAGGTTAGAAGTCAGAAGTCAGAAATTGGATGTCTGAAGTCGGAAAATTGATGATAGCAATTTCAAATATAGAATTTGGCACAAAAGCAAAAAGTAGAGTAGACCTGTTAAATCTACCCTATTTACTGTATTATTATTTTTACCTTCGGAGGTCAGAAGTCAGAAATCAGATTTCTGACCTCCAACCTCAGCTTTCAGGTTACATATAAAGTGCACACCTGAAAGAAATGTCGTGTGGATTTACGTAGCATTTTTGTTGTATCCTGCTACCTGCGCAGATATTTCCCTTGTAACCCCCACCTCTGCTAGTGCAAGGAGTAGGATTACTGCTAGTAACGTTAGTACAGTACTCTGTTGTCCATTCTCTTATATTTGATGCCATATCATTTATTTTACATTTTTCATCATTATTTACACCTGTATTTGCTAAACTTTTATTTAATGAAGTTTGCCTTGAATAATCTGTATCTCCTGAAAAGTTCTGAATATAAACTATTGCTGTATCCCAAGCATAACTATTTATTAAATCTGAATTTACTGTATTATATAAATTTCTACTTGTTGTTGTTGCATTTATTTGTGTTATATAATTCCATAATTGCCCTTCTTTATTTGGTCTATTTGATGTAGAATAACTATTTGAAACTTTTGAATTTGCCTTTCCATCTGTTCCATAACTTGCTTCATAACGTGCTATATAATATCCTCCATTTGCCTTTACACTATCTACAAATCCTTTTAAATTTAAGGCTGTTGTATTTGTATCATTTAAATGATTGCTAGAATCTACTTCTCCAACTCTTGAAGTTGCTAATTCTTTATAATATGAATTTATTATAACTTCTTGTGTATAGTTTGCTGCATCTTGTTTTAAGATTGGGGTACCATCTGTTGCAAATTCATATCTTCCAAGTGTTATATTAATAGTTGTTCCATCGTTTTTCTTTATTTCGTTTCCTACTGGAATCCATACATATTGATTTCCTCTATTATTTCCTATTCCTTCAATTATATCATTATCTTCAATTACTATTCCTTCAGTTACATTTAATCCACTATCTGCTGCTATTTTGAAACCTTGTGGCACTTTGATTTCATTTTCGTTTTCATCTTTTATTGTTGTTGGGCTTTCAAAATATTTTCCTGATTTTCTATATTTTTCTATTTCACTTTTATTTGATGTATTATCATCAATATAGTCTTCTATTTTATTTAAATCTAATTGCTCATTTATAGCTGTACATGTATAATCTTCTCTACCTTTTGCAGCCTTTTGCATTATTCCATTGTTACCAATTACTAAACTTATGCTTACTCCTGCCAATATGATTAAAACTATGATAGTCACAACCAAAGCAACTAGTGTTATA
>OLNW01000691.1_pt1 | contig 38102 bp, 29 predicted proteins | sample 1672121 | NCBI WGS metagenome assembly OLNW01 (sample SAMEA3136648, study PRJEB25190) | human gut metagenome
AGCTGCTCAAGCGCACCCCGTCCAGCTATCTGGGCAGCTGCCGCTACAAGCTGCCTGACCCGGATGTGGACGCCACCCCGTTCGTCAAACTCTTCACCCTGTTTGACAAGTACGACATCTGTGCGCTGTTCTACATCGGTGGCAACGACTCGATGGATACCATCGCCAAGCTCAGCCGCTATGGCGCGCGGGTGGGCAGCCCGGTGCGGTTCATCGGTGTGCCCAAGACCATCGACAACGACCTGTGCCTGACCGACCACACCCCCGGCTACGGCTCGGCAGCCAAGTACATTGCCACCATCCTGAAGGAAGTCATCCGGGACTCTTCCGTCTACAACATCCGCAGCGTGACCGTGGCCGAGATCATGGGCCGCCACGCGGGCTGGCTGGCCGGTGCGGCCTGCCTGGCCGGCGGTGATGACTGCGAAGGCCCGGACCTCATCCTGCTGCCGGAAGTCCCCTTTGATGCGGACCGCTTCCTGGCCAGGGTGGACGAGCTGCAAAAGAGCAAGCCCAATGTCATCATCGCAGCCAGCGAGGGCGTGAAGACCGCCGACGGCACCTATCTGTGCGATCTGGTCTCCACCGCCGGGCAGCTGGACGCCTTTGGCCACAAGGCCATTCTCAGCGGCACCAGCCGCTATCTGTCCGACCTCATCCACGACCGGCTGAACTGCAAGAGCCGCGCCATCGAGTTCTCGACTCTGCAGCGCTGCGCCAGCCATCTGGCCAGCCGCACCGATGTGAACGAGGCCTACGCCGTGGGCGGTGCGGCCGCTGCGGCTGCTTTTGCGGGCGAGACCGGCAAGATGATCTCGCTCAAGCGCATCTCCAACTACCCCTATCAGTGCATCACCGAGGCCGTGGATGTCCAGAAGGTGGCGAACCTTGAGAAGAAGGTCCCACTGGATTGGATCACCCCGGACGGGATGCAGGTCACAGCGGCATTTGAAGAATATGCCCGCCCGCTGATCCTGGACGAGGTGACGCCTGTTTACGTCAACGGCACCCCGCGTCACATCCGCCTGTAAGTTTTTTCCCCCCGCATCCTCTTTCCCGCAGTCTGTTTTCGTGCTCCTGCACGATAATATAAAGCCGAAACAGAAGAAAAGGAGAAATCATCATGGGTAAAAATGCAATCGTTGGCCAGTCTGGCGGCCCCACCTCTGTCATCAATGCAAGTCTGGCAGGTGTTTTTGAGAGCTGCAAGAACCGCGGCGCACAGGTCGTTTACGGCATGTGCAACGGTGTCGCTGGTCTGCTGGAGGAAAACGTTGTAGACCTGTCTCAGTACCTGACCGACGACCTCGACATCGAGCTGCTCAAGCGCACGCCGTCCAGCTTCCTGGGCAGCTGCCGTTACAAGCTGCCCGACTGGCACGACGACGAGGCGGTCTACAAGAAGCTGTTCGCCATTCTGGAGAAGCTGGACATCGGCTACTTCTTCTACATTGGCGGCAACGACTCCATGGACACCATCGGCAAGCTGGCCGACTACGGCAACCGTGTGCAGAGCAGCATCCGCTTCATGGGTGTGCCCAAGACCATCGACAACGACCTGATGGTCACCGACCACACCCCCGGCTACGGCTCCGCTGCCAAGTACATCGGCGTCGTGATGAAGGAGATCATCCGCGATGCCACTGTCTACGGCACCAAGTACGTCACCGTCGTCGAGATCATGGGCCGCAACGCCGGCTGGCTGACTGCCGCTGCTGCCCTGGCAAAGAGCGACGACTGCGAGGGCGTAGACATGATCTGCCTGCCCGAAGTGCCCTTCCATGTGGACCACTTCGTGGAGAAGGTCCGTACCATGCAGGAGAAGAAGCCCAGCATCGTCATCGCCGTCTCCGAAGGTGTCAAGCTGGAGGATGGCCGCTATGTCTGCGAGCTGGCCGACGATGTGCATGCAGTCGATGCCTTCGGCCACAAGGCCCTGACCGGCACCGCCCGCTATCTGGCAAACGTCGTGGCCCGGAATCTGGACACCAAGACCCGCAGCATCGAGCTTTCCACCCTGCAGCGCTGCGCCGGCCACCTGACCAGCCGCACCGACATCACGGAGGCCTATCAGGTCGGCGGTGCTGCCGCCAAGGCTGCCTTTGAGGGCGTCACCGGCCAGATGGTCGCTCTGAAGCGCATCTCCAACAACCCCTATCAGTGCACCACTGAGCTGCACCCCATCAGCGAGGTCGCAAACCTCGAAAAGAAGGTGCCGCTGAGCTGGATGAACGCCAACCACACCCAGATGACTGAGGAGTTCCTGGATTATGCCCGTCCCCTCATCCAGGCCGAGCTGACTCCGCTGTACATTGCAGGTCTGCCCCACCACATCTACCTGAAGAAGTGATTTCTCTTCTGTTTCCCGGCGCATAAGCAAGGCCCCGTGCGGACACATTGGTCTGCACGGGGCCTTTTTGTCTGTTCGTTTGTCAGGTCACACCGTGGTCTCGACGCGCGGCGCACCGCCCGCGATCTCCTCGGCGGTCAGGGGCCGGGCCGGGGCAGCGGGGGCGTTCAGGCGCTCCTTGGCAACGGCCAGCATCAGCTTGATGCGGTTTTCCTGATTGACCTTGGTGGCGCTGGGGTCGTAGTCGATGGGGGTGATGTTGGCAGCGGGATACAGCGCACGGATTTTGTTCACCATGCCCTTGCCCACAATGTGGTTGGGCAGGCAGCCGAACGGCTGGGCACAGACGATGTTGCCGTAGCCGCCCTGCACCAGCTCGATCATCTCGGCGGTCAGCAGCCAGCCCTCGCCCATCTTGGCACCCAGCGAAATGATGCCGTGGGGCTTTTCCACCAGTTCCTTGAAGGGGCCGGGCGCATAGAACCCGGCATCGGCGGTCGCCTTGAGCATGGCGCGCTCGACGCCGTCCAGCCAGTTGAGCAGCTGGTCGGTGCCGACCTTGACGGCCAGCTTGCCGCCGTAGAGGACATGGTCCTCGCCCATGTTGAAGATGCAGTACTGCACAAAGCCCATCAGGCCGGGGAAGTTGACCTCGCAATCCTGGCTTTCCAGGAACTTTTGCAGGTCGTTGTTGCCCAGCGGGCTGTATTTGACGTAGATCTCACCAACGACGCCGACCTTGACCTTCGGCACACGGGTGACGGGGATGGTGGCAAACTCTTTTGCGATGAGCGGGAAGGTATGCTTCATCTCTTTGGAGGTATAGCCCTTGCCCGCCAGCAGGACGCGGCCCAGCCGCTCGACCCAGAGGTCCACCATCCTGTCGGCACTCCCCTTCACGTTCTCGTAGGGGGCCACCTGATTGCGCAGGGCGCAGAGCAGGTCGCCGTAGAAGATGCAGGCGATGGCCCGGCGCGCCAGCGGCAGGGTCATCTGGAAGCCGCTGTCCTTCTCCAGACCGGAGAAGTTCAGGCTGGCAACCGGGATCTGCGGGTAGCCCGCCTTGACCAGCGCCTTGCGGAGCAGGTGGATGTAATTGGACGCACGGCAGCCGCCGCCGGTCTGGGTGATGAGCAGGGCGGTGTGTTCCAGATCATACTTGCCGCTGTTCAGGGCATCCAGAAACTGGCCGATGACCAGCAGCGCCGGATAGCAGGTGTCATTGTGGACGTATTTCAGACCCAGCTGAGCTACGGCGCTGCCGCAGTTGCCGAGGATCTCGCACTTGTAGCCGTCGAACCGCAGCGCGTATTCCAGCAGCCGGAACTGCGTGATGGCCATATTGGGGATGAGGATGGTGTGGGTCTTCTTCATCTCCGGGGTGAATTTGGGATAGTTGTATTCCATAGGTTCCTCCTATGTATCATTGTAACGTTGCCTTAGAGAACTCGGCGCTGTCCTGTATCTATGCCGCGCCTGAGAGGTCAGGGTTTTATTTCCGGTCCTCGTCCCGCTCATCCAGCGCCGCGAACAGGCTGCGCAGGCGGATGTTCACCGCGCCCAGGTTGGTGATCTCGTCGATCTTCAGCTGGGTGTAGAGCTTGCCGCCCTCCTGCAGGATCTCGCGGGTCTCGTCGGTGGTGATGGCATCGACGCCGCAGCCGAAGGAGACGAGCTGCACCAGATCCATATCCTTCTGGGTGGTGCAGTACTTGGCCGCTGCATACAGGCGGCTGTGATAGGTCCACTGGTTCAGGACGCTGGTGGGGAACTTTTCCACCCGGTCCGAAATGCTGTCCTCGGTGATGACGGCAGCGCCGTGGCGGGTGATGAGGTGGTCGATGCCGTGGTTGACCTCCGGGTCCACATGGTAGGGGCGGCCGGCCAGCACGATGATGCGCCTGCCCTGTCGGCGGGCCTCGTCGATGATCTCGCTGCCCTTGACCCGGATCTGGGCCATGTGGGCCTCGTGCTCGGCGTAGGCGGCATCTGCTGCGGCCTGCACTTCCTTCTCGGAGATGCCGCCAAAGTAGCGCGGGAGGACCTCTTTGGCCATCTTGCGGACGAAGTCCTTCGGGCGGTGGATGCCCACGTAATCGTAGATGAACTTCTTGCCTTCCAGCTCCGGGCAGTTTCCGGCCAGAACTTCTGGATAGTACGCGACCACCGGGCAGTTGTAGTGGTTATCGCCCAGCCCCTCGTCGAAGTTGTAGGTCAGGCAGGGGTAGAAGATAGCGTCCAGCTGCATCTGGCTCAGGGCCTTGATGTGGCCGTGGCTGAGCTTGGCCGGGAAGCAGGCCGTATCGCTGGGGATGGTGGCCTGACCGGCCAGATACAGCCCGCGGCTGGACACCGGGCTGGTGTGAACGGCAAAGCCGAGCCTGGTCCAGAAGGTGTGCCAGAACGGCAGCATCTCGTACATGTTCAGGCACAGCGGGATGCCGATGGAGCCGCGCTTGCCGGGCACCGGCTTGTAACCTGCCAGAAGCTGCTGCTTGTAGGCATAGAGGTTCAGGCTGTTGTCCTCGCTCTTGCCGGTCACGGGCTTATCGCAGCGGTTGCCGGAGATGAACTTGCGGCCATCGGCGAAGGTGTTCACGGTGAGCTGGCAGTGGTTGCCGCAGCCGCCGCACTTGACGCTGACGACCTTCTGGTCGAAGCTCTTCAGCTCCTCCAGCGTCATCACGGAGGAAGTCTCTCTGTGGTTCCTGGCGCTCTGGCGCAGGCCGAACAGCGCCGCACCGTAAGCGCCCATCAGGCCCGCGATGTCGGGGCGGATGACCTCGACGCCCATCTCCTTCTCGAAGGCGCGGAGCACGGCCTCGTTGTAGAAGGTACCGCCCTGCACGACGATCTTGCGGCCCAGCTCTTCGGGGCTGGACGCGCGGATGACCTTGTACAGTGCATTCTTGACGACGCTGATGGACAGACCGGCCGAGATGTTCTGGATGGATGCGCCGTCCTTCTGGGCCTGCTTCACCGAGCTGTTCATAAAGACGGTGCAGCGGCTGCCCAGGTCCACCGGGCGGTCGGCAAACAGGCCCAGCGCGGCGAACTCCTTGACATCATAGCCCAGTGCCTGCGCGAAGGTCTGCAAAAAGCTGCCGCAGCCGGAGGAACAGGCTTCGTTCAGGAAGATGTTGCTGATGGCACCATCCTCGATTTTGAAGCACTTCATATCCTGGCCGCCGATGTCGATGATGAAGTCCACATCGGGCATAAAATATTTGGCGGCGGTGAAGTGCGCCACCGTCTCCACCAGACCGTAATCGCAGCGGAAGGCATTCTTGACCAGCTCTTCGCCGTAGCCGGTGGTGGTTACGCTGGCCACGTGCAGGCCGGGGTGCTCCTGATAGATCTTGATGAGCTGCTCCTTGATGAGGGGCAGCGGGTTGCCGAGGTTCGGCTGATAGTTGGTGTACAGGATCTGGCTCTTTTCGTCCACGACCACCAGCTTGACGGTGGTGGAGCCGGAGTCGATGCCGATGTGCACGGGGCCGCACTGTGCGCTGAAGGGCACATGCGGCACACTGTGGGACATGTGGCGGGCATGGAAGGCCTCGTACTCCTCCTTGTTGGCGAAGAGCGGAGGCTCGCTGGCGTAGGTCGCCGTAGCGGCGTACTCATCCAGCGCCCCGGCCACCGCGGAGAGGTTGAACTCTTTGTCTGCATAGAGCGCCGCACCCAGTGCCACATACAGCAGGCTGTTCTCCGGGCAGGTGCCGGTAACGCCCAGCGCCTCGTCGAAGCTCTTGCGCAGCACGGTGCTGAAGGTCAGCGGGCCGCCGAGGTAGAGGATGTTGCCCTGGATGGGACGGCCCTGTGCCAGACCGGCAATGGTCTGGTTGACGACCGCCTTGTAGATGCTGGCGGCGATGTCCTCGGTGCGGGCACCCTGATTGATGAGGGGCTGCACATCGCTCTTGGCGAACACGCCGCAGCGGGAAGCGATGGTGTAGGTGCGCTCAGCCTTTTCGGCGGCTTTGTTCATCTCGTCAGCGCTCATCTTCAGCAGGGTGGCCATCTGGTCGATGAACGCACCGGTGCCGCCGGCGCAGCTGCCGTTCATGCGGACTTCGGTGCCGTTGGTCAGGAACAGGATCTTCGCGTCCTCACCGCCCAGCTCGATGACGCAGTCCGTTGCGGGAACGAACCTCTTGACCGCCACGCGGGTGGAGAACACCTCCTGCACGAAGGGCACACCGCAGCTGTCTGCCAGGCCCATGCCCGCCGAGCCGGAAATGCTCAGCAGCGCCTTCTGACCGTGCAGCTGCTCGGCGTCGATCCGGCGCAGCAGCTCCTGCGCCTTTTCCAGGATATGGCTGTAATGACGTTCATATGTCGAATATAAAATCGAATCGTGTTCATCCAGCACCACGCACTTGATGGTGGTACTGCCGATGTCAAGACCTACTCTCACGTTTTTCTTTCCTCCTGAAGGAACTTCCTGCCAGTTTTCGGGCAGGGCCGCTCTGCCGTGCTCTGCCCAAAAAGTAGTTTGTTAGCGAATCATCTGCAGGACTCGCATACAGTTGTATTATACTCAAAACTGCGAAAACAATCAATTAGTGTTCTCCATTTTACACGCAAAAAATAGTATTTTCCGCTCATAAAGTTAAACATTTTGTTAATTTCACGGAACTTTCGGCCGTATTTTTCCATAAAGCAGCTAAGATTCTTTACTGAGAGTGGATTTTAGCAGACAAAACGCGCTGCGCATCGGTGGGCAGTCCATCCCGCCCGATGCGCAGCGCGTTCATGATCACATTGCAAGATATTCTTCTACCGCCTTGTCCAGCAGCTGCCCCAGGACGGCTTTGGAATCTGCGGTCAATTCCCTGCGTGCCTGCGGGTGAGCAGATACAGCTCGCGGCGGAGCTGATGCTGCAGCGCGGTGGTGCTGTGTTCGTCCGGGTGGGACGGCTGCGAGCGGAACTCGACCGTCGTTTCGATGGGGAACGGCCGGGTGGGCAGCGGCAGTGTCAACTCTGCCCGGACACCCTGCGGTGTGCGGGGCAGCAGGGCAAGCTCCCAGCCCAGCTGGCGGCAATACCGGCGGCAGAGCAGCAGCCCCGCCTGCGCACCGCCCAGAAAGCGGCGGCGGTTTTCGAGCCAGCCCTCCCCTTCCGGCAGGCCGCAGCCATCGTCCTCGATGGTCAGGCGGATGTCCTGCACGGTCTGCCGCAGACACACCTGGATGTTCCCGCCGGGCGCGGCGGCACGCAGGGCGTTCGAAAGCAGGTGGAAGCAGATCTGTTCGGCCATTTCCCGGTCGCCCCAGACAAGGCACTGCTCCAGCCCGCCGCAGTCTACGGTGAGCTTCGTGCTGCTCTGGGCGTCGATCTCGCCGCGCAGCCCTTCCAGCTGCGCCAGCAGGCGGCACAGGTCCACCGGCCGCTTCTGCACCGGTTCCTCCGGAGCCGAAAGCTCCATCAACTCCCGGAACGTCCGTTCCAGCCGGGCTGCTTCCTGCTCCATATCCTCCAGCGCCTGGGCCGTGCGGGCATCCTTCAGCGGCTGTAAGTGCATCTGTAAATATTCCCGGTTCTGTTCCAGCAGGCGCAGTGAGTGCAGAAACGCTGTTTCCAACTGTTTTTGCGGAAATCCCGCTTCGTCCTGCCTGCACATATCCACCGTTCCTCCTTACCGCTGTTCCCGCACGATGATGCCGCGCCGCAGCACGGTCTGCTGCAGCGAGTAGACCAGCCTGCCGGTGGTGACTTTGAGCCCGGTCAGGCCGTTTTCCGCCTTGAAGTGCTCCCATTCCACCGGGTGCCGTGTCTCCAGCCCTTCGACCAGACGGCGCAGGCCGCTGTCCACAGCGGCCACCGTGATGTGATATTGTTCCGCGACGCCCTGCAAAATTTCTTTGCGGAGCGCCAGTTTTCCATCGGCTGAACAGGCGATCTGTACCGCCAGCGTGAGGTATTCGCAATTGGTGTCCGGCTGTGGGAGCTTCCACAGCTCGTACAGGTGGGTGCAGAACCGCTCGATCTGCATCGAGTTCCGGCCGGGGACGCCCAGCAGCCCCCGCAGAAGATCCCGCAGATGGTCGTGCCCGACGCCGTAAAAGCGGCTGCCCGGCTGCAGGTGGGCGGCGGTGATGTCGTCGGCCCAGCCGTCGCCCTGCAACAGGAGCGGCGGGTGGCTGGGCAGGCGGTTGAGCTTTTCGAGGAAGGTCAGGCTGTCCATATCCTCCAGCTGGCTGCTCAGCACCAGCACATCAAAGCACCGCTCCTGCCGCAGCGCCTGCAGGACCGGCTCCCCGCTCTGGAAGCAGGTGCATCGAATGATGGTGCTCTGCTCTTCCAGATAAAACTTCCGGATGCGGAGTTCCCGGTCGTCGTAGCTCATCAGAGCGACGCGCAGGTTCTCCGCATCCCGCTCACCGGGCACCTGCGGCACCTCCGTTCTGCTCTGCTTCCAGCACCGGGAGCCAGTCTGCGATCACATCGCCCCAGATCTCTGGCTGCACGGCATTTTCACACAGATATTGCAGCAGCCGGTAGCCTGCCTCCGGATGCAGCGGAACAAACTCGCTGACCTGCTGTTCCCGCTCGCCCTTCCGGTCCAGCGTCAGGTGGCAGCCGCCTTCTGACGCGTCCAGCGCGTAGACCAGCGTATACGCGGCCTGATAGCCCTTGATCGACGAGAACTGCCGGATCAGCGGGGCATACGTTCGTTCCATAAAAGACTCCTCCTTGCTGCTGTGGTTGCCATAATCTTCCGGTCTATGGCTTTTCATTCCTATTTTATAGAGCAGCACAGAGAGATGCAATCCCCTAAAAAGCGTCAAAATGTGTCGTTTTGGTGTTTGCTCTGCCCGGTTCACCTCGCGTTTTTCGCCAGAGAAAAGCCGATGGAAACTGCTTTTCTTTGTCAAGAATACCACCTTTTCCGCCCAAAAGCAAGGGACCGTAATTTTCTCTTATCTTCCAGAACTTCCCCTGTCGGGAGCCGACGGAATGCCACGATTTGTTCACATTTTTCTGATAAAATAAAGTGATATTTTTGTTCCGGCGGCTTTGGCACCCCCCTCAGCCGTGTTTGCAGAAAGGCAGAATCCATGCTTCAACTCAAAAAGATCCTCAAGCAGTACAAGACCGGCGACCTGGTCCAGACAGCCCTTGACAAGGTCAGCCTGAACCTCCGCGACTGCGAGTTCGTCGCCATCCTTGGCCCCAGCGGCTCCGGCAAGACCACCCTGCTGAACATCATCGGCGGTCTGGACCGGTACGACAGCGGCGACCTCATCATCAACGGCATCTCCACCAAAAAGTACACCGACCGCGACTGGGACTCCTACCGCAACCACACCATCGGCTTCGTGTTCCAGAGCTACAACCTCATCCCCCACCAGACCGTGCTGGCCAACGTGGAGCTGGCACTGACCATCTCCGGCGTATCGGGTGCCGAGCGCCGCCGCCGGGCCACCGAGGCGCTGCAGAAAGTGGGTCTGGGCAACCAGCTGCACAAGCACCCCACCGAGATGTCCGGCGGCCAGATGCAGCGGGTGGCCATCGCCCGCGCTCTCGTCAACGACCCGGACATCCTGCTGGCCGACGAACCCACCGGCGCACTGGACAGCGAGACCAGCATCCAGGTCATGGAGCTGCTGAAGGAAGTGGCCAAAGACCGCCTCGTCGTCATGGTCACCCACAACCCGGAGCTGGCCCACCAGTACGCCACCCGCATCGTCCAGCTGAAGGACGGCGTCATCCGCTCCGACACCGACCCCTACGAGCCGGACACCGCCCAGCTTGCCTCGCCGGTACACAAGAGCATGGGCCGCTCGTCCATGTCTCCCCTCACCTCGCTGAGCCTGAGCTTCAACAATCTGCTGACCAAAAAGGCCCGCACCCTGCTCACGGCCTTTGCCGGTTCCATCGGCATCATCGGTATCGCGCTCATCATCTCCCTGTCGGCAGGCGTCAACCAGTATATCGACGACACCGAACGCTCCACCCTGTCCGAATATCCGCTGCAAATTCTCAGCAGCGGCATGGACCTGACCTCGATGCTCACCTCCGGCTCGCCGGCGTCCGCTTCCGGCACGACCGCCGAGGAAGGGATGGTCCCGGTACGGCAGCTCATCACCCAGATGGTGGCAGGCATCACCTCCAACGATCTGAAGTCCCTCAAGACCTATCTCGAAAGCGACGACTGCACCATTGCCGAGGATGCCACCTCCATCGAGTATTCTTATAATGTGCAGCCCCAGATCTACCGGGAAGACGCCGATGGCTCCATCCGTCAGGTGAACCCGGATTCTTCCCTCTCCAGCCTGGGCATCAGCTCCACAAGCTCCACCAACAGCATGATGTCCTCCATGATGAACACCAGCGTGTTCTATCAGCTGCCCGAAAGCGATGAACTCTACAACTCCCAGTATGAAGTCAAGGCGGGCCGCTGGCCGGAGAAGTACAACGAATGCGTTGCCGTGCTGGGTGCCGACGGCACCATCACCGACTATGCGCTGTACGCCCTCGGCCTGCGGGACAGCGCCGAGCTGGACAAGATGATCCAGCAGTTTGCCCAGAACCAGAACGTCGATGTCCCCACCGATTTCAAGACCTATCGGTACAGCGATTTCATCGGCATCCAGTTCAAACTGGTCAACGCGGCCGACCGCTATCTGCGCGACGACGACCACAACGCCTGGGTGGACAAGTCCGACGACAAGGACTTCATGAAGAGCCTTGTCGCATCCAGCGAGACCCTGACCGTGGTTGGCGTCGTGCAGCCCAAAGAGGATGCCTCTGCTTCCATGCTGTCCTCCGGCATCGCCTATCCGGCCGCCCTCACCCAGCATGTCATCGCTGCCGCAGCCGACTCTCAGATGGTCCAAGACCAGCTGGCCTCCCCTGCCATCAATGTGATGAACGGCGAACCCTTCGGCACCGAAGACGCTTCCGCCTTTGATATGAGCAGCCTGTTCCGCATCGACACCGATATGCTCAAGAGCGCCTTCCAGTTCGACACCAGCAAGCTGAATTTCGACCTCAGCGGTGCATTCGATTTGGACAACGGTTCGGTCGATCTCGGCTCGCTGCTCGACCCCGACGATTTCCAGCTGGATCTGGATCTGACCGAAACGCCTGATCTGGACATGAGCACCCTGACCGACCTCTTTGCCAACATGGACCTTTCCGTCTCCGAAGACAAAATGCAGGAGCTGGCCCAGAAGGTTCTGGTCGGCTACAAGGACTATGTCATCGGGAACGGCATCCTGAACCTGAACAAGATCAGCTTCTCCCAGTACCTCAAGAGCGATGCTTTCAAGACCCTGATGAACGACGCCATGGGCGAACTGTTCGACCAGGACGTCTTGCAGGCCCAGTTCTCGGAGGCCATGCAGACGGCGATGTCCACCCTCATGGAAAGCTACTCGTCCCAGATCTCCGAGACGCTGCAAACCCAGCTGGGCAGCGCGATGCAGACGGCCATGACCAAGCTGATGACCCAGATGAGCCAGAACATCCAGAGTCAGATGCAGCAGAGCTTCTCCCAGCTGGGCAGCCAGATGGAGAGCGCGCTGAAGATCGATGCCACAGCCTTCCAGAAGGCCATCCAGTTCAACATGAGCGAGGACGACCTGACCGACCTGATGAAGTCGGCCATGCTCTCCTCCACCGCCACCTACGACAGCAACCTGCAGACGCTGGGCTATGCCGACCTCGACGCCCCCAGCCAGATCAAGATCTATCCGCAGGACTTTGACCACAAGGCGTCCGTCGTGGCCAAGCTCGACGCCTATAACGACAACATGCGGTCCCAGGGCGCGGACGACAAGGTCATCCAGTACACCGACGTCGTCGGCACCCTGATGACCTCCGTGACCGAGATCATCAACATGATCTCCAACATGCTGGTCGCCTTCGTCTCCATCTCGCTGGTGGTCTCGTCCATCATGATCGGCGTCATCACCTATATCAGCGTGCTTGAACGCCGCAAGGAGATCGGCATCCTGCGTGCCATCGGCGCGTCCAAGCGGAACATCTCCGAGGTGTTCAACGCCGAGACCTTCATCATCGGTCTGTGCTCCGGCGTGATGGGCGTCGTGCTGAGCGAGATCCTGCTCATCCCCGGCAACATGCTCATCCAGAAGATCTCCAACGGCACCAACGTGGTCGCCCGCCTGCCGCTGAACGCAGCCCTTGTGCTGATCGTTCTGGCCACCGTGCTGACCATCCTCGGCGGCTTCATCCCCGCCAAGGGCGCTTCCCGTTCCGACCCCGTCAAGGCCCTGCGGTCGGAATAAGTCACTGAAAAAGAAAGACCCTCTCCGTCATTGCTTCGCAATGCCACCTCTCCCGATGGGCGAGGTCTTGTGCTGTATTTTACGGCACAAGAAAAGCTCCCCCTTTCGGGGGAGCTGGTGAACGAAGTGAGACTGAGAGGGTTTTCTATTTTACCACTCGGTGTCGTCGGCCCCATCCGCACCCACAGTGGTGGCGACTTTGGCGCGGCGGAACATGCTCTCCACCACAGCGCAGTACTTATCGGCCAGGCAGACGATGATGGCTTCGCGGCAGGTGGGCACATGCCGGAAGGTCAGCGGCCACATGTGGCTCTGGATGATGTCCTGCTCCTTCTTCGTGATGTGGAAGTAGTGCTCCGCATTCACGCAGGCCGAACCGGGGTGCGAAAAGCCGTGCATCTCAAACAGGCGGCGGATGCCATGGAAGCTGCTCGTCTTGTGCCAGTCGTACAGGTAGAAATCGTGCAGAAAGCCGCCCACCGCCAGCGCGGTCTCGTCGGCACCCAGATGGAAGCGGCGGTTGAGCCAGAAGCTGACCAGCACCACATTTTTGCAGTGCTGATAGGTGGTCACGTCGCCATGCTGGATGAACTCCCGCATCTCCTGCACTTTGGGATGGTGGTCGTACTGTTCCAGAATGGCGTAAAGCTGCTCACGTTCAGTCTGAGAAAGCTGCATTGCTTGGGGTCCCTTTCCTCTTAAAAATCAACATCAGGAGCGGAGCTGGACGGGGTTGGAATTGCCGAAGTTCTCGGCGCTGCTGGGGTTCTCGCGCTTCAGGCTCATGTCCACCAGATACTGCCGGCTGCCGTCGCCCATGGCGTCCAGCTCCGCGAGCTTGGCCTTGGCGGACTCCACATCCGGATACCACTGGATGAGGAAGAAGTTCTCTGCCTCGACGCCGTAATAGATCCACTGGCCGTCTGCCCGGAGCAGGTCGTCCAGATGGTCCACCTCTTCGCCGTCCGGCAGGCCGAGGCCTTCCTCGGCATAAAGACTCTCCGGCTCCACCTGGAGTACCTCGATCACCTGAATGGCGCTCTGAAGATATTCATCCTGCGAGATGCTCTTGTCAGAGAGCTCCCAGCCCGTCAGGAATGCCTGCATCATCAGGTTCTTGACAGAAATTTCCGGCCGCATTGCCATAAATGTTCCCTCTTCCTTCCGGGCGGTGTGCCCGGCGTTTGTTTTCGCTGACCAGTATACGCTAAAATTTGTTGCAGGTCAACTATTTTTTCATGAATTTTTTGTAGAACTGTACAAATCCAGTTTATTCCAGATGGAAGTCGAAGGTGTCGTTCAGCCATTCCACCGCCAGCTGCACCCAATGGGCACGGTGGGCGCTGGCGGCATCCACCTCTGCGGTGGAGATGCTGGTGCCGTGGACCCCCTTCTCGAACAGATGCGCCTCACAGGGGACATGGTTCTTCCGCAGCGCTGCAAGGAGGAGCAGGGTGTTTTCCACCGGGACGGTGTCGTCCTCCATCGTGTGCCAGACGAAGACCGGCGGTGTATCCGGCGTGATCTTCCCTTCCAGCCCAAATCTCTGGTGCTCCGCCTGGTCTTCGCTGCCCGAAAGCTGCACGAAACTGCCCCGGTGGGCATACTCCCCCGCCGTGATGACCGGATAGGCCAGCAGCACGGCATCCGGCTTCCGGCTGCGGTCTGCCGCCTCGCCGGGGCAGTCGAGCACCGCACCGGACAGCGCCAGGTGCCCGCCCGCCGAAAAGCCGCAGACGGCGATCCGGTCCGGCAGGATGCCCCAGCGTTCTGCGTTCTGCCGCAGCAGCCCGATGGCCGCGCGGAGCTGGCGCAGCGGCTGGTGATCCCGTGCCCCCTCGCCCACACTGTAGGTCAGCACAGCAGTGTGATACCCTGCCGCTGCAAACTGCAGCGCCACCGGGTCGGCCTCACGGGCACTGACGTGTTCGTACCCACCGCCGGGCACCACCAGCACCAGCGGACGGCGCAGCGCGTTCGGCATGGCCGGGTCCGGGCTGCGCAGATAAAGTTCCAGCTTCCCTCCACCGGGAAGCGCACACATTTCAAACTGCATCGAAGTCATCCTTTCCGACTTTGTCGGGACTATTATAATGGGTTTGGAGCCGGAATGCAAAGAGAACCGCAAACATTTCTGAACTTTTTATGAAACCCCTTGATTTTTGATGCGAAGCGGTGTATATTAGCACTCGAAAGTTATGAGTGCTAAGCTGCCATCCCCAACTCCGGCTCTCTGGCACCGAATCTGAACAAAAGAGGTTTTGTATTATGGCGAAGAAAGAATTTCAGGCGGAAAGCAAAAAGCTGATGGACATGATGATCAACTCCATCTACACCAACAAGGAGATCTTCCTGCGTGAGCTGATCTCCAACGCTTCGGACGCCATCGACAAGCTGTATTATAAGAGCCTGACCGACACCTCCGTCGGCATGAACAAAGGCGATTTCCGCATCCTGCTCACCCGCGACAAGGACAGCCGCACCCTGACCGTCTCCGATAACGGCATCGGCATGACCAAGGAAGAGCTGGAGTCCAACCTCGGCACCATCGCTCACTCCGGCTCGCTCGACTTCAAGAAAGAGAACAAGGACGAGAACATCGACATCATCGGCCAGTTCGGCGTCGGTTTCTACTCGGCCTTCATGGTGGCCGACAAGGTCACTGTCATCTCCAAAGCTTACGGCGCAGACCAGGCCTGGCAGTGGGAATCCAGCGGTGCGGACGGCTACGAGATGAACCCGGCCGAAAAGGACACCGTTGGCACCGACATCATCCTGCACATCAAGCCCAGCACCGACACCGACAACTACGAGAACTTCCTCGATGAATATGGCATCGCGGCCATTGTCAAGAAGTACAGCGACTATGTGCGCTATCCCATCCAGATGGAGCGCGAGAAGAGCCGCCAGAAGCCCGAACCGGACCCCAAGCCCGATGATTACAAGCCGGAGTGGGAGACCTACACCGAGCTGGAGACTCTGAACAGCATGGTACCCATCTGGAAGAAGCAGAAGAGCGAAGTCTCCGACGAAGAGTACGCCGCCTTCTACAAGGATAAGTTCAACGACTATACCGACCCCGCCCGCGTCATCGTCAGCCGCACCGAGGGCACCGCGAACTACAACGCCCTGCTCTTTGTGCCCAGCCACCGCCCCTACGACTTCTACACCAAGGACTACGAAAAGGGTCTGGCACTCTATGCTTCCGGTGTGCTCATCATGGAAAAGTGCGGCGACCTGCTGCCCGATTACTTCAGCTTCGTCAAGGGCATCGTGGACAGCCAGGACCTGAGCCTGAACATCAGCCGCGAGATGCTGCAAAAGGACAACCAGCTCAAGCTGATCCACAACGCACTGGAAAAGAAGATCAAGAACGAGCTCCACGCCATGCTGACCAACGACCGTGAGAAGTACGAGGCCTTCTGGAAGGAGTTCGGCCGCCAGATCAAGTTCGGCGCTTACTCCGATTACGGAATGCACGGCGAGCTGCTGCGCGACCTGCTGCTGTTCTGGTCTGCCAAGGAGCAGAAGATGGTCACTTTGCAGGAGTATGTGGACAAGATGCCCGCTGAGCAGAAGTTCATCTACTTTGCAGCCGGTGACTCCACCGACCGTCTGGCCAAGCTCCCCGCCGCTGAGCTGGTGCTGGACAAGGGCTACGACGTGCTGCTGCTGACCGAGGATGTGGATGAGTTCTGCCTGCAGATCCTGCGCACCTATCCCCGCAAGGATGCCGAGGGCAAGGACGGCACCGTTGAGTTCAAGAACGTCAACAGCGGCGACCTGGGCCTTGAGACCGAGGACGAGAAGAAGGCCGCCGAGGATGCCACCGCCGAGAACAAGCCCCTGTTCGATGCCATGAAGGATGCGCTGGACGGCAAGGTCAAGGAGGTCAAGGTTTCCACCCGCCTGAAGGATCACCCGGTCTGCCTCTCCGCAGACGGCCCGCTCTCCATCGAGATGGAGAAGGTCCTCTCCAAGCAGCCCGGCAGCGAGGGCGTCAAGAGCGACAAGGTGCTGGAGCTGAACATCCATCACCCCGTCTTCGCCGTGCTCAAGGCCGCACAGGAGGCCGGCGACACCGAGAAGCTCAAGAAATACAGCGACCTGCTCTATGCACAGGCACAGCTCATCGAGGGCCTGCCTGTGGATGATCCCGCCGCGTATACTGAAGCTGTTTGCAGCCTGATGAAATAAGGCGTTTACTCCCAGATAAATTATCCCTTAACAAAAGAGCCGTGTTCCGCTATAATAAGGTGGAACACGGTTCTTTTCATTTTAGGAGGAATTTGCCCCATGGAGCCAAAACGCAGCAACCATTTCCTTGCCCATCTCCCCACCATCCTTTTGCTGGTGCTGTTCGCCATGTCGCCGTGGCTGGGCATCCTGTTCTTCATCCTGCGCGCCATCGACCGGGATGCCGAGAAAAAGGAGCAGACCAACGCCAACCCCGCCCGCGACAGCCACGTAGAGGACGCCCGCACCGCACAGAGCGCCGCCTCCGGCCAGCGCAGCGAGACGGTCTCCGACCAGGATGTCCCCACTGCGGAGCAGAAGAGCGCCAAGCAGTGGCACAAGACTCTCACCACCCTGTGCACCATCTTCGGTGCCATCTTCCTGCTGGTGGGCATCGGCGACCTGGCCGATGCCATGGAGGAACTCTGGAGCCATGAGATCGACTGGGGTGAGCTGCTGACGGCGCTGGCCCAGACCATCGGCGGCGGCGCAGCCCTCTTCACCGGCCTGCGGATGGACCGCGCCCGCAAGCTGGAACGCAAGCTCGACAAGATCGTCGGCGACCGGGACAACATCGCGCTGGGCGAGTTGTTCGCGGCGGTCGGCATCGACGCAGTCCGTGGCCGCGCTGCGGTGGAACACGCCATCGACCACGGCTATTTCGGGGCCGATGCCTACATTGACTACCGCACCGACACCCTTGTCGTGCGCGGAGCCGCACCCCAGCCGCCCAAGGCCCCGCAGCCGGAGCCGGAAGCGGAACCGGAAGACCTGTACGCCTCCCTTCAGCAGCAGCTGCGCCGCGCCAACGATGCCATCCCCGACCCGGTGATGACGGCCAAGATCTCCCGGCTGGAAGAACTCAGTGCCCGCATCTTTGCTCTGGCCAAGAAAGACCCGGATAAAAAGGCCCAGCTGCAAAAGTTCATGGATTACTACCTGCCCACGGCCCTCAAACTGCTGAACACCTACGCCCAGCTCTCGGCGCAGGATGTGCAGGGCGAGAACATCACCGACGCCAGGCAGAGCATCGAGCGCTCGATGGACCTGCTCATCACGGCCTTCGAAAACCAGCTGGACAAGCTGTTCCAGTCCGACGCGCTGGACGTCTCCGCCGATGTGGCCGCACTGGAAGGGATGCTGAATCTCGACGGCCTCACCGGCCCGGACTTCCACTGACCCGCTGGCAAAATCCAATCCTCCATATCGGAACTCTGGCCCTGATTGACCCGCAGCCGACCGTTCTTTGTGGGTTGTGGCCAATGCTTTTCCGGTTTGGAGGATTTTTTCAGCTCTGTTGCAGGAATTTCTGCACAAATTTTGTGCCGGATTTTCTGGCAACTTTGCATTCAGATGCAACAATAACGCATGGTCTTTTGGGCACAGATTCTTTATTATAGGAGTATCGAAAGAATCCCACGGCCCGCCGCATGGGCTGTGACGAAGTTTGCACGATTTGTTCAGAGGAGGAACTCGCCATGATGAAATCCGTTTCTGTCTGGAAACAGGAGCTGGCAGGCGGCGCCCACACCGAGCGTCTGGCCTCGCTGTACTGCTGCGCCCCCGAACAGACCCCCGCACAGGCAGCCCGCTACGCTGCTGTGCTGGACGGGCTGGAAAAGACGTTTGGTGCCCACACCGAGGCCGGGCTGTACAGTGCCCCCGGCCGCACCGAGATCGGCGGCAACCACACCGACCACCAGCACGGCCGTGTGCTGGCCGGTAGCGTCAACATTGATATGATCGCAGCAGCCGCCCCCAACCGCCTGAACCAGCTGCGCGTCCAGAGCGAGGGCTACGACCTGTGCGTCATCGACCTGGCCGACCTGACGGCCCGCAAGGAAGAGGAAAACACCAGCGCCGCCATCCTGCGCGGCGAGTGCAAGGCCTTCCAGGAGCGTGGGGCCAGCCTCTCCGGTCTGGACGTCTACATCTCTTCCAACGTGCCCAAGGGCAGCGGCGTCTCGTCCTCTGCCGCCTTCGAGGTGCTGATCGGCGTCATCCTGAACGACTGCTTCATGACCGAAAAGGTCTCCCCCATCGCCATTGCCCAGATCGGCCAGTGGGCAGAGAACGTCTACTTCGGCAAGCCCTGCGGCCTGATGGACCAGATGGCTTCCAGCGTCGGCAACATCATCACCATCGACTTTGCCGACCCGGCCCACCCCGTGGTCGAGCCTGTGCAGGTCGATTTCTCCAAGGCCGGCCTCGCGCTCTGCATCCTGGATTCCGGTGCAGACCACGCCGACCTGACCGACGAGTATGCCGCCATCCCGGCTGACTGCCGCGCTGTGGCAGCGGTCTGCGGCGGCGAAGTCCTGCGCGATGTGCCGTTCGAGACCTTCCTTTCCAAACTGCCGGAGTGCCGCAGACAGTGCGGCGACCGCGCCGTTCTGCGCGCTTTCCACGTCTACGCTGACAACGACCGGGTCGCAAAGCAGGTGGACGCCCTCCGCGCGGACGACTTCGAGACCTTCCTTGCGCTGGTCACCGAGTCCGGTCTGAGCAGCTGGGAGTACCTGCAGAACGTCATCCCCGCCGGGTATAAGGAGCATCAGGAGGTGGCCGTGACCATCGCTGCCGCCAAGCACTTCCTGCATGGCGAGGGCGCAGTCCGCGTCCACGGCGGCGGCTTCGCAGGCACCGTGCAGGCCTTTGTGCCGCTGACCAGGCTCGATTCCTTCAAGGCTGAGATGGAGGCCATCCTCGGCAAGGGCCGCTGCCACATCCTCTCCATCCGCCCGGAAGGAGGCGCTGTCCTGTGATCTCCACTGCCATTCAGCAGCTCGTCAACTATGGTCTGGACACCGGCCTCATCCTGCCGGACGATGCAATCTACATCCGCAACCAGCTGCTCATGACCATGCAGCTGGACAGCTTCACCGAGCCGGAGGGCGAAGTCTGCTACAAAGACCTCGAATCCATCCTGAAAACGCTGGTGGACGATGCCGTATCGCGCGGTGTGTGCGCGGACAACTCCACCGCCCGCGACCTCTTTGACACCAAACTCATGGGCGTCCTGACCCCGCGCCCCTCCATCGTCCGCGCCAACTTTGAGGAGCGGTACGAGGAGGAAGGCCCCCAGGCTGCCACCGACTGGTTCTACAAGTTCAGCCAGGACACTGACTATATCCGCCGCTACCGCATCAAGCGGGACCTGAAGTGGGTCACCAAAACGCCCTACGGCGATCTGGACATCACCATCAACCTCTCCAAGCCCGAAAAAGACCCCAAGGCCATCGCCGCCGCCAAGCTGGCCCCCCAGAGCGCCTACCCCAAGTGCCAGCTCTGCGTGGAGAATGAGGGCTATGCGGGCCGGATGAACCACCCCGCCCGCGAGAATCACCGCATCATCCCGCTGACCATCAATGACAGCGCGTGGAATCTGCAATACAGCCCCTACGTCTACTACAACGAGCACTGCATCGTGTTCAACAGCCAGCACACCCCCATGAAGATCGAGCGGGCTACTTTCCGCAAGCTGCTGGATTTCGTAGCACTGTTCCCGCACTACTTCGTGGGCAGCAACGCCGACCTGCCCATCGTGGGCGGCTCTATCCTGAGCCACGACCACTTCCAGGGCGGCCACTACGAGTTCGCCATGGCCAAAGCTCCCATCGAGAAGAGCTGGACCTTCCCCGGCTACGAGGATGTCGAAGCCGGCATCGTCCACTGGCCCATGAGCTGCATCCGCCTGACCTGCGAGGACGATGGCCGTCTGGTGGACCTGGCGGACAAGATCCTGACTGCATGGCGCGGCTACACCGACGAGGCCTGCTTCGTCTACGCTGAGACCGACGGTGAGCCGCACAACACCATCACCCCCATCGCCCGGATGCGGGACGGCAGATTCCAGCTGGACCTCGTGCTCCGCAACAACATCACCACGCCGGAACACCCGCTGGGCGTCTACCACCCCCACGCCAAGCTCCACCACATCAAAAAGGAAAACATCGGCCTCATCGAGGTCATGGGTCTGGCCGTGCTGCCCAGCCGCCTGAAGCAGGAGCTGTTCGATCTGGCCGACCTGCTGACCGCGCATGTGCCCACGGCCGACTACCCCGAAGCCCTGCAAAAACATGCTGCCTGGGCCGAGGAGATCCTCGCCCGGCACCCGGAGCTGAACGCCGATACGGTCCACCTCATCCTGCAGGACGAGGTCGGCCATGTCTTCGCCGAGGTCCTGACCGATGCCGGTGTCTACAAGCTGGACGAAGCAGGCCGTGCCGGCTTCGTGCGCTTCCTCGAATCCGTAAAGTGATCTGTTGTTCCTGAACAAGACCCGTCAGCAGTTTCTGTTGACGGGTCTTGTTGATGGACCATTCCGGCAGCTGTATCAAAGGAGGTTTTTCATGCCCTATACATTAGAAGTTTGTGTTGACAGCACCGCCAGTGCCCTTGCGGCCCAGCGCGGCGGGGCCGACCGGCTGGAGCTCTGCGCCGACCTCATCGTGGGCGGCACCACCCCCAGCCTTGCGCTGGTGCGGCAGGTCAAGGAGACCACCGGCCTGCCCGTCCGCGCCCTGCTCCGCCCCCGCTTTGGTGATTTCTGCTACGACCGCTGGGAGCTGGCGCAGATGAAAGAATCTGCCGCCGCACTCGTCGCCGCCGGGGCAGACGGCATCGTCACCGGTGTGCTGACCCCGGACGGTGCGCTGGATGCAGAGGCCCTGCGCCCCATCTACGAGGCCGCCCGCGAAGCCGCCGCCAAAGCGAGCCGCCCCGTTGCACTCACCCTCCACCGCGCCTTTGACGTCTGCCGCGACCCCTTCGCGGCGCTGGACACGGCCTGTGCTCTGGGGCTTTCCACCATTCTGACCAGCGGCCAGGCCGCCAGCGCCCCCGCCGGGGCACCCCTGCTCCGGCAGCTTGTGGACTGCGCCGCCGGGCGCATCGAGATTTTGGTGGGCGCAGGCGTCTCCCCGGCCAACCTCCCTGCGCTGGCCAAACAGACCGGTGCGCACAGCTTCCACCTTTCCGGCAAGCAGGTGCTGGACAGCCGGATGACCTTCCGCCGGGAAGGCGTCCCCATGGGCCTGCCCGGCTTCTCCGAGTTCGAGCTGTGGCAGACGAGCGAAGAGACCATCCGGAAGGCGCGCAACGTTCTGGATACGCTCTGACGAAAAAAATCCCGCCAAATGGCGGGATTTTTTTTGCTGTATGGAACGGAAAGCTCAGACCTTGCGCCGCAGCAGGCTCATGGGGGGCAGTTCCGGCGTAGGGATGGTGTATTTTTCCATCGCATGGGGCGTGGACTCCACCTTCTCCCCTGCCTCGTTCCGGATCCACTCCGGGTGCAGCGGGATGCTGCGGCCATCCGGGCAGAGCACTTCCAGCGTGTCGCCCAGGCTCCACTTGCCCCGCTGCTGGCAGCTGGCAATGCCGTTCTCCCAGCTGTCCACAGTGCCCACGAACTCCCACTCGCGGATGTAGGTAGCGCTGTCGGTGGCCTGCTTGGCCTGCTCGCGGCCAAAGTAGAAGCCCGGCGAATAGTGGCGGTGGCTGGTGCGGGTCAGCTCGGCCAGCACCTCGTCCGGCAGCTCAAAGTTGTCGTTCATCGGGTCGGCCAGATACTGGTCCAGTGCGCGGCGGTAGGCGGCCGTCACGCTGGCAACGTAGTAGAACGTCTTGGCGCGGCCCTCGATCTTCAGGCTGTCCACACCCGCCTTGCAGATGAGATCCAGAAACGGTGCCGTGCACATATCGTTGGCGTTCAGGATATAGCTCCCGTCCTCGTTCTCGCCGATCTCATACAGCTGGCCGGGGCGGGTCTCCTCGCTCAGGTAGTATTTCCAGCGGCAGGGCTGGGCGCACTGGCCCCGGTTGGAGTCGCGGCCCGTCAGATAGTTGGACAGCAGGCACCGGCCCGACACGCTCATGCACATGGCACCGTGGACAAAGGCCTCGATCTCCAGTTCCGGCGGGGTCTTATCCCGGATGGTGGCAATGTCCTGCAAAGTCAGCTCACGGGCCAGCACCACCCGTTTGGCTCCCAGGTTGTAGGCCGCACGGGCAGCGGCCCAGTTGGTGATGCCGGTCTGGGTGGACATGTGGACATCAATGTCCGGCGCGAACTGCTTGCAGGCTTCCAGCACACCCAGGTCTGCCACGATGAAAGCATCCACGCCCGCTGCGGCCGCGCTCCGGATGGCGTCCGGCAGACGGTCGGCCTCTTCGTTTGTGGGCAGGGTGTTCATGGTCAGATAGACCTTGCGGCCGCGGGCATGGGCGTAGATGACACCCTCGGTCAGCTGTTCCGGCGTGAAGTTGGCCGGGGCTGAGCGCATCCCAAATTCGGGCAGGCTGCAATAGACGGCATCTGCACCGTAGTTGATGGCGTAGCGCAGGCGCTCCAAATCGCCCGCAGGGGACAGAAGTTCCGGGATCTGTAACATAATCATTCTCCTAAACGAGCTTACCCTCTCCCAAAGGGAGAGCCCCTGGCAAACCGGTCAACCATTGCGTTTTCCGTCAGCACAAGGGCTTCGCTCTCATTTTTTTGCCGCGATCGAGCGGTTCACATCCGCTGCCTTCTGGCAGTTGGTCTGATGCTCCGCATAGGTACGGGCGTAGTAATACTGGCCGCTGAGGTCGGTCACGAAGAAATAGCAGTCTTGGACCTCCGCATCGGGCTGGGGGGCCAGCGCAGCCCGGATGGCGGCCAGACCGGGGTTCGAGATCGGCCCGGCGGGCAGGCCGGTGCAGGTATAGGTGTCGTAGGCATTGCGGATGTTTTCGGGGATCTTCTCCCAGCCGCCGTACCAGGGGGCCACCCAGTTCCAGAGGTAGTTGTTGTCTGCATCGCTCTGAACATAACTGGACGTGTTGCTTTGCAGCTTGGGGTAGGGCGAGCCTTCTGCCAGACGGTTGCGGAAGACCTGGGCCACATTGTTGTCCTGGTCGTTGCCGGCCTCCTCCTGCACGAAGGAAGCCAGCGTGATGACCTCCGAAAGGCTCAGGCTCTGCTGATCCAGCTCCTTGTACATCGCGTCGGTGAACTGCTGGTCAAAATGCGAATAGAACGTTGCAACGTAGTTGTGCACCGTATCATCCGCGAGGAATTCGTAGGTATCCGGGAAGAGATAGCCCTCACATTTCAGGAAACGGTCCGGGGCCTCCGTGTCGTCGGGGACATACTGCCAGAACGTGTATTCGCTGAAATCGCCGGTGTTGGCCTCTTCGAGAAACTCCTTTGCGGTGCACAGCCCGGCCTGTTCCATCTTCTGTGCGATGGCAATGGCCGTTGTGCCCTCCGGGAAGGTCAGGCGGACGCTCTCCGCTTTGGCATACTCGGAAAGGGCTTCAATAAGCCCATCATAGGAATACGCACCCGTTTGCAGAGTAAAGTCACCGTATTGCAGTTTTCCTGCTGCCCCCTTGTACCCTACATACCAGCGGAACAAATAAGATGAACGAATGACTCTGGCCTCTTTGAGTTGATTTGCAATGGATGCCACACTGCTGCCCTGCGGGATGCTTACCGTTACTTCAACGCCAGGCTTTCCGCCGTTCCCATTTATCTCATTGTATGCAAACAGTGCTGCCGCTCCTATCGCCAAAATCAGCAGTACAAAAATGACCAGCACGATTTTCAAGGCACCACCTTTTTTGCGTGGTTTTGCATGGTTGCTGTTTGCCATTGACACTTTCCTTTCAGTCCAACATCAGCCGCATATAGCTCTCGCTCACATCAAAGGCTTCGCCCTCGAAGCGGATCATTCCATAATCCTGCCGGGTGCCCTCGCCAAGGAAGAGGTTCTGCGCGGCACCCACAGTGATGACGGCCTTTTCCACGATGACCTCTTTTTCGCGGGCCGCTTCCATCAAAATCTCTGCGGCGCGGTCGCCGGTGGCCATCATCTCCACAAAATAAAGGGTGTCCTCCTTGCGGAAATATATTCCGTAGCCGTTGTCGTTCGAGACGATGGTGGCCCCGCGGGAGTACAGATCCCCCAGCACCACGGCCATCTGTTCCGGCGGCAGCTGCACGGTGTCGGGCCAGAATCTCGCCCGCAGCTCACAGAGCTTTTTGGCCGTGACGGTATCGAACTCGGCCTGGCTCCACAGGTTGCGGTCCACCTCGCGGGGCAGGCACCGCAGCGGGAAGGCCCACTGGAAGCCCTTATCCTGCAATAGCGCCGCCTGCTCGTTCCCGCTGGGCACAACGACCACGAACCCGGCTCCCTTCAGTTTCTGCTGGGTGCACAGGTGGTCTACCAGACCCGCCAGGATCAGGCTGCCCTGCCCGGTCAGGCCGTACAGGCAGCAGCCGGGCCGCCCCTGCAGCGAGACCGGCACCGCCATGGCCACGGCCTCGATGTGGTCATTTTCCTCCGCTACATAGACATTCTGCTCCCCGGCAAAGCGCTCGATGGCGTTGGCGAGGAAGGTTTCGTCCTCCCCATGTTCGCGCTGCCACAGCGCCAGGATCTCCGCCCGGTCGGACGGCTGCATCAAACGGTACATAAAAACACCTACCTCCTACGCATGGGTATCCCTGCGCCTGCCCGGCACAGGTCGATTGTGCGTTATTCCGCAAGGGCCGCGTCCACCCGCCGGCGGACCTCCTGCCCGATCTCTTCCACGCTGCGCATCCCGTCCCCGCAGGTGCAGGGCACGGTCTGCCAGCCCAGGTGAGCGGCGCAGAACTCAGCCGCTTTGCGGCTGCGGGCCAGATACTCCACATCCTTTTCGTGGACGTCCTTTTTGCTCTCGTCGCCGTGGTAGCGCTGGGTCATCAGCTTCTGGCTCACGGCAGGGTCCACCTGTAAATAGATCACGCAGTCCGGTGCGGGCAGACCCAGCAGATGGAACTCGTAATCGAACAGCCAGTGCAGAAACTGCTCCCATTCTTCCGGCGGCAGCTTCGAGCATTGGTGCACCGCATTGGAGGTGGTGTACCGGTCGGCGATGAGGATGCCGCCCTCTTCGTAGAATCTCCCCCAGTCGGCTTTGTAGCCCGCATAGCGGTCCACCGCATAAAAGCTCGATGCTGCGTATGCGTTCACGTCGTCGGGTCTCGCGCCGAACTGTCCGGCCAGATACATCCGGACCAGTGCGCTCGAATCGCTGGCATAATTCGGGAAGGTGATCTCCCGCACCAGCCTGCCCTCGGCGGCCAGTGCTGCGGCCAGACGCTTGGCCTGGGTGGCCTTGCCGCTGCCGTCCAGCCCTTCCAGCACGATGAGTTTTCCGTGGCTCATACGGGTTCCCCCTTCAAAGCGGCGTACTGCGCCCGCACCTCGGCGGTCTTGCCGCAGCACATCCTGCCCTCCGGGCAGGGGCCGGAAACACACGCCGGGCCGGCCGTGCGGAAGAGATGGGGTGCCACCGGGTAGACCAGCCGCAGCATCTCTTCGGCCAGCGCCCGGATCTCCCACTGGGCGCGGCTGCAGCACCGCAGATGGAAGAAGTTCTGCAGGCTGCGGGCGTTCATGGTGACGACCATCTTGGTCTCGCAGGCATTGGGCAGCACGAAGCGGGCGTCCTCATTGGCCTGCTTGGAAGCCTTGGCGCGGGCCTGTTTTTCGGGCATTCCCTCCGCCATCAGGCGGGCGGTGTGGCCCTCCTCCAGCTTTTTCACGAGGTCAAGGTAGCGCGCCGCGTCCTCGTTCATGCTGGCGAGAAAGGCTTCCTTCGCTTCGGGGATGGCCTCGATCTCCGGCGGGATGACATAACGGAAGTCATCCAACCGGACATAGCGCTGGCTCTGCACACTGAACGATGCGATGCGGTGGCGGGTGATCTGGGCCAGCAGGGTGCGGCTGACGCCCTCGATGCCAAAGGTGAAGCTGGCATGTTCTATGGGGCTGGCGTGGCCAAGGTCGCTGAGCATGGTCAGGAAGCTTGCCGTCTTCTCCTCGGTCAGGCCGTCCAGCAGGTCGGTGATGTGGGCGTCGGAATAGCAGAGCTTCGCCGCCGCAGCCACCACCTTTTCCGGCTCCGGCGTATGCGCGATCAATCGGACTGTCATCATCTGTCATTCCTCCGTTATTTTTGTCAGCGGCGCAAAGTTCGCCATGGTCTTCTTCACGCCGACCTTTTCAAAGTTGATCTCTACGATCTGGTCGCCTGCGGCAGGCTTGACCTTGAGCACCTTGCCGCGGCCAAACACTTTATGCTCCACGATATCCCCCGGTTCGTAGTGTTTCGGGGTGCTGGCGGCAGGCTTTGCCGTCGGTGCCCCGGTGAACTGCACCGGTTTCGCCGGAGCCTTGGGGGCTGCGGTGCGGCCATAACCGGAACCAAAACCACCCGAACGGCTGCGGCTGTCCGCGCTGGCAGACCCGGACGCGCCCCGCCCGGCGTAGTCGGCCCCGAAGCCCCGGCTGCCGCCGTTGTATTCGGCATTCAGGTAGCCGGAGCGGCTGCCGGAACCGGAACCGCCGGAACCAAAACCGGAACGGCTGCGGCCCCAGCCGGAGGCACCGGAGTAGCCCGACGCGCCGCCCGGCACGGTATCGCTGTAAGCCGAACCCCAGCCGCCCAGCTGAGAGCGGCGCTCCAGTGCCGGGCTGCGGGTCTCCTCGATGTACTCCGGCTCGATCTCGCGCAAAAAGCGGCTGGGCTCGTTGCGCTGGGTGCGGCCATAGAGCATCCGAGTCACGCTGTTGGAGATATAAAGCTCCTTTTTGGCGCGGGTGATGCCGACATAGGCCAGGCGGCGTTCCTCTTCGAGGTCTGCCTCGGAGTATTTGCTCATCTCACTGGGGAAGACGCCCTCCTCCATGCCGATGAGGAACACATACGGAAATTCCAACCCCTTGGCCGAGTGGATGGTCATCAGGACCACCTGGTCGCTGCTCTCGTTGTAGCTGTCGATGTCGCTGATGAGGGCGATGTCTTCAAGGTAGCCTTCCAGCGTGGCTTCCTCGCCGTGCTGGTCGCAGTAGTTTTTTACGTTGTTGACCAGCTGGCCCAGGTTCTGCAGCCGGTCGGCGGCGTCCTCATGGCCCTTGGCGATCTCCTGTTCGAGCATGGCCTTGTACCCGCTCAGCTCAATGACGTCGGACGCAAATTCATCCAGCGTCCGTGTTTCCAGCGACTCCTGCAATTTCTCGTAGATCTGCCAGAATTTCAGGATCGGCATGATGGAGCGGGCCAGCCGCGCATACTGGTCGGCGTGGCTGATGATCTCCAGCATACTTGTATTCTCCTGCGCGGCAAGGTCTGCGATGACCTCAATGGTCGTGTTGCCGATCTTCCGCGCCGGTTCGTTGATGATGCGGCGCAGGCGGACGTCATCGCGGGCATTGGCCACGATGGACATATAGGAGTGGATGTCCTTGACCTCTTTGCGGTCGTTGAAGCGCTGGCCGCCCACGATCTTGTGCGGGATGCCAGCGCGGGTGAAGTAGCTTTCGATGGGGGCCGACTGCGCGTTCATTCGGTAAAGCACCGCGTGGTCTGCCAGATGCCCGCCCTCTTTGAGGTGCTGACCGATGACATCCGCGATGTGCATGGCCTCATCCTGCTCGTTCTCCGCCGTGTAGACCTGCACCTTGTCGCCCTCACCGTTCTTCGTCCAGAGGGTCTTGCCCTTGCGCTCGGTGTTGTGCTGGATGACGCAGTTGGCGGCGTTCAGGATATTGGAGGTCGAGCGGTAGTTCTGCTCCAGACGAATGGTCTTTGTGCCGGGATAGATACGCTCGAAGTTGAGGATGTTCTCGATGGTGGCGCCGCGGAACCGGTAGATGCTCTGGTCATCGTCGCCGACGACGCAGATGTTCTTTTCCGGCCCGGTGAGCAGGCTGACCAGGCGGAACTGTGCCACGCTGGTGTCCTGGTATTCGTCCACGAGCAGATAGCGGTATTTGTTCTGGTAGAACTGCCGCACCTCCTCGTGCCCGGCCAGCAGCTGGACGGTCTGGTAGATGAGGTCATCGAAATCGAACGCACCGGCGTCCTTCAGCTTCTTTTCGTAGGCCGCATAGACCTTGGCTGCCAGCGCCCCTTTCGTATCCCGCGCCGGGGTGCGCAGGGCCTCTTCGGGGCTGACGAGCTGGTCCTTCCAGCGGCTCATCTGGTTGATGGCGCTCTTGACCGGGAAGAATTTGTCGTCGATGCTCAGCTCTTTGTATACGCTCTTCATCACGCGCTGGGCGTCGTCGGTGTCGTAGATGGTAAAACTGCGGGGGTAGCCGATCTCCTCGGCCCAGCGGCGCAGGATGCGCACACAGGCCGAGTGGAAGGTGGAGGCGAACACCTCGTCGCCCTCTTCGCCGCCCAGCATATTCCGCAGGCGCTCCTTCAGCTCCCCTGCCGCCTTGTTCGTAAAGGTGATTGCCATCACGTTCCAGCTGCGCACCGCATCCTTGCGGAGCATCCCGTCCAGCCGGGAAGGGGCATCGGTGTTCGTCATGATCGCCATCCGCAGCGCCTTGACGTCGTCCTCAGTCACTTCGCGGGGCACCCACTGGGAGCCGTGCGCCGCACCAAAGCGGATGAGGTTCGCGATGCGGTTGACCAGCACGGTCGTCTTGCCGCTTCCGGCGCCTGCCAGGATCAGCAGCGGGCCGTTGGTGGTAAACACAGCCTCCCGCTGCATCGCGTTCAGGCGGCCGAACTGTTTTTCAATGTAGGTATCGCGCAGCGCGCAAAATTCCTGCCTGAGATCAATTGCCATTGTTTCACCTGTTCTTTAAGCTATTTTCCATGAATCACTAAGATATAGTATATCACATTTCATCCCTATTGCACAGAGTTTACCGCATAAAAAACCGCCCATCTGCGGCGCAGTGCCGACAGATGGGCGGTTTGGAATCTTCAATTTGCCAAAACAGGGCTTAGCCGAAGATGTTGATCAGAATACCAGCAGCAACGGCGGAACCGATCACGCCAGCGACGTTGGGGCCCATGGCGTGCATCAGCAGGAAGTTGGAGGGGTTCTCGCTCTGGCCGACCTTCTGAGAAACGCGGGCCGCCATCGGAACAGCGGAAACACCTGCGGAACCGATCAGGGGGTTGACCTGGCCGCCGGTCAGTGCATACATGACCTTGCCGCACAGAACACCGGCTGCGGTGCCGAAGGAGAATGCGATCAGACCCAGCACGATGATGAACAGGGTGCGGGTGTTCAGGAAGGTGTTGGCAGAGGTGGTGCAGCCAACGGACAGCGCCAGGAAGATGGTGATGATGTTCATCAGCTCATTGCCGGCGGTCTTCTGGATACGATCCACGACACCGGACTCCTTCATCAGGTTGCCCAGCATCAGCATACCGACCAGAACGGCGGCATCCGGAACGATCAGGGAGACGATGATGGTGACTATGATGGGGAAGACGATCTTCTCGGTCTTGGTCACGGTGCGCAGCTGCTTCATCACGACGGTACGCTCTTTCTTGGTGGTCAAAGCCTTCATGATGGGCGGCTGGATGACAGGCACCAGCGCCATGTAGCTGTATGCTGCCACGGCGATGCTGCCCAGCAGCTCCGGTGCCAGACGGGAGGTGACGAAGATCGCGGTCGGGCCGTCTGCACCGCCGATGATGGCGACGGCAGCAGACTGCTTCTGGGTAAAGTCCACCAGGCCGGTGGCTGCCAGCAGGCGGGCGCCCATGTAGGTACCGAAGATGCCGAACTGGGCTGCAGCGCCCAGCAGCAGGCTCTTGGGGTTGGAGATCAGGGGTGCGAAGTCGGTCATGGTGCCGATGCCCAGGAAGATCAGCGGCGGGTAGATGCCCAGCTTGACGCCCATGTAGAGCATATCGGCCAGACCGCCGTTGTTCAGGATCTCGACCCACATCGGGTGCTCCAGACCATCGCCGACGAAATACTGCATGTGGATGATGCCGCTGCCGGGCAGGTTGGCAAGGATCATGCCGAACGCCATGGGCAGCAGGATCAGGGGCTCATATTCCTTCACAATGGCCAGGTACAGCAAGAAGCAGCCGACGCAAATCATGATTGCGTACAGGTAGCCGCCCGGCTCACCGAAGCGGGCAAAGCCAGAGCTTTGGAAAATACCGACCAGAGTGCTGATAAACTGTGTCATGTTCTTCCTCCTGTGTTAAAAAGGTGCGGTGGTGTCGTTGACACCGGCCTTGCCCCAGCCATTCTTGCTGCGGCGCACGGCCTTGAGGGTGTACTTTCCGTTGCCCATTGCGTGGATCGCTGCCATGATCGCAGCCACCACATCGCCGGGGATGCCCTCTTCCACCACAGGAGCAGGAGCAGCAGCCTGCTGAACAGGTGCGGCCGGCTTTGCAGCGGGAGCCTTAGGTGCAGCCTTTGCTACTGCCTTCCTGACATTCATGCCGTCGAAGATCTTGCCCTCCAGCGTAATGATCGCCATCAGCAGGACAAGGATGGCAAACACCAATACGATACCGGTAATGGTGATAACCACATCAGAACCCAGATTCATGTTCTTCCTCCTAGTCATTTATTCTTCTGCGGCCAAAGCGCATGGCTCCGCCCGCAAAAACCGATTTGAAAATATTATACAATATTTTCCGGCCCGATTCAACAACGATGAACAAAAAATATCGCAATTTTTTCAAAACCGTGAAGTACGTCTTTTCGCTCAGCGGCGGCCGATGCGGGGAGTCGCGTCCGTAAAGCCGGTCTCCAGCCGGTCGCGCACGCTCAGGCTCATGGCCGTGCCCAGCGCCACGCAGTTCACGGGGTCGGGCGAGACCTCCACGTTGACCTTGAGTTCCTGGCTCAGGTACTCCGGCAGGCCGTGCAGCTGGGCACCGCCGCCCGTCAGCACCACGCCGTTGCGGAAGATATCGCCGGCCAGCTCCGGCGGGGTCTTTTCCAACACCTGATGGGCCGCCGTGCCGATCTGCTCGCTCAGCATCATGACTGGCTCATACAGGTCGCTGGTGGAGACGTTCACCCGGATGGGCAGGCCGGTCAGCAGGCTGCGGCCCTTGACCTCCATCGTCTCGTTGAAATCGGCCTTCTGGGGGCAGCAGGCCACGTTCTTTTTCAGCTGTTCGGCGGTGCGCTGACCGATGGCGATGCTGAACTTGTTGCGCACATGCTTCAAGATCTCGTCATCGTAGTGGTTGCCCGCCACGCGGACGCTGGTGGCTTTGACCTTGCCGCCCAGGCTCAGCACTGCGATATCCGTGGTGCCGCCGCCGATGTCGATGATCATCCGGCCGTCGGGCTGGGTGATGTCGATGCCGGAGCCGAGGGCTGCGGCGATGGGCTCATCAATGAGGTAGACCTGACGCGCACCGGCTGCCATGACCGCCTCGACCACGGCATCGCTCTCGATACCGGTGATGGCCGCAGGCACACAGACCGCCACGCGGGGCTTGACCATGTGGGAGCTGTACACCTGATTGACGAACCGGCAGATGAGCTCGCGGGTCATGGTGTGGTCGCTGATGACGCCGTCCTTCAGCGGGAAGATCGCGGAAATATAGTTCGGGGTGCGGCCCACCATGGCCAGCGCCTTGTCGCCAACCTCCAGCACCGAGTTCTTGCGGGTATCCACTGCCACCACGCTGGGCTGATTGAGCACCACGCCGGTGCCCTCCTGCGCGATGATGATGGTCGTGGTACCAAGGTCGATACCGATATCATTCTGTGCCATAATACGAAGATCCTTTCTCTGCTTTCCCTGTTCCTATCTGAATGCCGGTCTCCCCGGCCGGGTAATCAAACACATTATAGTATAACATAACCGTGCGGAAAAGTACACCCGCGTTCTTGCACGAAACGGCGGCATCCTGCGTCATTTCTCAAGTTTCTGCTGTTCGGCGGGCAGGGCCTGCTGCAGCAGGGTGCACAGGCCGCTGTACCGCAAGTTCTGGCGCACATTGCCCATCATCCGGTTCACGACGTCCCGCCGCCCGGTCACGATACAGAGCTTCCGTGCGCGGGTGACGCCGGTGTAGAACAGGTTCCGGTAGCACAGCCGGGGCGGCACCTGTGCCACCGGCAGGATCACCGCCGGGAACTCGCTGCCCTGGCTCTTGTGCACCGTGATGGCGTAGGCGATCTCCAGTTCGTTGAGGTTCTCCGCCGGGTAGAGCAGCCGCCGGTCGTCCATCCGGACCACCATCGAGCGCTCCCGCATGTTGATGGATTCCACGATGCCGATGTCGCCATTGTAGGCACCCACGCCCTGTTCCCCGCCGACCCGCTGCCAGACGATCTCGTAATTGTTGCGCACCTGCATCACCTTGTCTCCCACCCGGAAGACGCGGGCCGCGCTCTGCAGCTGGGGTTTGCCCTTCTGCTCCGGGTTGAGTAGGTTCTGCAACTCCACGTTCAGCGCCTGGGTGCCGGTGGGGCCGAGCTTGGTCGGGCAGAGCACCTGGATATCCCGGACAGGATCGAAGCCGTAGCTCCGGGGCAGGCGGGTCGTGACGAGGTCGCAGACCAGCTTCTGGGCTGCATCGCCATCCGATTCCAGAAAGAAAAAGTCGTCGGTCTTGCCGCCTTTTTGCAGCGGCTCACTGGAAATGATGTGGTGGGCGTTCTCCACGATGAGGCTCCGCTTGGCCTGCCGGAAGATCTCGTTCAGGCAGACGGTGGGCACCCGCTCGGAGCGGATGACCTCGCCCAGAATGTTGCCGGGGCCGACGCTGGGCAGCTGGTCGGCATCGCCCACCATCAGGATGCGGCAGCTGTACCGCAGCGCCGCGATAAGCGCCTGAAACAGCTTGACGTCCACCATGCTCATCTCGTCGAGGATGACGACATCGCACTTGAGCAGGTTCTTGTCGTTGTGGATGAAGCTGACCACGCCGCCGGTGTAGTCCACTTCGAGCAGGCGGTGGATGGTGGAGGCCTTCCGGCCGGTCAGCTCGCTCAGCCGCTTGGCCGCGCGGCCCGTGGGGGCGCAGAGGGCCACCCGCTCGGCCTGATGTTCCAGCAATTGCAGGATGGCGTTCACGGTGGTGGTCTTTCCGGTGCCGGGGCCGCCGGTGAGGACGAGGCAGTTCTCGGTCATCGCCTTGCGGATGGCCTCTTTTTGCAGCGGTGCATAGGCAAAGCCCTGGGTCAGCTCCAATACCTGGATGTTCTTGTCCAGGTCGCGGACGGTCTGCTTCTCCCGCTTGGCCAGCAGAGCCAGCCGGTCGGCGATGTCCTGTTCGGCGGCCAGCAGGTCGGGCAGGTAGATGTAGGGTGTGCCCTCAAACATCCGGACGCTGAGTTCGTCCGTTTCGATGCACTGGTCCAGTGCTTTGGCCAGCTTTTCCGGCGGCTGGTGGATGAAATTGGAGGCCGTTTCCAGCAGCTGCGCACGGGGCAGGCAGGTGTGGCCATTGCCCGCATTGTGGCGCAGAGTGCGCAGAAGGGCGGCTTCCAGCCGCTGGGTGCAGTCCCCTTCCATGTGATAATACTGAGCGATGCTGTCGGCGTGGCGGAAATCCAGCTGCAGCGGCTCGCCGCAGAGCAGATAGGGGTTGGAGGAGATGGCATTCATGGCGCTGGGGCCGAACACCCGGAACACCTCCATCGCGCGGCGGGGGCTGATTTCAAACTGCGCCAGATAGGCGATGAGCTCCCGCATCCCGAACATCCGCTTGAACTCCTGCTGGATGCGGTCGGCCTTGTCCGCCGAGATGCCGGAGATGGTGGTCAGCTGGGCCGGGTCATTCGCAATGATCTCCAGTGCCTGTGCCCCGAACTTGTCGAGGATCTTCGTGGCCGTGCGGGCCCCGATGTAGGGCAGCGAGCCGCTGGCGAGGAAGGCATAGACGGCTTCCAGATCCTTGGGCATGTCGGTCTCGCACTCCTGCGCATGGAACTGGCGGCCATAGGTGGCGTGGTTTTCATACTTGCCGCGGCAGACGACGCTCTCGCCTGCATGCAGCTCCCCCACCACGCCGCACACCACCGTGAGGACGCCGCCGCCGGAGATTTCAAAGACGGTGTAGCCGTTGTCCGTATTTTCGTAGATGATGTCTTCGACCGTACCCTCGATCTGTTCCAGTTCCTGCTCCATCGGCTCCACCGCCCTTTCTGTGGCATAATTATAATCAGTATAATATAAAAAGAAGCGTTTTGCAATGCAGTCATCGCAAAACGCTTCTTTTGATTCTTACAGGTTTGCGTGAGGCACCAGCTTTTCCTTTTTCAGGCGGCGGTACACCACGATGTAGGCCGGGATGAGGAAGAAGCAGGCAAAGAACCAGGCCACGGGGTTGGCGATGCAGGCGGCAAAGTACCCCCACAGCGGCACGAACAGGAAGCCCACCAGCGCACGGGCGACCATCTCGGCTACACCGGCGAACATGGCCAGGCTGGAATAGCCCAGTCCCTGGATGGTATAGCGGTAGATGATGAGGACCGCCAGCGGGATGTAGAAGACGCTGTTCCAGAAAATGAAGCTCTGGGCGTTGGCCATGATCTCGGTCTGGTCGCTCTCCAAGAAGAGTCCGATGAGGGGCTTATCCGCCACGCGCAGGATGAGGAAGGACACGATGCTGTACACCACGCCGATGCCCAGCGCGGTATTGACGCCCCTGTTCACGCGGTTCAGGTCGTGTGCGCCCATGTTCTGGCTGGCGTAGGTGGTCATGGCCGTGCCGATGCTCTCCAGCGGGACGGAGAGGAACTGCGCCGCCTTGCCGCCGGCCGTCTGTGCTGCCACGATGTCGCTGCCCAGACCATTGACGGCACCCTGCAGCACGACGCTGCCGATGGCCGTGATGCTGCACTGCAGGCCCATGGGGATGCCCATGCTGCAGAGCTTGGCGCAGTGCGTCCTGCTGAGTTGCCCCTCTTCTCTGGACCAGCGCAGCTCCCCGTAATGTTTGAGGATATAGAGCAGACTGCCCAGACCGGCCACGGCCTGGCTGAACACGGTGGCGAACGCCGCACCGAAGGCACCCATCCGGAACACGATGATGCAGAGCAGGTCCAGCCCGATGTTCAGGAAGCTCGCCACCAGCAGGAAGTAGAGCGGGCGCTTGCTGTCGCCCAGAGCGCGCATCAGGGCGCTGGTCATATTGTACAGCAGGGTGAACGGAATGCCCACAAAAATGGTGCGGATGTAGACATCCGCCAGGTCGATGATGTTGTCCGGGGTGTTGGTCCAGACCAGGATGGAGCGGGTCATGGCCACCGTGACCACGGTGAGCACCGCCGCAAAGAAGATCGACAGCCAGACGGCATTGGCGGTGTAACGGCGCATCTCACGGTAGTCCTTCGCGCCGAACGTCCACGAAATGGGGATGGAGAAGCCGCAGGCGATGCCGTTGACGAAGCCCAGCACCAGATAGTTCAGGCCGCCCACGCTGCCGACCGCCGCCAGCGCTTCCACACCGACGAACCGGCCCACGATGATGGTATCGGCCAGATTGTAGAACTGCTGAAACAGGCTGCCCAGCATCAGCGGGACCGCAAAGGCGAGGATCAGCTTGAGCGGGCTGCCCTGTGTCATATCTTTTGTCATGTCAGTGCCCTCCTTTGGGGGTCATCAAAAGCAACAAAACCGATTTTTTGCCGACAAAAACGCCCTGCCGGAAAAGGGGCAGGACGTTGTGGGTTTCACGAATGTGATTATATCAGATTGCGGTAATTTTTCAAGAGTCTCCTTTTGATAAGCTTCAACAAAGATTCCTCGTAAAAATTAGTGATTCTGCTCATATCTCAGCGAGTCAGCTGGCGGTAGACCCGGACAGCATCTTCGATATGGTAAGGCTCGGTGCCGTGGTTCCCCTTCGCACCCGCCGTGACGAGAATGTACCGTTTTCCCTTCACCTGTGCGGCACTGGCCAGACAAAGCCCCGCCGCGCTGGTGTAGCCGGTTTTGCCGCCCAGGAACTGCCCCCTCCGCAGGGAGACATCGCCCAGCTCTGCCCAGAAAGTGCTCGTCATTGTAAAGCCCTCCGGATGCAGGTCCGTCGCCGGGACGGCATAGCGCCCGGCGCTCAGGATGGCACGGAAGGTCTCATTCTGCATCGCAGCCCGCAGCAGCCGGGCCATATCCCGCACGGTGGAGACATGCTCCGGGTCGTGCAGGCCGGTGGGGTTGCAGAAGTGGGTGGAACGCATCGCCAGCTCTGCCGCCTTTTGGTTCATCAACTCCACAAAGGCTTCCTCCGAACCGCTCACTTCCCGCGCCAGCGCCTCACAGCACTCCGCGCCGGAGGGCAGGAGCGCACCGTATAACAGGTCCCGCACGGTGGCCGTCTCACCGGGCTGAAACCCCGCCATCGATGCGCCCTCGGCCCGCAATTCCGGGAAGATGTCCTCCGGCAGCGTCACCGGCTGTTCCAGGTCTGGGTTTGCCTCAAGGGCCAGAAGGGCCGTCATCACTTTGGTCATCGAGGCCGGGTAGATGCTCACATCCGCCTCTTTTTCTGCCACTGCCTCTCCGCTGTCGGCATCCACCAGAATGGCATACGGGCTGACCAGCCCCTCCAGATGGACCGTCCGGGGCCATATCAGCAACAGCGCCAGCAGAGCCAGCAAGATCAAAAACAGACACCGCCGTGCCCGGAGGTTCCGCACAGAGCGCTTCCGTTTCATCGAGTTCCACATCCTTTCACTCCATAAAACGGTCGTCCGGGCGGTTTTCCTGCATGGAGTGCAAAACCGCCCCCGGAAAGGCAACCTCTCCGGGGGCAGATGTGGTCATTTTTTCTTCGGTGCACCAAATTCATACTTTCGTGCCGGAACGATGATTGCAAATGCCATGCTCACCAAATATACCAACCAGATCATCAGGCAAAGTTCTTTTCCAACCATCTTCCCTGCCCATGTGCCAAGCGCAAGCAATAACGGCATTGCCACCGCCGTCACGACCGTCCAAATACGTCCCCATCTTAAAATGACCGGCCAATTCCGGTTGTTAAAATAGACCCCCGGAATATTCATTCGGAAAATCCCTTGTGTAACGTAGTTGATACGGTTTTCATCATAGTAACCCGGAAGCACTTCCTCTGTAAAGAAAAAGTACGCCCCGAAAAGGAATCCAAAACCGCAGCTCATCCACAGCAGCATTTGCATCTTTTCTTCCATCCACCCCAGATTCCAGACCATCAGTGCTTCTACCGCACCCAGCACGTTGCAGGCCAGATACGTCGGCAGATACTTTTTCACCCGTTCCTGTTTCACTTCCGCCGGTTCCGTTGGGAGGGTCAGTGCCTTTTTCACCAGCACTTCCACCTCGTCGGCCGGGATGGCCGCTTCTTCCAGCCGCCGCCCCTCCAACAATTCTGTCACTGAGACGCCCAGCAGTTCGGCCAGCGGCAGCAGCAGCGAAACGTCTGGCACACTCAGGCCCGTCTCCCTTAATTAAAGATATTGTTGGGTAAAAAAGAAAGGTCAGTCGATTT
>OLNW01000694.1_pt1 | contig 38067 bp, 33 predicted proteins | sample 1672121 | NCBI WGS metagenome assembly OLNW01 (sample SAMEA3136648, study PRJEB25190) | human gut metagenome
AAAAGGTTATGATTCATGAAATAACGATAGCTCTGGTCGTTGTCACCGGAGAGGCCTTTGTACTCGTCGAGGTTGATGCTGTGAACCTTGGAGAAATCCAGATTGCCGTTCTCATAGGCAGCGATGAGGTTTTTGTAAAGGCCGATGGGGGTGGAACCGGTTGCCAGACCCAGGGTGCAGCTCGGATCCAGGGTGATAACGGAAGCCATGATGTTGGCTGCCTTTCTGCTCATATCGTCGTAATCTTTTGCTTTGATGATTCTCATAGTAATCTTCTCCTTTGGACTCTCGTTTTTGCTGTCTTTATTGTATACCATGGATGTAAAAAATGCAAACAAACTTGTGGACACTTTCGGACAAAAAATTTTCACTTTCGTATCGGAAAAGCCAGAAGAAATCCCAGGTAAAGTTTCGTGAAAAGTGTGAAAAAATCGGGTAAAACGGATAAAAAACAGCTGCCCGTTTTTCGCGGCGGACAGCTGTAAAGTGAAATGTTCACTAATGTTCACCCATCAGTGGTAGATGTGGTCGTTCTCATAGCGCGGCTCCATCGTGAGCTGGATGCCCAGACGCTTGAAGATCTTGATATCCACCTCGGAGAGCATCACGGAAGTGTGAGCCTGACAGCCGGAGAGCTTGGAGAGCTGTTCCAGAGCCTTGAGGGCTGCTTTGTCGGAAGCGGCTGTGGTGGAGAGGGCGATGAGCACCTCATCCGTGTGAAGTCTCGGGTTGTAACTGCCCAGATACTTGGTCTTGAGAAGCTGGATTGGTTCGATGGCAGCGGGGGAGATTACATGGTAATGGCGGTCGATGCCGGCGAGCTCTTTTAAGGAGTTTAAGAGAACGGCGGAGAGAGCGCCCAGAAGATCGGAGGTTTTTCCGAGGATCATTTTTCCGTTGTCCAGCTCCAGAGCTGCTGCGGGGCCGCCGGTCTCCTCTGCGTAGGAGAGGGCTGCGTCAACGACTTTGCGGTCATGAACAGTGACGCCGGCCTGCTTCATGAGAAGTTCAAGCTTGAAGACCTCGGACTCAGAGCTTCTGCCGGTCTTTCTGGCGGCCATGGCGTTGTAGTAACGGCGGATGATCTCTTGGCGGGAAGCTTCCTGGCAGGCCTCATCGTCGATGATGCAGTTTCCGGCCATGTTTACGCCCATATCTGTCGGGGATTTGTAGGGGCTTTCGCCGTAAATCTGTGTAAAGATCTCGTTCAGTACGGGGAAAATTTCAACGTCACGGTTGTAGTTGACGGTAGTTTTTCCATAAGCTTCCAGGTGGAAAGGGTCGATCATGTTCACATCGTTCAGATCAGCGGTGGCTGCCTCGTAGGCCAGGTTCACCGGATGCTTGAGGGGGATGTTCCAGATCGGGAAGGTCTCAAATTTCGCATAACCGGCGGGGATGCCGCGTTTGTGTTCATGGTAGAGCTGAGAGAGGCAGGCGGCCATTTTTCCGCTGCCCGGTCCCGGGGCGGTGATGACAACCAAAGGACGGGTGGTCTCGATGTATTCGTTTTTGCCGTAGCCCTCGTCGCTGACGATGAGAGGGATGTTGCTGGGATAACCTTCGATATTGTAGAGGGTGTAGACCTTGATGCCCAGGTCATTCAGGCGCTGCTTGAAGGCGTCGGCTGCCCGCTGACCGGAATATTGGGTGATGGCTACGCTTCCTACATAGAGGCCGCGGTCCTTGAATACGTCGATGAGACGAAGCACATCGGTGGCGTAGGTGATACCAAGATCACCACGGACTTTGTTTTTCTCAATGTCACCGGCACTGATCACGATGACGATCTCAGCCTGGTCAGAGAGCTGCATGAGCATGCGCAGCTTGCTGTCCGGCGCAAAACCGGGAAGAACACGGGAAGCATGATAATCATCAAAAAGCTTTCCGCCGAACTCCATGTAAAGCTTGTTACCGAACTGATTGATCCGTTCACGGATATGTTCGGACTGCATTTTCAGATATTTGTCGTTGTCAAATCCAATTTTCATCTGTTATTCATTCCCATTCTTCTTTTACGAAATTTAGAGCCCAAAAATTTGACTCCATTATTTTCAGTATACACAAGGGCGCGGTATTTTTCCATAGTTTTTTACAAGAATTTTTTTCGCCAGGGCCGGGCGCATGCTATGCAGATGAGAGTGCCGGCAAATGTCAGGAGAACCCAGATCAGAAGAGTGGAGCTCCAACCAATCCGGTCGGAAAGGACGGCAATGCCATAGGTGGAAGTCGCACTTCCGATGTAGGTACAGGAGTTTAAAACGCCGGATACAGTGGATACATTTCCCTGCTTTTTGAAAAAAGGCGGGATCATACAAACCTGGATCAGGTTGACGCCGTGCATACAGCCAGTGAGAAGGGCGGAAAAGAAAACCGAAAAGGCGGCATTTTTTCCGGTGGAACAAAAAAGTGCCAGAGAGGACAGGGTCCCGGTGAAGAAGAAGACTCCCGCACAGGAAAGGGGGTTGGAAAACTTCCGGATATACAGAGTGGAAGCGGCCTGGATGCAGAGGAGACCGAAAAGAGGAAGCAGGACACCTGTGAGAATTGCAGCTGCGTGGCTCAATGGTAGGTTTCGGAAATATAAGAGGGCATCCAGGTGGTGACCCCATCCCGAAGCATTCCCTGGAGAACAATGGTGAGCATGATACATAGAAGTAGCGGACTTAAGAAAGAATTTTTCTGTGAACTGCCCTGGATGGAAGCGTTTTCTATGGAAATAACCGGTGCGTCCTCACAATATCGGTTCCAAACCAGAATCATGATGATTCCGCAGATGGCAGAAAAGAAAAAAACAGTCCGCCACCCCCAGAAAGAGATCAGAGGCGGCCAGAGAAAGCTCTGGGCAAAGCCGTTGAAACACCAGACAACAAGCATTTGGTAAGGATTCCGACAGAACGGAATACAAAGGTTCATCAGGACAGTCAGGCTCAATCCGAGGAAAATGAGTTTTTTCGGAGAAATGTGGTCCCCCCAGAACGCCGCTTACCAGCTGACCTGCGCCGTAGGTAATAAAACTTCCGGTGAGTGCCATGGAGAGCTGGCTTTTGGAAAAGCAGGGTAAGTGCGGAGGCTTTTGTTTTAAAAGGTGATAAATTCAAAATAAACTCTGTCCCTCCCAATCTTTGTCAGGCAGTGCGCCCAGGAGCTTGGCAATGGTCGGAGCCAGATCCTTGATGGAAGTGTTGGAAAGTATACTTCCGGGAGTGAAATAAAGATGAAGGTCAAGAAAACAATTTGAAATCTGTCTATTGATTTCTGGAAGAACAATCTTTATAATGGAAGAGATTAGTTTTTAGGAGGGAAAAAATGAACCATAATCAAATACCTGGCGGAGACCCTGATCAGAGACCAGGCGATCAAAATAATAACCGGAATGGCAAGGGAACGAAGAACGGTCAGACCATTCTGATTTTTCTAGTGATTTCCCTGGTAGTGCTTCTTCTGGTAAATTTTATGAACGGGATACTCAAGGACTCCACGGAAAAGGAGATCACTTATAATCAGTTCATGAAGATGCTGGAAAACGGAGAAGTGGATAAGGTGGTCATCCAGTCCAGCGAGATTGAGATCACACCGAAAAACCAGCCTTTCCCTGGGATGGAGCTGACCTATTATACAGGTGTGATGGCAGATGACAATCTGCAGCAGAAGCTGGAAGCAGCCGGTGTGGACTACACACAGGAGATCCCGGATGTGACGGGAGCGATCCTCTACAATATTTTAAGTCTGGTGATCCCTTTGGTCCTTGTATGGGTGGCATTTGGTTTCATCATGCGGAAAATGGCCGGCGGCGGAGGTGTCATGAATGTGGGAAAAAACAAAGCAAAGGTTTATTCCCAGAAGGAGACAGGCGTAACCTTCAAAGATGTGGCAGGACAGGATGAAGCGGAGGAATCTCTTCAGGAAGTGGTGGATTTTCTGGAAAATCCCGGAAAGTATACGACCATTGGAGCCAAGCTTCCCAAAGGAGCACTTCTTGTCGGGCCTCCGGGAACCGGTAAGACGCTTCTGGCGAAGGCGGTAGCCGGTGAGGCACATGTGCCTTTCTTTTCCATTTCCGGTTCTGATTTCGTGGAAATGTTTGTCGGTGTAGGTGCATCCCGTGTCCGCGAACTCTTTGATGAGGCGAAGAAAAATGCCCCGTGCATCATTTTTATCGATGAGATCGATGCGATTGGTAAAAGCCGTGACAGCCGGTACGGTGGTGGAAACGACGAACGGGAACAGACGCTGAACCAGCTTCTGGCAGAGATGGATGGCTTTGATACCTCCAGTGGGCTCCTGATCCTGGCGGCAACCAACCGTCCGGAGGTACTGGATTCCGCCCTTCTCCGCCCTGGCCGTTTTGACCGGAGAGTCATTGTAGATCGTCCGGATCTTAAGGGGCGTGTGGATATCCTCAAAGTGCATGCGAAGAATGTTCATCTGGATGAGACCGTTAATTTTGAAGAGATCGCACTTGCCACCAGCGGAGCTGTCGGTTCTGATCTGGCGAACATGATCAATGAGGCGGCAATTCTGGCAGTCAAGAAAGGCCGTAACCGGGTATCCCAGAAAGATCTTTTTGAGGCAGTGGAAGTGGTTCTCGTCGGTAAAGAGAAGAAAAACAAGATTCTGAGCCAGAAGGAACGGGAGATCGTTTCTTATCATGAAGTAGGACATGCACTTGTGAGTGCACTTCAGAAGCATTCCGAGCCGGTGCAGAAGATCACCATTGTTCCCAGGACCATGGGAGCACTTGGGTACGTTATGAATGTGCCGGAGGAAGAGAAATATTTAAGTTCCGAGGATGAGCTTCGTGCCCGTCTGGTGGAGTGTGTGGGTGGCCGTGCGGCAGAAGAGATCGTTTTTGATTCTGTGACCACAGGCGCTTCCAATGATATCGAGCAGGCGACAAAGATCGCCAGGGCCATGGTGACGCAGTATGGTATGTCAAAGAAATTCGGTCTTATGGGACTGGAGATCTCAGCAAACCAGTATCTGGATGATCGGACGGTCATGAACTGCAGTGATGTCACTGCCGCAGAGGTGGACGAGGAAGTGCGGAAGATTCTTCAGGAGTCCTACGATGAGGCGAAACGTCTTCTGACGGAGCATCGGAAGGCACTGGATCAGATCGCAGAGTTCTTGATCAAAAAGGAAACCATTTCCGGTAAGGAATTTATGGAGATCTTTGATCAGGTGGAGAAAGAGGATCAGCCGGAGAGCGCGAGCGAGGCGGCAGAGGTCAAAGAGACTGAAACGAAGGCGGATGATTCCGAAACGGAGACTTCCGGGACAGAAGCGGAGACTGAGATTTCCAGGAACGTTCCGGCGCCGGAAACCATAGAAAATAAAGAAGATACAACCGTGTAAGACACAGTCGATTCCAAGGGCTGCCGTCTGGAGAGATCCTCCGGACCGGCGGCCTTTTCTGACAGGAGGACAGAGATGTTTGATATTCAGGAAGAACTGAAAAAGCTGCCGGGAAAGCCCGGCGTCTACATTATGCATGATGAGAAGGATGCCATTATCTATGTTGGAAAGGCCGTTTCTCTGAAAAACCGGGTGCGGCAGTATTTTCAGGCCAGTCGGAACAAGGGAGCCAAGATCGATCAGATGGTGACCAGGATTCGGCGTTTTGAGTATATTGTGACCGATTCGGAACTGGAAGCACTGGTTCTGGAGTGTAATCTGATCAAAGAGCATCGTCCGAAATACAATACCATGCTGAAAGATGACAAAACCTATCCGTTTATCAAAGTGACGGTACAGGAAGAGTATCCGCGGATCCTTTTTTCCAGATCCATGAACAAAGACAAGAGCCGGTATTTTGGACCTTATACCAGTGCCGGGGCCGTGAAGGATACGATCGAACTTCTGCGAAAGGTTTATAAGATCCGTTCCTGTCAGCGGAATCTGCCGCGGGATATCGGAAAAGAGAGACCTTGTCTGAATTATCATATCCATCAGTGCAAGGCTCCCTGTCAGGGATATATTTCAAAAGAAGAATACCGGAAAAATGTCAGTGAGGCGATGGATTTTCTGAACGGGAATTATGAACCCATCATGAAGCTTATCACGGAACGGATGAATGAAGCGGCAGAAAATCTGGAATTTGAGACGGCCATCGAGCAGCGGGAGCTCTTGAACAGCGTGAAACAGGTGGCCCAGAAGCAGAAAATCACAGTCAGCGACGGGGAGGACAAGGACATCATCGGCGTGGACATTCAGGATACGGATGCCGTCGTGCAGCTGTTTTTCGTCCGTGATGGAAGGATGATCGGAAGGGATCATTTTTTCCTCAGGGTAGCTCCGCAGGATACGGAACGGGATATTGTGGGAAGCTTTCTTACCCAGTTTTATGCGGGAACGCCTTTTATCCCGAGAGAGATCATGCTGCCCTGTGAGGTGGAGGATGAGCAGGTAGTCAGTGACTGGCTTTCTGCCAAGCGTGGCGGGAAAGTTTACCTCCGGGTGCCGAAAAAAGGAACCAAGGAAAAGCTTGTGGAACTGGCAGGGAAAAATGCGGCCATGATCCTGAGCCAGGATAAGGACCGGATGAAAAAAGAAGAAGGAAGGACCATAGGAGCCATGAAGGAAATCGCTGAATGGCTTCAGCTTCCGGAACTGACCAGGGTGGAAGCCTACGATATCTCCAATATCAGCGGTTTTGAGTCGGTTGGTTCCATGGTTGTTTATGAACGGGGGAAGCCAAAACGCAGCGATTACCGGAAATTTAAGATCCAGACGGTTCAGGGACCGGATGATTACGCCAGTATGGAAGAAGTGCTGACCCGGCGTTTTTCCCATGGACTGGATGAACAGGCGGAGATCAAAGAGGCGGCTCTGGAAAAAGAATTTGGAAAATTCAGCATTTTCCCGGATCTCATCATGATGGACGGCGGCAGAGGTCAGGTGAATGTGGCGCTGCGGGTTCTGGACAGGCTGAATCTGAAAATTCCGGTCTGCGGTATGGTAAAGGATGACAATCACCGGACCAGAGGACTCTATTTCCATAATGTGGAGATTCCCATTGATACAAACAGTGAGGGGTTCCGTCTGATCACACGGATCCAGGACGAAGCGCACCGATTTGCGATCGAGTATCACCGGTCTCTTCGAAGCAAGGAACAGGTACATTCCATTCTGGATGATATCGAAGGCATCGGGCCAACCCGGAGAAAATCCCTCATGCGGACATTCCAGAGTCTGGAGGCAATCCGGGAAGCAGAGGTGGAAGAACTGAAAAAAGCCCCCTCCATGAATGAACAGAGCGCCCGGAGAGTCTATGAATTTTTTCATAAAAAGTGTAAAGAAAACGAGGAATAATCCGTTGAACGTACCGGCAAATTATGGTAGACTGATGTCATGCAGAATTGCATGTGCCGCTTTGCGGCGAAGCAATTTCGTAGGCGGCATGACAGCGGAAAGCGTCGTGCCTGCGATCTGAAGAAAAGGAGAAAAGGCATGGGAAGTGTAGCATTATCAAAGATTGTCGAGCAGCTGGACTTGAAAAATGTGACGCCGGAAGTGGATATCGGCAAGATCCGCATCACATTGCCGGAGATCAACCGTCCGGCTCTGCAGCTGACAGGATATTTTGATCATTTTGATTCCAAACGTGTTCAGATCATCGGATATGTAGAGTACACCTATCTGGAGCACTTAAGCCGGGAGAGAAGGCTGGAAGTTTACGAGCAGTTTCTTTCCTATGATATGCCCTGTTTGATCTACACCACGAAGACCACGCCGGATGAGGATATGCTCCGGATGGCCATTGAGCGGAACATTCCTATTTTTACGGCACATAAGACCACCACATCTTTCATGGCAGAGATCATCCGCCGTCTGAATGTGGAGCTGGCTCCCTGTATTTCCATCCATGGCGTATTGGTGGATGTTTACGGCGAGGGTGTTCTGATCATGGGCGAGAGCGGCATTGGCAAGAGCGAGGCTGCTCTGGAGCTGATCAAGCGAGGCCACCGTCTCGTCAGCGATGACGTGGTGGAGATCCGCCGTGTCAGCGACGATACCCTGGTGGGAAGCGCGCCGGACATCACCCGGCATTTTATCGAGCTTCGCGGCATCGGCATCATCGACGTGAAGACCCTGTTTGGTGTCGAGAGCGTTAAGGACACTCAGTCCATTGATCTTGTCATCAAGATGGAAGAGTGGGATAAAAACAGAGAATACGACCGCATGGGTCTTGAGGAGGAGTACACGGAGTTCCTTGGAAACAAGGTAGTCTGCCATTCCCTGCCGATCCGTCCGGGCCGTAACCTAGCTGTCATCGTAGAATGTGCGGCTGTCAACCACCGTCAGAAGAAGATGGGCTACAACGCTGCCAAAGAGCTGTACAACCGTGTACAGGCATCTCTTACAAGAAAAAGAAATCCGGAGGAAGAATAAGATGAAAGAGTATTGTTTTGGTATTGATATCGGAGGAACAACGGTAAAATGTGGTCTTTTCAATGTAAAAGGCGACATTCTGGAGAAATGGGAGATCCCCACAAGAACGGAAAATAATGGCGTGAACATCCTTCCGGATGTGGCTGCCACTATCGATGCAAAGATCCAGGAAAAAGGCATCGCCCGCGACACGATCGTTGGTGTGGGCGTCGGCATCCCGGGACCGGTCAATGAGGAGGGTGCAGTCATCTGTGCCGTAAACCTTCACTGGGGTTATGTAGAGCTGGAAAAAGAACTGGAGAAGCTCACCGGCCTGACCGTAAAAGCTGGAAATGACGCCAATGTGGCAGCTCTCGGTGAAATGTGGAAGGGCGGCGGAGCCGGCTATCACAACGTTGTCATGGTAACCCTCGGAACCGGTGTCGGCGGCGGAATCATTGTCAATGGAAAGATCGTGACCGGAACCCACGGTGCAGGCGGAGAGATTGGCCATGTGCATGTGGAGGATGACGAGCACGAGTCCTGCAACTGTGGAAATCAGGGCTGCCTGGAGCAGTACGCCAGCGCTACCGGCATTGTCCGTCTGGCAAACCGTATGCTGGCTGCCACCGATAAACCCTCCGTACTGAGAAACGAGGAAGTGACTGCAAAATCCGTTTTCGACGCTGTAAAAGCAGGCGACGAGCTGGCTATGGAAGTTGCCGAGAAATTCGGTAAATATCTGGGAACCGCTCTGGCTGTTGTTGCCGGCGTGGTAGACCCCGAGGTTTACGTTATTGGCGGCGGCGTTTCCAAGGCTGGTAAGATCATTCTCGACTATATAGAGAAATATTACAAGAAATATGTCTTCCAGGGCAGCCGCGACTGTGCCTTCGCACTGGCTGAGCTGGGCAACGACGCAGGCATCTGCGGAGCTGCAAAACTGGTATTGGGCTAAAAAGGTTATGAGTTTCAGGCAGGGTCTTCTTTGCAGGGCCCTGCTTTTATATTATAGGTATCTGATGAAAAATAGCTGGTTTTGTATTTTACAAATCCAATAGAAAGATGTTGGGGTCAAAAGGTATTTTGCCCCCAACTGATGCCTACGAATTGCTCCGCTGCAAGGCAGCTCACGCAATTCTACAAACATTCGAAATCCGCTGATTTACTGCGTAAATCGCTACTTTCTCATGTTTGGCGGGTCCCAAGTTCAAAAGCCTTATCGTGCAAGCACGAACGGCTTTTTGAGCTTTTGACCCTGGCATCATAGAAATGGAGCATTAAATTATGGATATGAAAAAAAGAAGAGACATGCAGCTTTTGTATGTTGCTGACGAAGCGATTATTGAAGAACAGAGTGTGTGCAGAAAGAAATTGCAGAAACTTAACTTTATGGATCGCTCCGATTTTGATGGAGTAGCAGAAACCGTAAAGGATCTTTTTGGCAAGACAGGAAAAGACTGCACGGTCAATCCTCCGTTTTACTGTGACTATGGCTCTCATATTGAGGTGGGCGAGAATTTTTTTGCAAACTATAACTGCATGATTATAGATGTGGCGAAGGTCAGAATTGGTGCTAACTGCTTTATGGCTCCGAACGTGGCTATTTATACAGCAGGGCATCCGGTTCATCCGGATACCCGCAATTCCATGTTTGAGTACGGAAAAGAAGTAACCATCGGAGATAATGTGTGGATCGGAGGAAATACGGTAGTTTGCCCGGGAGTACATATTGGAAATAATGTGGTGATCGGAGCCGGAAGCGTGGTGACAAAAGATATCCCGGACTGGTCGGTTGCAGCCGGAAATCCATGCCGGGTGCTTCGTAAAATCACGGAAGAGGACAGAAAAAAAGCGTTTCATAAGGAAGAAATCGATGAGGAAGCATGGAATGTGATATGCGGACAGGAAGAAAAATAATCATCATCGTGATTGGTTCGATTATAGCGGCCTATGGCATTACCCTTGCGATGTATGCAGGATTTGGAGGCGCAACCCTTGCGTTTTTCTATGACCGGTCCCAGATACAGATTGGTACGATTCTTTATCAGGTGATATATAGTTTCTGCGTGGATCTGTTCGCAAATACGCATGTGTACAGCATTCATGTGTGGGTAAATGCGCTGATTATGCTATTGGGAGTCCTGCTTTTTGCAGTTGGAACCGGATTTTATGCAGCTGCTTCACTGGGACACGGTTCCTATGAGGCCTTAACCTTTTCACTTGCGGAAAAGAACGGCTGGCAGGTAAAAACAGTACGGATGATACTGGATCTTGTGATGGTGGTTGCCGGAGTTCTGTTAGGCGGAAAGTTCGGCGTATGTACGATTGTAACCATTCTTATTTCAGGACCAATGATCCAATTTACAGCAGTAAAAACAAAAAAGTTATTTAAAATATAGAACCAATAGGGACGGAGATAAAGGCTTTTTCATTCTCCCTGCTGGTCAGGCATATATTGGAATGAATGCTGCATCAGGCGGTAAGTTATGAACGATCAAAAGCTTGAAAATCTCCTGAATCTGGCGCTGGATGCCACGCTGGAGGAGCTGGAGCGCTCGGCGCGGCTCTCGGAAGGCTACGACCGGGCGGATAATACCTGGGATCTCATCATCAAATACAATGGAGATCTCACAGAGCTGGAGCGGGAAGGGGCGGTATTCACCCCGCTGGTCAATGAATACGCTATTGTGACGATCAGTCAGGAGCTGATTCCCTGGCTGGCGTCCCAGGTACAGGTGGAATATATTGAAAAACCAAAGAGGCTGTCCTTCACTGTTAATCAGGGAAGGGCAGCCTCCTGTATTAACGGGCTTTCAAGAGCTCCTCTGGGACTAAGTGGAAAAGGTGTACTGCTGGCAATCATCGACAGCGGCATTGACTATACTCATCCGGATTTTCGGAATGCTGACGGAAGTACCCGGCTTCTGGCCCTGTGGGATCAGACGGCAGAAGGAACGCCGCCAAAAGGCTATCGGATCGGAAGTGAATTTACCCAGGAAGAGTTAAATCAGTCTCTACGGGAAAATCAGGTCCTGAGCTGGGATCTTTCCGGTCACGGAACCGCAGTCGCGGGGATTGCGGCCGGAAATGGAAGGGCTTCCAGTGGAAGATATCGTGGCGTGGCGCCGGAGAGCGAGCTTCTGGTAGTGAAATTGGGGATTCCCAGACCGGATTCTTTTCCGAGGACAACAGAACTGATGCAGGGCGTGGATTATGCGGTCCGGAAAGCTCTGGAGCTATCCATGCCGCTGGTGATCAATTTAAGCTTTGGGAATGGATATGGGTCCCATGACGGAACCTCCCTTCTTGAAACTTTCCTGGATGACATTTCCGCTTACGGCAGAAGTTCTATTGTGGCAGGAACCGGAAATGAAGGGGATGCCGGCGGTCATACGGGCGGCTGGCTGACGGAAGGAGAAGAAAAAACACTGGAACTGGCGATTGGTGAGTACGAAACGGGGATAAATATCCAGCTCTGGAAGTCCTATGTGGATAACTTTTCTGTCTCGTTGATCGCACCGGAAGGTGTGGCCATTGGCCCTTTCCAGGAAAATATGGGAAGTCAGCGATATCGGGCCAGTGGAACGGAGCTTCTGATCTATTACGGAGAACCAAGCCCATACAGCTTGGTTCAGGAGATTTATATGGATTTTCTGCCTGTAGAAAATTACATTGACAGCGGCATCTGGAAAATCCGCCTGACACCGGAAAAAATCACAGAAGGCCGTTATGACCTCTGGCTTCCAGCCCGGGAGGAACGGAACCAGGACACCTATTTTTACCGGCCAGATCCGGACACAACCCTGACGATTCCCTCCACCGCCGGGAAAGTGATCTCTGTGGGAGCCTATGATTCCCGGCTGATGACCTACGCTTCCTTTTCCGGGCGGGGCTATACGAGGGATGGGCGTAACATCAAACCGGACCTCTCAGCCCCTGGTGTTAACATCATGACCACAGCCCCCGGCGGAGGCTACGCCCCCCGGACCGGCACTTCCTTTGCCACGCCTTTTGTCTCTGGCTCAGCCGCCCTCCTCATGCAGTGGGGGCTGATTGATGGCCGCGATCCCTACCTCTACGGCTCCAAACTCAAAGCCTATCTCCTCAAAGGCGCCCGTCCCATTCCCGCTGTCAAAACTTACCCGGATCAGCGATTGGGGTATGGAGTGCTTTGTGCGGAGGAGAGTCTTCCGCGGAGGTGAAGTTACAGAAAAGATTGATGAAAACGGCGCCACCTGTTTGGAAAGTGCCGTTGATTTCTACTGGTTTTTAGTATTTGAAAGTTTTAATTTTCTCCTTTTCCTTAGAAATAGAAAACCGACACAAAATATGCCGCAGCTATCAGACAGGGGCTGCGACGATATTTAATGTCGTTTTTTATTTCCATTTATGTAATTTTTCTCAATGTCAGCCAGTATAACATATTTCTTTTTCAAATGTAAGCTCATTTTTTAACTAACATTTATCCCCGATATGTTATACTGGAAAAAAAGCGAAAGGGAATGAGATTCCGGGAGGAGAAGAGATGAAAAACGCACCAGCTTATATAAAAATTTACAACCGATTAAAAAACGAGATCCAGAAAGGAACCTATCCGGTGGGAGGTTTTCTGCCGAAGGAATATGAACTGGAGGAAATCTATCAGGTAAGCCGGACGACGATAAGGAACGCGGTCAAAATTCTGGCGAAAGAGGGGATGGTGGAAGTCCGTCAGGGGCGTGGAACCAGAGTGCTGGATCACAAGGCCATCCAGAATTACAATAAGGTCACGTCCGTGACGGAGGCTCTGAGGAAAAAAGGTTATGAAGTGACCACCGGAGATATGCTGATCGATGTGATCGAGGCGGATAAACAGACGGCAAATGAACTGGAAATTCCGGAAGGCACCAGGGTGGCAAGGATTCAGCGGCTGCAGCTGGCGGACGGAGAGCCGGTGACACTGATGGAAAACTATATCGAATACAAACGGGTTCCGAAAATCGAGGAATTTCAGAATGAGTTTGTAGCGCTGTATCAGTTCCTGGAGGAAAAATACGGGCTCCAGATCGATGGAACCAGAGACCGGATCTCAGCGAAAGCAGCGACCTTTATGGAGGCGCAGGTCCTGAAAACGGAGCCGAAGGATGCGCTTCTGGTGGTACACCGCATCACTTATTATCAGGACAAACCGGTGAGCATCGACCATGTACGGATCATCGGAAGAAAATATGAGATTGAAATCTCAGGAAAAGGACGGAGTAAATGACGGATGAAGTGGAAAGAATAAAACTGGCAGGACAGATCGACATCAGCTGTGTGCAGGCCTTTCATACGCTGAAAGAGATCGATGAGATGATAGAAATCGCGAAAAAATACGGGTTTGCCGCGGTTTTTACTCTGCCTGCATTCAGCGCTCATGTGGCGGAACGGCTGAGAGACTGTAAGGAGATTCATACGGGCGGCGTGGTGAGCTTTCCCGGAGGCGGAGATACCATAGAGCAGAAAAAGAGACAGGCAAAAGAACTCTGGGAGACAGGCTGCGAGGAAGTGGATATGGTCATGAACCTTACGGCGCTTAAAAGCCAGGAGTTTTCTTATATAAAGGAAGAACTGACCGCTGTGAGGGAAGCCATTCCGACGGCCATTCTCAAAGTAATCATAGAAGCGCCGCATCTGACGGAAGCGGAGATCCGCCAGGCAGTGGAATTGTGCATAGAAGCCAGAGCGGATTATGCGAAGACCAGCACCGGCTGGTATCCGGAATATCCTTCCACCGTGGAGCAGGTACGGATCATGAGTGAAGCGGCAAAAGGAAGAATCCGGATCAAAGCGGCCGGAGGCGTCCGCACCCTCGCGACGATCCGGGAGATGCAGAGAGTCGGCTGCAGTCGTTTCGGCCTTGGAATGAAGTCGGCTGAAACTCTTATGGAAAGATGGATGTAACGATTCGGCAGCCACTGTTCCACAAGACATTAAAAAGTTATGTATTGATAACCTATTATGCAGGATAGCCAAAAAGGTCATGAAAAAATTAGATATTTTTCCACAACCTTTTTGTTGAAATAAATACCTATTAGTGATATATTGTGAAGTACAGGAAATGACAATTTATTAACAATCTGAAAGGAGAACTGAATATGAAAGGTTATGCAATGCTGAAAATTGGTGAGTCTGCATGGATTGAAAAAGAGCGTCCGAAATGCGGACCGCTGGATGCGATCTGCCGTCCGCTGGCAGTGGCAATCTGTACTTCTGATGTTCATACGTTATGGGAAGGCGCTATCGGCGACCGTCACAACATGATCCTGGGCCATGAGTGCTGTGCAGAGGTTGTGGAAGTCGGAGAGCTGGTAAAAGACTTTCAGCCCGGCGACCGCGTTCTGGTTCCGGCAATCACTCCGGACTGGAATTCCCTCGAGGCACAGGCCGGTTACTCCATGCACTCCGGCGGAATGCTGGCAGGCTGGAAATTCTCCAACTTCAAAGACGGCGTATTTTCCGATTATTTCCATGTAAATGATGCAGACGGAAACCTGGCTCTGCTTCCGGAGAATATCAATGTGGTAGACGCCTGCATGCTTTCCGATATGGTTCCCACCGGTTTCCATGGTGTAGAGCTGGCAGATGTGCAGTTCGGCGACACGGTTCTCGTGATCGGAATCGGCCCGGTAGGCCTGATGTCCGTAGCAGGTGCCAACATGCGCGGAGCAGCCAGAATCATCGCTGTAGGAAGCAGACCGGTCTGCGTGGAAGCTGCCAGAAAATACGGCGCAACGGATTTCGTAAACTACAAAAACGGCCCGATTTTCCAGCAGGTTCTGGATATGACCGATGGAAAAGGTGTGGATAAGGTCATCATCGCAGGCGGCGGTGTGGAGACCTTTGCCGAGGCAGTGAAATGCCTGAAACCGGGCGGAAAGATCGGTAATGTCAACTATCTTGGTTCCGGCGACAACATCGATATTCCGCGTGTGGAATGGGGCGTAGGCATGGGCCACAAACAGATCAATGGCGGTCTGATGCCCGGCGGCCGTCTCCGCATGGAGAAGCTGGGCGCTCTGGTTTCCGCAGGAAAACTGGATGTCAGCCCTCTGTGTACTCATGTTTTTGAAGGCTGGGAGCATCTGGAAAAAGCTCTCTTCCTTATGAGAGACAAACCCAGGGATCTGATCAAACCGATCGTTAAGATTGCGGACTGATATGAAGATCCTGATCGTATCCGGTTTTTTAGGCGCGGGAAAAACGACATTTATCAGGCGGCTCTCCCGGAATATCGGAAAAAGGTTTGTAATCCTTGAGAATGAATATGGGGCGGCCGGGATCGACGGAGCGCGTCTTGGTAAAGATGTGGCGGAAGAAGGAAATATCTGGGAAATGACGGAGCAGTGTATCTGCTGCTCCGGAAAAAAGGATTTTGCCTCTTCTGTCCTCACGATCGCCAACGCGGTGGATCCGGAATATCTCATCGTGGAACCTACGGGAGTAGGAAGGCTCAGCAGAATCATAGAGAATCTGAAACAGATCGAATATGAGAGGATCCGGCTTCTGTCACCCGTGACCATTGTGGATATCTATAGCTTTGGCCGCTATCTGGAGGAGTATCCGGAACTTTATAAGGATCAGATCGCCAGTGCGGGTACGGTCATCGTTTCCAAGACGGAGCAGTCCGGTGTGGAAGAAAAAGAAAGGATCCGAAAATTTATTGAAAAGATAAATCCTTCTGCCCAAATTATTACGAATCCCTATGCATCCATGGCCCGGGAAGAATTTGAAAATTTTCTGAAAGAAGAATGGGGCGGTGGGAAAATACAGAAAGCGGAAACGGAAGAGAAGCTTCCGGATGTATTTTCTCTGGAGACGGTTTCCATGGAAACACCTGAAAAGCTGCTCTGCTTTCTGGAGGATATGGTTCGTGGAAAATATGGAAACATCATCAGAGCCAAAGGGCAGCTTCAAGCAGGCACGGATTTCCTCAGGTTCGATGTGGCGGACTCGCGCTACAGCGTTACCGGAGCGGAGGAGAAAACGGCCGGAAAAGCAGTCTTTATTGGGGAACTGATAAAAAGAGAAGACATCGAAGAAAATTTCAAAAAGGAAGCCCGGGGCAGAAAAATGAAATATATGGCCCGAAAGGCTCCGTGACAAAATGGCATGAAACAGCGAAAGAATCTGTTTCGTGCCATTTTTTCTTGACAGTCTTATATAGTTGTACTATCATCTAACTGGTTGTAGGTACAACTAGTACAGTGAAAATTAAGTATCTGCTATATTGACGCAGGATGATTTCTTCATATGCAAGGCGGAGGAATGAGGCGTAGCGGTGGCTACGTCGATTGACGACAACGCAGCAGATGAAAAATCAGACAAGTCAATATGGCGGTTATTTAATATTCACTGTACTAGATGTGTGCTCGCAGGAGAGAAGGGAGATATTTATGGATGCCACGGAAAGAAAAATGACAAAGATCGCCCGGGAGGTCAGCAAGTTTACGGTGCAGACCATGAAGGAAGAGGGAGTGGGGACCGCGGAATTTGATGTGATCCATCTGGTTCGCCACAATCCGGGAATCACCCAGACGAAGGTCCGGGAGACGTTGAAGATTGACAAGGGAGCGGCGGCCAAGCGGGTGGCGAGTCTTGAAGCAAAAGGCTATCTTGTCCGGAAGCCGAACCCGGAGGACGGCAGAAGCCAGCTTCTCTACGCCACGGAAAAGGCGGAAAAACTGAAAAATTCCAAGGCCCACATCGAGACGGTCTTTTATGAATGGCTTCTGTCAGAGCTTCCCGGGGAGGAAAAAGAAGCCTTCTGTAAGACTCTTGATACGCTCTACTGGAAGTCCAAACGGCAGCGGCAGAAGGGCTTTACAGATGTGGCGAAGCTTTTGGAAGAGGAGGAGAAGCGATGAAAAAGGAACGGTTTCAGTCGGACCGGGTGCTGGCCTATTTCAGGCTGGAGTGGAAAGTGCTTGTCCTGATTACTCTGTCCGGTCTCATTTACAACCTGGGGCTTCTGGCAGGACCCTGGTTTGAAGGAAAAATGACCGGCTGCCTGGTGGATATCCTGAACGGAAACAGTGAGACTGCCGCCATGTTGAGCCTGGTGCTGGGTTATGTGGCGGCCATCGCCATCGTACAGGTTTCCAGATATGTGAAACGTTTCTATGTGAGGCGTTTCGCCAACAACGTCAACCGTCGGATGAAGCAGGTTCTCTACCGGAGCCTCGTTACAAAGAGCCGGGCCAGCTTAAAGGAAGAGGGCGAAGGCGATGTGATGATCAAAGCGATCCTAGACGTGGACGACTGTGCCGAGGGCATGCGGAAGTTCACGACGGAGATCTTCGATACGGGCGTTGCTCTGGCAGCTTACGCGGTCATGCTTCTCTGTTATGACTGGCGGCTGGCGCTTCTCAGCATGCTCTTTCCGCCGATTTCCTATATCACGGCGGAGAAAATGAAAAAAATGATCCAGCGCACGGGCGCAGCCTATAAGAAACAGTCCGGGCTTTTAAGCGCGGCAACCCTGGACCGGGCCCAGAATGCCATCACCTACCGGGTGTTCGGCTGTGAGAAGGAACGGCAGGAAGCCTATGAAGCTGACCTTACCGCCTACGAAAAATCAGCGATAAAAGCAAATATCTGGAACACGGCCATGCCGCCGGTTTACCGGGTCATTTCTATGGCAGGCCTGCTCTTTATCCTCTGTTTCGGTCAGAAAAATGTGCTGGGAACCGGCTGGAAAAGCTGGAGTATCGCCGCTTTCACGACCTTCCTGGCCTGTTTTGTGAAGCTTTCCGTCAAGTCTTCCAGCGCGGCGAAGCTTTTCAATGCCGTACATAAGGCCCAGGTTTCCTGGAACCGCATCAAGCCTCTGATGGCGCCGAAGGAGGAGTCGGAAGAAGACAGATCTCAGGAGAAAAAAGTCTGCCGGGAGCTCAAAGTGGAACATGTCAACTTCGCTTATCCCGACGGAAAGAAGATCCTGGATGACATTTCCTTTACGGCGAAAAAAGGCGAGATCATTGGTATCACGGGTTCTGTGGCCTGCGGAAAATCCACGCTGGGAAAAGTTTTTCTCTGCGAATATCCCTATGAGGGAAGCATTTCCTGTGATGAAAAAGAACTTCGCGCGATGAGGGATACGGAGCGCACCGGAACCATCGGCTATCTTGGCCACGATCCGGAGCTTTTCAACGACAGCGTGAAAAACAACATTCTGATGGGTGAGAACAAAAATGTGGACGATTTCCTGAAGGCCGTCTGCCTAGATCAGGAAGTTGCCGGAATGGAAGATGGAACAGAGACCCTCGTTGGAAACGGTGGCGTGCGACTCTCCGGCGGACAGGGACAGCGGCTGGCACTGGCCAGAACCCTCTGCCACAAAAAGCCGGTGCTGGTTCTGGACGATCCTTTCTCAGCCCTTGATAAGACCACAGAAAGACAGATTTTTGCCAACTTAAAAGAGCTTGCCAGAGATAACATCGTGCTTCTGATTTCCCATCGGCTCTATCTTTTCCCGGAGATGGATCAGATCATCTGGATGGAAAATGGCAAGGCGAAGGTAGATACCCACGAAAATCTGCTTCGGGAAGTGCCGGAGTACCGGGAACTCTTTGAGGAGCAGGAAGAGAAAGGAGGGAGAGAGTCATGAAACAAAAAGGAATGGTCAGAAATGTAATCTTTGACACCGTGAAAAAGCAGAAATGGCTTTCTCCGGGCATTGTTGTAGCCGTTGTGGGCGCCGTCGTTGCGGCGCTGATCCCTCCGCTGATTCTGGCGAAGATCGTCGATACCATCACGGCGGGGACAGGCGTTTCCGTGCCCTTCATCGTTCTTTATTTTCTCATGCTGGCGCTGACTGGTTTTCTGGAGTCAGCAAGAGAAGGACTTCTCACGGTCTTCGGCCAGAAGATCACCCACGCCTTAAGAAGCAGGCTGATGGAAAAGTTTGTGAACCTCACGGCGGACAGCATCAACCAGCAGGAGCCGGGTACGCTGGTTTCCCGTTTTGTCGGTGATGTGGACACCGTGGAAAATCTCTTTACCTCAGGTATCATCAGCATGTTTGCGGACGCCTGCAAGATCGTCAGCATTCTGGTCGTAATCTGGTTTCAGAACCGCGGTCTGACCTTCGTTTTGCTCGTGATCCTTCCGTTACTCTTCGGGTTTACGAGACATGTGCAGAAAAATATGCTGGCAGCCCAGATCGCGAACCGGAAAGCCGTTGGCCGGGCTTCCGCTCATGTGCCGGAGACCCTGCACAACATCCGGACGATCCATTGCCTCGGCAAAGAGAATTATATGGAAGAGCGTTACGACCAGTACATTGGCGAGAGCTATCAGGCTATGGAGCGGACGAATTTCTATGATGCCGTCTATTCACCGGTGATCCTGATTCTGAATGCGATTGTGGTAGCCGTTGTCATGCTCCTTTCCGCCAGCGGAAATCCGGAAGTTCTGGCCTTCTTCGGTATGTCAGCCGGAACGGCCGTGGCTGTCATCAACTATATTTCCCAGATTTTCGGCCCGGTGGAGAGCCTTGGCATGGAGATTCAGACGATCCAGTCTGCCCTGGCCGGCATCCACAGGATCAATGAATTTTTCGAATTGGAGGAGAAAGAGCCTCTGGAAGAAAAAGAACAGAAGATGCAGGAAAACCTGCCCTTTGTAGAACTGAAAAACGTGACCTTTGGTTACGACGAACATGTGGTGCTGGATCGCTTAAGCTTCCAGGTGCTGGATGGCGATCAGGTCACTCTGGCGGGCCGGACCGGAGCCGGAAAGAGCACGATCATGAAGCTGCTCCTTGGTCTTTACAAACCCCAGAAGGGCAGTGTCACGATCCACGGCGTTCCCTCCTCCGAAATCAGGGAAAAAGACCGGCGGAAACTCTTCGGCTATGTGGAGCAGTCCTTCCACATGGTGCCGGGAACCGTCCGGGATCAGATCACCCTTTATGATAAAAAAATTTCCGAGAAACAGGTGCGGGCCGCAGCTGCGCTCACCGGCCTTTCCGGGGCCATCAAGAGTCTGGAAAAAGGTTACGATACAGTCTGCACGCCGGAGCTTTTCTCACAGGGTCAATGGCAGCTCCTCTCCATCGCGAGAGCCGCAGCCGCAGAACCGCACCTTCTTCTCCTCGACGAGATCACAGCCAACCTGGATGCCGAGACCGAGAAAGAAGTCCTCGATGCCCTGAAACGAGTCTCCGAAAACCGCACGGTGATCTCTATCTCCCACCGGACTTCCGCGAAGATGGGACGAATTCTTCAGATTTAAGCGTTTTTCCGGAACTCACTGGGGCTTACGTTCGTCAGTTTCTTGAAAATGCGGCTGAAATATTTTTCGTCGTTGTAGCCGGTAAGAAAAGCGATCTCCTGGACAGTCTTGTCCGTGTTAAGGAGCAGCTCTTTGGCGTGGGAGATCCGGATCTGGCTGTAGTAGTCGCTGAAGGAGACGCCGATGATATCATGAAAGCAGCGGCTGAAATAGCCGTAGCTCATCTGGGCGTTCCGGGCGATTTCCGTGGAGTCGATGGGCTCCTGATAGTGGGCGTCCACAAAGTTTTTCACATTCAGGATGCTTCGGGTGACGGCGCTTGAGTATCTCGAATTTTCCTGAAAATAATTTGTTTTTTTATACACAGCCAGAAGCCAGTTTTCCACCTCGGTCCAGTTATGGAAGACGGCGGGAAGCTGGATGGCGTTGCCGGTCAGCTCGCTGTACGCAGAGTTCCAGACATTTTCCAGTGAAAGGAGCAGATGGTACAGGCTGGCCGGTTTTAGTCTGCTGTTCTTTAAATCGAAGCGGATCTGATCGAAGAGGGAATTTTCGTGAACCCAGTTCAGGGAGAGCCATTCCTTTTTCAGAGCTTCGATGCTTTCCGTCTGATGGATGGAGATCTTTTCCTGGAGCTCGTAGGCGTGCTTCTCGTTTACGGCGTGGATGGGTCGGTAATCGTAGAAAAAGAGATTGCGGACGTAGGAGCGCAGTAGTTTTCCGAGCTCCGCGTAAGTCATCTCGGCCACATCCTGAATGTGGAGCAGCATGGAATTGGTGAAATTTTCCGGAAAAAAGAAACTGTTCTTCTCGGAAGGAAAGACCCAGACGCCGGGAAGCAGTTCATACAAATCCTTTTCTTCATTCAATTCATTCATTTCCAGAAATTGAAATACCATCTCCTCGTTTTCTGTGTCCACAGTGACCAGGGCGAAGAGAGCAGGATAGAGAATTTTACATTCTTTCCAATTAAGAGAAGCGGAAGCGGCCGTCTTTTTCTGGATGGCGGCGGAGATCCGGTCCAAGATCTGATCAAAATTTTCTTTGTCAAACTGGGTCTTGGCAATGTAGTCGATAGCCCCGGCCCGCAGCACTCCCTGAATGTATTCAAATTCCGTGTGGACCGTCAGGACCACATAGTTGAGGTCGGGATAGAGCTTTGAGGCCTTTTCGATAAAGGTCATTCCGTCCATGACCGGCATATCGAGATCCACGAGGGCCAGGTCCACGGCATGATCTTCCAGAAAACCCAGGGCCTCCTGTCCGTTGGAACTCTCTCCAACGATCTTCATTTCATGTTTTTCCCAGGGCATCAGCATCTGGATGCCCTTTCGTGTCAGCATATCGTCATCAATGATCAGAATTTTCAGCATAATATCCAGCTCCTTTTTGTTTGGGCATTTCTATCAAAAACGTCGTTCCTTTCTGTTCCTCGCTCTGCACTTCAAAAAAGCAGTCCTCCGAGAAAAATTCATGGAGACTCCGGATGACATAGGAAAGGCCGATTCCGAAGGCGGGAAGGGCTTCCGAGTGAGCGCCCTGCCACTGGGCGTTGATGGCGGCTGCGGTCTCCGTTTTCATGGCGGAACCGGTGTCGCTGACGGTGACGGAGATTCGTTCGCCGACGCTGACGGCGATCCGGATTTCCATACCAGGAAGGTAGCCGTGTTTCAGGGCGTTTTCCACCAGGGGCTGTAGAAGAAACTTGGGGCAGGGATAGTTCAGCGGCTCTCCGTTTTCAGGCCGCAGGATCTCAAACCGGAAATCGTAGCGCACTTTCTGAAGCTGGACATATTCCTGGAGGGCGGAAAGCTCCCGTTCCAGATTGGTGGAGACGTTGTCCTTGTCCAGGTTGTAGCTTAAGAGGTGGGAGAGGGCCTGGGTGATGGAATCGATCTCCGGCTGTTTGTTGATAAGCGCCATCCAGTGCATGGTATTTAAGGTGTTTAAAAGAAAGTGCGGGTTGATCTGGGCCCGGAGCTTCTCGGTCTGGGTCTTGGTGTTGACCTGTTCCTGACGGATGATTTTCTGGATCATCTCCTGGATCTGGCGCTGGAGCTTTGAGACTTTTCCGAGGAGATGTTCGTATTCAGGAATGGACGAATGCATGGCAGAAGCGTCAAAATCGTCGGTGAGAAGCTCCTCCAGCTGCCGGTCGAAAAGCTGCAGCGGCGTGTAGACGCTCTTCCAGAAATAGAAGGCCAGAGCGCCGATGAGGACGGCGATCAACAGCGTGCAGAGAAGGACATCCCGGAGGGAATGATAGTAATCCCGGATATAGATCTGGTCCGGAAGGATGAGGGAGACTTTCCAGCCTTGAGACATTTCCTTGGTGAGGCTCCGGTAATCGGCGTTTTTTCCTTTTTCCAGGAGAGCCGGAAGTGCGGAAGAAGCCGAAGGAAGATTGGTGTAAAGGAGCTCTTCGGAAGCGCCGGTGACGGCGAGAAAAGCCTCTTTCCGGGAGGCGATCTCCAGAAGGCGGGTCAGGGAGTAGAAGCCGGACTCGATGGAGAGGGTGACGTTTTTTCCATTGGGAAGGGTTTCCGTACGGTTTAAGATCAGTACCGGATTGCCGTTGTAGTTGCTCTGGCTGAAGCAGGGCCCGCAGAAGACAAAGGCGGAATTTTCGTAGAGCACGGGAAGTTCGCCGGTCCTGTTTTCCTGAACGGGAAAGCTGCTGAAAATAAAATCCTCATCCTCATTGTCGTAGAGATAGAGCAGGGAAACGTCGCTGTTTGCCATGGTCAGCATCGTGATATCTTTTAATAAGGAAGAGTAGTATTCCTGACGAATGTAGGGTGAGGAAGAGGACTGATAGGCGAGGACCGTATCCTGAATCTCGTCATTGTCCAGAAGCTGGCCGGAAGTCAGGGTGAGATTCCAGAGAAGGTTCTGCATCGTCTCGCTGACCTCCAGAAGAAGGCTGTTGTAATCATCATTCAGCTGCTTGGTGGTGAAGCGGGTGATAAAGCGCGTGACGGTGAAAAGATAAGAGCCGGCTAGCAGAAAAAGCACGCCGAAAAATACGATAAAGACCCGCATTTTTAATGAGATTTTCATAAACTCCCTCCCGTTTTATGATATAGTTTTATTATAATTGACGGAAAATCCTTGTCAATAGAGGAAGGTGGACTGCTTTTACGAAAGAGTTCACTTTTATGATATTTCGGAAAAAACAGGAGAGAAAAGTCCTCGTTCCGGTGGGAAAAGTGAGTCTGAATCTGGCGGAAAAAACGCTATAATAGGCTCATCAACAAAACCAAGAACGTATGGGAGGTAACGAGAATGAAAAGAAAAATGGTCATTTTAAGTCTTGCCTGCCTGATGGCCCTGAGCGGAGCCACTGGCGTACATGCAGAGGAAAATCTTCCGGTGGATGAAAGCGGAGCGGTAAGTCCTTTGGGAAAATATGAGGATCCGGTAACGGTGGAGATCGTGCAGTCCATCAATCCGACAATCACCATGCCGGAGGGCGATTCAGCCACAGACAACTATTATACTCGGTTTATCAAAGACAATATGAACATTGATATTTCCGTAAAATGGTCCGCTTCCTCTTCCGATTATAATGAAAAACTGAATCTGGCCATCGCAGCCAACGACATTCCGGATATTCTGGTGGTGAACGAGCAGCAGTTCCGGAAGCTGGCTCAGTCCGATATGCTGGAGGATCTCACGGACTATTACGACACTTACGCCTGCGATATCATCAAGCAGAACATCGATTCCACAGACGGAAAGGCCCTGGAAAACGCCACCTATGACAGCAAGCTTCTGGCGCTCCCCAGCGTGCAGGTGGAGGCCGACGGCTATGTGCTCATGTGGATTCGTCAGGACTGGCTGGATGAGCTGGGACTGGAAGCGCCAACCACGATTGAGGAGCTGGAAACGGTGGCAAAAGCCTTCGTGGACAATAAGATGGGCGGAGAAAACACCATCGGTATCGTGGGTCCGACGATCAACGGCGCGGTTTACAACACCTTCCTTTCCACGAACAACCTGAACAATCTCGACGGTATTTTCCAGGCATATCAGGCTTACCCGGGCTACTGGGTGCAAGATGAAGAGGGAAAGGCGGTCTATGGCTCCACGACAGAGCAGACGAAAGAAGCCCTGGCAGAGCTGAATAAGATGTATGAGGACGGAATCCTCGATCAGGAGCTGGGTGTCCGGAAAGACGCAGACGAGGCCTGGAAGAGCGGTAAAGTCGGCATCCTTTTCTCCCCGTGGTGGCATGGCTACAATGTAAAAGACGGCATTGCCAACGAGCCGGATATGGAGTGGAAAGCTTATGCGGCTCCTCTCGCAGCAGACGGTCAGTGGTATGCGAAGCTTGCCGGTGTGGGCGGTTCCTACTGTGTCGTACGGAAAGGCTACGAGCATCCGGAGGCAGCTTTCCTTCTGAATAATTATCTCCGTGTCAATGAGGGAACCTTCCAGTCAGAGACCGATCTGGACCTCAGCTATTATCCCGGACGTGTCGTTATCACACCGCTGGATGAAAATACCTATTCTGTTCAGGCTCTCAATGCAGAGATGAAAGGTGAAGAGGTTCCGGAATTTGATCCGCTGAACTACAAACTCTTACAGGCAGATCTGGCTGCTCTGCCAGATTGTCTGGAAGCGCCCTATGACGATATGAGTATTGAAAAATGGAACACCGACAACACCAACTTCGGCAGACTTTACTCCCTGCTGATGGGATCTTCCGCTGTGGAAGAAGCTTCCGCGGAAGGAATTGTAAATAAAGTGTACAGTATCACCTACACCCAGACAGAGACCATGGAGCGCAAATGGACCAACCTGAAGAAAAAAGAGGACGAGACCTTCCTGAAGATCATCATCGGCGAGGAGCCCATCGAAGCTTTTGACACCTTCGTAGAAGAGTGGAACGCTGAGGGCGGAGCTGAGATCACAGAGGAAGTACAGGCACTGACAGAGAAATAAATCACAGGAAAAGGGTGGACGGGATGCAAAATATTCCGAACACCCTTTTTCAGAAAGGAAAGCCTTATGCAGAAAAAGAATATCTTTCAATCCAGAAAAGGAGCCTACTGTATCATGGTGATCCCGGCGCTGGTCTGGATGGTTCTCATCAATATCGTTCCCATGTTCGGCATCATCATGGCCTTTCAGGATTTCAACCCGGGCAAGGGAATCTTCCGTTCCAAATTCATTGGACTGGAAAATTTTGAGTATATGTTTCAGCTCAAAGACGTCTCTCAGATTTTTACCAATACGATTGTCATCGCCGTGGGCAAGCTTCTTCTGAATGTGCTGGTTCCGGTGATCTTCGCCCTGCTCCTCAATGAGATCAAAAATGTGGCTTTTAAGCGCTGCATCCAGACGGTCGTTTATCTGCCTCATTTCATTTCCTGGGTTATCATGGGCGGTATCCTTCTGGATGTATTCGGGCTTTACGGTCCGATCAATATGGTACTCTCGGCTTTCGGAATGGAGCCCATCGCTTTTTTCCGAATCTCAAAGCTTTTCCGGACCCTGGCCATCGGTACCGATGTCTGGAAAGAATTTGGCTTTAACGCCGTGGTCTATCTGGCGGCCCTCACCGGCATCAGCCCTTCCTTATATGAGGCGGCAGCCATTGATGGGGCAGGGCGCTGGAGCCGGATGTGGCACATCACGCTGCCGGGACTCAAGCCGGTAATCGTGCTTATGACGATCCTGGCTCTGGGAAATATCCTCAACGCGGGCTTCGATCAGATCTACAACATTTACAATCAGGCTGTTTATTCCACCGGCGATATCATCGATACCTGGGTTTACCGGGTGGGCTTAAATGATCTTCAGTTCTCCCTGGCAACGGCTGTGGGACTGCTGAAATCCGTCATCGGTTTTCTAATGATCTCGCTGTCCTATCTCATTGCGTATAAAAAAGCAAACTATCGCATTTTCTGAGGAGGTTTTCATATGGTAGAGAAAAAAACAGTGGGAAGCCGCATACTTCAGGGATTCTTTGTGGTGATCCTGGTCATTCTGGCCTTAAGCTGTCTGCTCCCGCTTCTTTATAATCTGGCCGTTTCCTTCAGTTCCAAGGAGGCGGCGGAGGCCGGTCTTGTGACTTTCTGGCCCGTGGGCTTCACCCTTCAGGCATACAAAGAAATTATGGGTGAAAAAGCGTTTTTTGTATCCTTTTTTGTTTCTGTAAAAAGGGTTATACTCTCCTTGGTGATCACCCTTCCGGTGCTTACCATGGCGGCTTATCCCCTGGCGAAGACGAAACAGGAATTTGCGGCCCGGAATGTGATCCTGTGGATGTTTGTCTTCTGCATGCTGTTTTCCGGCGGAACGATCCCTTGGTATATGGTCATGAAAAAATATGGCCTGACCAACAGTGTTTTCGGCCTGGCTGTCTGCGGCGGAATCCCGGTTTTTAACCTGATCCTTATGGTAAATTTTTTCCAGGAGATCCCGAAAGAGCTGGAGGAAGCCGCCATGGTGGACGGAGCGGGAGCCTGGTATATTCTGGCCCGGGTGGTGGTGCCTCTCTCCAAACCCGTGCTGGCCACCATCGCTCTGTTCACGATCGTAACCCAGTGGAATGACTTTTTCCAGGGTCTGGTTCTTTCCACCGGAGAGAAATATTATCCCCTGCAGACCTATATCAAGCAGCTGATTTTCCAGGTGGACACATCCACCATGACCGCGGAGCAGATCAAGCAGGCATCCATGATGTCCAATACCACCATGAACGCAGCAAAAATCTTCATTTCCATGGTACCGGTATTGTGTATCTATCCGTTTTTACAGAAATATTTTGTGAGCGGAATCACCCTTGGAGGAGTAAAGGAGTAAAGATGATGAAAGAACTGATATTCAAAAACGACCCCTACGAAATGAACTGGATCCGGCCTGATTTTCCCTATGGGGAGGTGGGCGTGCCGGAGGAGCTCTCCGCGACAAGCGCCAGTGTCCGGGAGGGCGATGTGGTCCGGACGGAGATCCGGATCAAAAATGAAGGGAAAAAGCCTTATTTTACAAATATAGAAGATATCCGGATTTCCTTTCCGGTGCCGGATCAGTATGAGGACAGCAAGACCAGCCTTATCCGACGCTGCCACACCCATCTTTTCTGCGGAAAGGATGTGAGTTGGATCTGCGCTCTCCGGATGGGAGGGGAAGCGCCCCATCTTGGCATGGTAGTGACGGAGGGAAGCCTCGCGGCCTACAGCGTCCGGCGGAATCTTCTCCGCCAGAGCAATGACCGCGGCTGTTTTTATCTGCATCCCGAAGGCATGGAGCTGGAGGCCGGGGAGGAGAAGGTCATCCGCTGGGTGATTTTCCCTCATGAGGGAAAAGAGGATTTCCTCAAAAAAGCAGGGGAGTACAATCCTCATTTCGTGGATGTCCGGGCAGATCGCTATGTGCTGTTTCCCGGAGAGAAAAGCGTGCTCACGATCCGTCCGGCTTTCCAGGCGGAACAGGTATCCGTAAATGGAGAGGCTCTGACCGGGGAGGATGGCATTTACACTTATACTTTCACCGCAGCAGAGCCCGGTGAAAAAGTCTTCGAGATCGCAGCGGATCAGGTACATACGCGCTGTCGTCTGTTCGTGCAGGAAGAGATTCACAGCCTGACAGAAAAGCGCTGCCATTTTATTGCAGAGCACCAGCAGTATGAAAAAGAAGGAATGTTGAAGGGCGCTTATCTCATCTACGACAACGAGGAAGAGCGGCAGATTTACCGACCGGAAAATGATTTCAACGGCGGCCGGGAGCGGATCGGAATGGGCGTTCTCATGGCTCGCTTCCTCCAGGGCGAAAAAACTGGAAGCCAGCCGGAGCTGGAGGAGAGCCTGAAGAAATATCTCGCCTATGTGAAACGGGAACTGGTAGATGTGGAGACTGGAAAGACCTGTAACGACGCAGGAATGGATGACAGTTTCAAACGGCTCTACAATGCTCCCTGGGCTGCGACCTTTTTTGCGGAAATTTACCGCCTCTGGAAACAGGATGAAGATCTGAGATACAGCTGTCAGGTTATCCGGCATTATTATGAGGAAAGCGGCCGGAAATTTTATCCCATCGAGCTGCCGGTCACGCTGGTCATGGGGGAACTGAAAAAGGCGGGCTGGCAGAAGGAATACGACGAGTTGCTGGAGCTTTTTGTGGACCATGCAGACCATCTGTGCGAGGTGGGAAAAAATTACCCCGCTTCCGAGGTAAATTACGAGCAGTCTATTGTAGCTCCGGCGGCGGATGTGATATTATCAGTGTATCTCCTGACCGGAGACAAGAAATATCTGGACGAAGGAGCCAGGCAGGTAGAGATTCTGGAACTGTTCAACGGCATGCAGCCCGACTATCACCTGAACGAGGTGGCTATCCGTCACTGGGACGGCTACTGGTTCGGCAAGAGGCGCTATTACGGGGATACTTTCCCCCATTACTGGAGCGCCCTCACGGGAAAAGTGTTTAAAATGTACGGGGAAATTTTAAAGGACGAGAACTGGATTCGACGGGGCGAGGCATCCATTCGCGGTGTTCTTCCGCTGTTTTTTACGGACGGAAGGGCTGCCTGCGCTTACGTCTATCCGCTTGAAGTCAACGACCGGAGAGCGGCCTTCTTCGATCCCTATGCCAATGATCAGGACTGGGGGCTTTACGCCAACATTCGTTAAGACTGGAGGAATTACACTTATGGGTCGAGATGTTGAGCAAAGAGGATTACGACATCGTGCTCGCCACCTCCACCGGAGCCCTTCCGGCCTGGATGGCCAGAAAATATCCGGAGGTTGAGCGCGTGGACTACGAGGGCAGACGCCACAAATTCGGTCAGCGCCACAATGCCTGCCCGAACTCCGAGATCTTCCGGAAGTATTCCGTGGCTCTGGCAGCGAAGCTTGCCGAGCGCTATACCTCCAATCCCCATGTGAAATGCTGGCATGTGAGCAACGAGTACGGCGGAACCTGCTACTGTGAAAACTGCGAGAAAGCCTTCCGTATCTGGCTGAGAAAGAAATACGGCACGCTGGATGCAGTGAACAAGGCCTGGAACACCGAGTTCTGGGGCCACACCTTCTACGACTGGGAGGAGATCGTAGCGCCGAACTCCTTAAGCGAGGGTCTCTGGGATGAGCGGAGCGCTTTTGCCGGTCTCTCCATCGACCTTCGCTATGAGGATCAGATCCATTCCTATTATGAATACTTCTATGACAAAAATATCCCCGTGGACATGATTCCTGTGGACGCAGATTTCAACCGCTACCAGATCATCGTGGCTCCCGTTTTATATATGGTAAAAGAAGACATGAAGGAATCCCTGGAAAAATTCGTCCGGGAGGGCGGCATCCTTGTGACCACCTATATGAGTGGTATTGTGGACCAGTCCGACAACGTATATCTCGGCGGTTATCCGGGACCTTTACGGGAAATGGCCGGCCTCTGGGTGGAGGAGATCGACGCCCTGGCTCCGGAGCAGAAGAACGGCGTGACCATGGACGGAACGCCTTACTCCTGTAATCTCGTCTGCGAGCGCATGCATCTCGAGGGTGCGGAGAGCCTTGGCGCCTATGAGGAAGATTTCTATGCGGGAGAACCGGCAGCAGCCCGGAACCGTTTCGGAAAAGGCCGCGTTTACTACATCGGCACCCAGCTGGAGAAGGCTGGAAAAGCCCATATTCTTAAGATGGCTCTTGAGGAAGCCGGCGTGGAAAGCCTCATTCCGGAAGAGACCGGTCTTGAGGTAATCTGCCGGCAGCAGGGTGAGAAAAAGCTCTACTTTGTCATGAACTTTAAGGACGAAGAGCAGAAGCTTCCGGCTGTTTTCGCAGGCAGAAAAGACCTCTTGAAAGGAACAGATCTTACAGAAGATACGGTGCTGAAAAAATATGATGTCTGCTTAATTGAAAAATAATTCAGAGAAGTCCGGAAAAGAAGAATCCGGACTTCTTTTTTTAGGCGGCCTGTGTTAGAATGGGAAACAGACGGCGGGAAAGACAAAAACTATAGAAAAAGAGGGCAGTAAAATGAACATTTTTGACATTCTCGGTCCTGTGATGGTGGGACCATCCAGTTCCCACACGGCGGGGGCCGCAAGGATCGGACTGATGACAAGGAAGCTTCTGGGGGCGGAGCCGGTGGAGGCGGATATCCGTATGTACGGTTCCTTCGCCGCCACGGGAAAAGGCCACGGCACCGATAGGGCCATCATCGCCGGGCTTCTCGGCATGGAGCCGGATGATATGCGGATTCCGGAGAGCTTTGCCATCGCGGAAAAAGAAGGCATGAAGTTTACCTTTGGGACGGCAGATCTCAAGGGAGCCCATCCTAATTCCGTGGTTCTTCATGTAAAAGGAAAAAACGGGCGGGAGAGGAAGGTCCAGGCCTGTTCCCTCGGCGGCGGCCGGATCATGATCAACGAGCTGGACGGCATCGAGCTCAACTGCACCTGCGAGATGCCGACGATCGTCGTGAACCATGTGGACCAGCCGGGCCGCGTGGCGGAAGTGACGACGATGCTCTCGATGCTCTCCATCAACATCGCGACGATGTCCGTTTACCGTGACCGGAGAGGCGGCCGGGCCGTCATGGTGGTGGAGCTTGACCAGGAGATCGACGGAAGCGTGCTCAATATCCTTCAGAGCTTAAAGGGCATCCTGAAGGTGACATATATCAGTACAGGGGGAGAATGATCATGGCGTTTACATCATTGCAGGAGATCCTTGACACCTGCGAAAAAGACAGGATTCCGTTCTGCGAGGCGGTCCTTCAGGACGATCTCAACGAGAGAGGTGTCACCCGGGAGGATTCGAGAAAACAGATGGCCGCTCTCTGGCAGGCCATGTGGGACGCGGCGGGAAGTTATAAGGAAAACGAGCGTTCCAGGAGCGGTCTCGTGGGAGGTCAGGGCGGCATTATGGAAAAATATCTGGCGGAGCATGAACCCTTAAGCGGAGCCTTCGCAGGCCAGGTCATCGCAGGAGCCCTCAAGATGGGCGAGTGCAACGCCTGTATGAAGCGGATCGTGGCGGCTCCCACAGCCGGGGCCTGCGGCGTGCTGCCGGCGGTTCTCGTTCCTTATGTGAAAAAATATGAGCCGGAGGAGGAGAAAGTTCTCGACGCTCTCTATACGGCGGCGGGCATTGGCCAGGTCATCGCGGCCAGAGCCTATATCGCCGGAGCCAGCGGCGGCTGTCAGGCAGAGATCGGTACGGCCAGCGCCATGGCGGCGGGGGCTCTGGTGGCTCTTCACGGCGGCAGCGAAAAAGCGATCATCCACGCGGCGGCCATGGCCATCAAGAACCTGCTCGGCCTGGTCTGTGACCCGGTGGCGGGGCTTGTGGAGGTGCCCTGCGTGAAACGAAACGTGGTGGGAGCCATGAATGCCCTCTCCTCCGCGGATATGGCCCTTGCCGGTATTGAGAGCCGGATCCCGCCGGATCAGGTCATCGATGCCATGAAAGAGGTGGGCGACCAGATGAACAGCAGCCTTAAGGAGACGGGCCTGGGTGGCCTTGCCGGCACGCCTTTCGGCAAAGAAGTGGCGGAAAATTTCCTGGGTAAATAAAAAGTAAAGAAAAGACTTGACTTCCCCACATGGACTATGGTAAGATAGACGAGCGAATGGAAGTAGGTCTTTTTTTTATGCCTAAAAAACATCGAACAGCAAATGAAATTTAAGAAGGCGAGGTGGAGGTTGTGCGCGTAAAGATCACATTGGCATGCACTGAGTGTAAACAGAGAAACTACAATACGATGAAGGATAAGAAAGCTCATCCCGAACGTATGGAGACTAAGAAGTACTGCAGATTCTGCAAGACTCACACTTTACACAAAGAAACCAAGTAATTTCCGGTAGGAACTACGCAAGGGAGTGAATGATATGGGAGATTCTGCTAAGGCTGAGAAGACGAAAGCCAAAGCTCCGAAAAAGAGCTGGTTTGACGGTCTGAAATCTGAGTTTCATAAAATCATTTGGCCGGACAAAACAGAGCTCGGTAAAGAGACTCTTGCTGTCGCAGTTGTTTCTATCTTACTTGGTGTATTGATCGCCGTCGTTGACTTCGTGGTACAATACGGTATTGATTTCTTAGTGAAATAATAAGGACAAGGGTGAAGATATGGCAGAAGCAAACTGGTATGTAGTTCATACTTATTCAGGGTATGAAAACAAGGTAAAGGCCAACATCGAGAAAACCATCGAGAACCGCCATCTGGAAGATCAGATTCTGGAGGTTCGGGTCCCCATGGAGGATGTTGTGGAGGTACGCAACGGTGTGAAGAAACAGGTTCAGAGAAAGCTGTTTCCTGGCTATGTGCTTCTCAACATGGTTATGAACGATGACACATGGTATGTGGTTAGAAATACCCGCGGTGTTACCGGATTCGTTGGTCCTGGATCAAAGCCGGTTCCGCTGACCGAAGAGGAAATGCAGCCGCTGGGCATTCAGCCCGGGGAACTGGAAGTGGACTTCCAGGAAGGCGATTCCGTCACAATTACCGGTGGTGTCTGGAAAGATACTGTCGGCATCATCCAGAGTATGAACCACAGCAAACAGATGGTTACCATCAATGTAGAATTGTTTGGTCGAGATACGCCGGTGGAGATAGCATTCACCGACGTGAAAAAGTTGTAACAGGTAAATTCCGAAAGTAAATTCGCGCTTTCGTGAAGTGGGAGGGAAACCCCCGACAATACCACATAGGAGGTGCCTAAAATGGCAAAAAAAGTAACAGGTTATATTAAATTACAGATCCCGGCAGGAAAGGCTACCCCGGCTCCGCCAGTAGGTCCTGCACTGGGTCAGCATGGTGTAAATATCGTTCAGTTTACAAAAGAGTTCAACGCCAGAACCGCTGACAAGGGCGATCTGATCATCCCCGTTGTCATCACTGTATATGCGGACAGAAGCTTCAGCTTCATCACCAAGACCCCGCCTGCAGCAGTTCTGCTGAAGAAAGCCTGCAACCTGAAATCCGGTTCCGGAGTTCCCAACAAGACTAAAGTTGCTACCATCTCCAAAGACAAGATCCGTGAGATCGCTGAGATGAAGATGCCGGACCTGAATGCAGCTACCATCGAGAGCGCTATGAGCATGATCGCTGGTACCGCACGTAGCATGGGTATCACTGTAGAGGACTAATTTAGTTTAGTCAGTGAAATTGATTGTAGACAATAACGATACGTGGGAGGGATATTCCCGCAAACACCACCAGGAGGTAATTTAGTATGAACAGAGGAAAGAAATACGTAGAGGCTGCTAAGGCGATCGACCGCGCAACCCTTTACGATACCGACGAAGCAGTTGCTTTAGTGAAAAAAGTAGCAGTTGCAAAATTTGACGAGACCATCGAGGCTCACATCAGAACCGGTTGTGACGGACGTCACGCTGACCAGCAGATCCGTGGTGCAGTTGTTCTGCCGCACGGAACTGGTAAAACCGTTCGTGTCCTGGTATTCGCAAAGAATGCCAAAGCTGAGGAAGCAAAAGCTGCAGGCGCTGAGTTTGTAGGCGCTGAGGAGCTGGTTCCGAAGATCCAGAACGAAGGCTGGCTTGATTTCGACGTAGTAGTAGCTACACCGGATATGATGGGTGTTGTTGGACGTCTCGGTCGTGTTCTCGGACCCAAAGGCTTAATGCCGAACCCGAAAGCCGGTACCGTAACCATGGACGTAACCAAAGCCGTTCAGGATATCAAAGCAGGTAAGATCGAGTACAGACTTGACAAGACCAATATCATTCATGTGCCCATCGGAAAAGCTTCCTTTACCGAAGAGCAGTTACGCGACAACTTCCAGACGCTTATGGATGCAATTATCAAAGCTCGTCCCAGCACCCTGAAGGGTCAGTACCTGAAGAGCGTTACCATCGCTCCGACCATGGGACCGGGTGTGAAACTGAATACCGCTAAATTTGCATAAGATTCAGCGAAACTTAGGGCCGTTTTCCAGCTTGCTGGGAAGCGGTTCTTCTTTTATAAAAAAATTAAAGAAAGTGCTTGACATACCCGGCACCGTGTACTATAATGCAATAGAAAACTGCCGAAGACAGCAGGTGCCGCAAGGCATAAGGATGAAAACGCCTGCCGAGGAGAGTTGATTGTATGATTGACTTGGGTCCTCTCTGGTAACAGGGAGGTTTTTTTACGGCGGTACACCCGACCGAGAGGTCAGGATCATGCAGTCGCCTGACTGCACAAAATCTATAAGGAGGTGCACCAATCATGGCAAAAGTAGAACTGAAGAAACCGGTTGTTGAAGAGATCAGCAGCAAGATCCAGGGCGCACAGTCTGTTGTGCTTGCTACTTACAGCGGAATCACCGTTGAGCAGGATACTGCTCTTCGTAAAGAGTTGAGAGAAGCTGGTGTTGAGTACAAAGTTTACAAGAATACAATGATGAACTTTGCATTCAAGGGAACTGCTTGTGAAGAGCTCTGCAAACACCTGGATGGACCGAACGCACTTGCAATCTCCAAAGATGACGCAACTGCTCCGGCAAGAATCCTTGCAAAATATGCAAAAGATGTAAAAGCTATCAAACTGGTAGCTGGTGTCGTAGAGGATAAGTACTACGATGAGACTGGTATCAAAGCTCTGGCTGATATCCCGGCAAGAGAGGTTCTTCTTGGAAGACTTCTTGGAAGTATGCAGTCCCCGATTGCAAACTTTGCTCGTGTTATTAAACAGATCGCTGAGAAAGACGGCGAAGCTCCCGCAGAGGCTTAATCATCTGCAAGTAAACGGAACTGTCTGATCGTCAGACCGTATAAAATACCATATTTACAGGAGGAAAATAAAATGGCAAAATTAACTACCGCAGAATTTATCGATGCGATTAAAGAGTTATCTGTACTTGAGCTGAACGACCTGGTAAAAGCTTGTGAGGAAGAGTTCGGCGTATCTGCAGCAGCAGGTGTTGTTGTAGCAGCAGCTGGCGCTGGCGCAGCTGAGGCTGAGGAGAAAACTGAGTTCGACGTTGAGCTGACCGAGGTTGGCCCGAACAAAGTTAAAGTTATCAAAGTAGTTCGTGAGGCTACTGGTCTTGGTCTGAAAGAGGCTAAAGAGGTAGTTGACGGCGCTCCGAAGGTAGTTAAAGAGGGCGTTTCCAAAGCAGAGGCTGAGGAGATGAAGACCAAACTTGAGGCTGAGGGAGCAAAAGTTACCCTGAAATAATTTTTCAAGAAGCTGAAAGTTCAGGCGGCTGTGGAGCGATCCATGGCCGCTTTTTACTTTTGTTCCAAAATTTATTCCGTACGGGAATACGAATAATCATGACAGGAGGAAAAATCAATGACGATCGAGGAACTGAGAAAAGACATGGTAGCAGCTATGAAGGCAAAGGATAAAGAGAGAAAAGAAGCGATCTCTTCTCTGGTATCCGCAGCAAAGAAAGCCGGCATCGACGCAGGCTGCCGGGATGACATTCCCGAGAGCATGGTAGATCAGGTGATCTTAAAAGAGCTGAAGACCGTAAAAGAGCAGATCGATACCTGCCCCGCAGCCAGAGAGGACTTAAAGGCAGAGTACCAGTTCCGCTACGATGTGATCAGCCAGTACGCTCCGAAGCAGCTTTCTCCTGAGGAAGTGAAGAAAGTCATCGAGGAGAAATTCGCTGACGTCATCGCCACCAAGAACAAAGGCGCCATCATGAAGGCTGTTATGGGCGAGCTCAAGGGCAAGGCCGACGGAAAAGTCATCAATCAGGTGGTTGCAGATCTCTGCAAGTAAGGGCGCATATATAATTAGGTAGACAGTCATTCCGAGGGCGGAAGCGTGAGAGGGTGGCTGTCTTTCTTTTTCGTATGGGAAAAATGACGGAAAAACGGGGCAGAAAACCGTCTCATATGGATGAATTTTTCGAAAATTTCCGAAAATCAAAAAGAACTTGACATTGATTTTTTTTTGTGGTACAGTAAACAATGCACTATTGTGTAGGAGTATACCCAGACGGGATAAGTATGCCCAAAAATGGGAGAATCAATTTGATATTTTATATATAGAAAGAACAGGGGTGAAACGTCAATGGAGAAAAACAGAATACGTCCAGTGAAGAGTGACAAAAGCTTCCGTATGAGTTATTCCAGACAGAAAGAGGTACTTGAAATGCCGAACCTCATTGAGGTTCAGAAGGATTCCTACAAGTGGTTTCTTGATGAAGGAATGAAGGAAGTTTTTGATGACATCTCTCCGATCGAGGATTATAGTGGAAAGCTCAGCCTGGAATTTGTGGACTTTACTTTGTGCGAAGATGATGTGAAGTACTCTATTGAAGAGTGCAAGGAGCGGGATGCCACATACGCAGCTCCGCTGAAAGTTCGTGTACGTCTTCACAACAGAGAGAACGGCGAAGTAAGCGAGCATGAGATCTTTATGGGTGATCTTCCCATTATGACTGACACAGGTACTTTCGTGATCAACGGCGCTGAACGAGTAATCGTCAGCCAGCTGGTTCGTTCACCGGGTATCTACTATGGAATCGCACACGATAAATTAGGAAAAGAGCTGTATTCCTGTACAGTAATTCCGAACCGTGGTGCATGGCTGGAATATGAGACGGACTCCAATGACATTTTCTATGTGCGTGTAGACCGTACAAGAAAAGTTCCCATCACTGTTCTGATCCGTGCTCTCGGCTTTGGCACCAACCCGGAGATCATCGAGCTCTTCGGTGAGGAGCCCAAGATTCTGGCCAGCCTGACAAAGGATACGGCCACTAACTACCAGGAAGGTCTTCTCGAACTCTATAAGAAGATCCGTCCGGGCGAGCCGCTGGCAGTAGAGAGCGCAGAGAGCCTGATCACCAGCATGTTCTTCGACCCCAGAAGATATGACCTGGCAAAGGTTGGACGTTACAAATTCAACAAAAAGCTTCACCTCAGAAACCGTATCTGCGGACATACGCTGGCAGAGGATGTCATCGACACCACCACCGGCGAGATCCTGGCAGAGGCAGGTACCGAGGTAGACCGCGATCTGGCTGACAAGATCCAGAACGCAGCAGTTCCTTATCTCTGGATTCAGGGTGAGGAGCGCAAGATCAAGGTTATTTCCAACCTGATGGTTGACCTTAAGAGCTTCGTGGACGTAAATCCGGAAGAGCTTGGGGTTACAGAATCAGTATATTATCCTGTTCTTGAAAAAATTCTGGAAGAAAATGACGATCTGGATTCCATCAAAGAAGCCATCCATGACAGCATCCATGAGCTGATTCCGAAGCATATCACGAAAGAGGATATCATCGCTTCCATCAACTATAACATGCATCTGGAGTACGGCATCGGAAATGACGACGATATCGACCATCTGGGTAACCGTCGTATCCGTTCCGTAGGTGAGCTGCTTCAGAACCAGTACCGCATCGGTCTTTCCCGACTGGAGAGAGTCGTTCGTGAGCGTATGACCACCCAGGATCAGGATAACATTTCCCCGCAGTCCCTGATCAACATCAAGCCGGTTACCGCAGCTGTCAAAGAG
>OLNW01000700.1_pt1 | contig 37925 bp, 32 predicted proteins | sample 1672121 | NCBI WGS metagenome assembly OLNW01 (sample SAMEA3136648, study PRJEB25190) | human gut metagenome
ACCCCACGCTTAGGAGGCGTGTGCTCTATCCAGCTGAGCTACTGAGACATAGGTTTATGAAGTTAATTTGCGTGGCCGTCTTTCAGACAGCCACTTTATTTTAGCCTATGCCGGGGCATTTGTCAATTGGGGCTTGACAGAGAGAAGGAAACTGCATATACAGTATATATACCACGGCTTCGCAGATGCGCTCGATGAGATACAGGAAGCGGGCAAATTTATTACGAGGCTCCAGGCTCAGCTGGTGAACGTAGTACGTCGCCAGGGGGAGCTTCCAGACGCCGTTTTCGTCGGGAGACTGGCGCTCCAAGAGCGCGTCGGTGGGGACGAAGTAGAGGGCTTTCAAGAAGGGCTTGCCGTCCTGGTCGATGCCATAGCCCAGGATCGCAGCGTAGTCAAAGTTCACATCGGTGAACTCGTTGGCGTCGGTCTCCGCCCAGGGGGTGGCGCACATGGGCAGGAAGAAGGGGCGGATGCGGACGCTGGCGTCCTTGAGATGCACCAGCTTCCGGTCCAGGGGATCGGTGCTGTCGGCAATGGGGGTGCCGTCCGTCCGCTCCAGCTGGCCGATGATCCAGGGGGTGGGCTGGGTGTCGTCGGTGTGGAAGGTCACGCGATGATGGGATTTGAACGGGGTGTACTCATTGAGCACAGCGGTAGCCGCCTCGACCAGAGCGGCGCGGTGGGAGAGCTCAACAGTTTTTTCTTGCAGGGTCTTCATGGTCAAAACCTCCTTTGGTTGTTCCAGGATTCAGCGGTTGTAGAGCAGGTTGCGCTCCATGGCGGTGTAGGTCTCCAGCATGGCGGCCTGCTCCGGGGTGGTGGTGTAGCTCCCGACCCCGTTCTCATCTGCGAAGAAGCGGTTGCGGGAGAGGAGCATCTGATTGGCCGCATGGTCGGCCAGCCAGGTAAAGTATTGGTTCAGGGGGATGCCCGCCCGCTGCAGCATGTGCAGGCCCAGGAAAGTACAGCTCTCCTTGTGGTCCGAGACGGCCTGCGTCTCATAGTTGGTCCAGATGAGGTAGTTGGTAGAAAGCATGTTTTCCAGGGTGTCGGCGTCCCAGTCCGAGGCCTCCGGCGTGGGAGAATACCCCAGGCGGGTGTAAATGGGCGTCCCGTCGGCCAGATTCAGAGAGGGAAGATGATCCCCCACAAAGACGAGCATGGCCGGCCGGTCTACCTGGGAGAAGTACTCCACCAAGGCCGCAAGGCTGGCGTCGGCGTGGTGCAGGCCCAGGACCAGGGAGTCTAAGATAGCCTTGTCCTCCTGGCTGAGCTTGTCGCACTGAACGTCGATGCCGGAGGGGTAGCTGTATTTTTCGGCGGTGTAGAGCTGGTGGTTCTCCATGGACAGGCCGTAGAGGAAGATGGGCTTGCTGGGGTCCCGGCTTTCATACCGGGCGATCATCTCCTGGACCAGGGAGGCGTCGGAGAGATAGGCCCCGTCTTCGGTGCCTTCGGTCATAAAGTCCTCCCGGAAAGCCACGGTGTCAAAGCCGATCCGGGGCAGGACATTGGCGCGGTTGTACAGCTCGTCCGTGTGGGAGTGGAGGGCCACCGTGCTGTACCCTGCGTTTTTCAGCAGGCGGGCGGTGGTGGGCAGGTCCTGGTAAACGGAGAGGCTCAGGGTGTTCAGCGTGTCGCCCTCCCGCAGCAGGGAGGAGGTCAGGCCGGTGAACATCTCCATCTCCACGTGGCCGGTGCCGCCGCCGTAGGTGTCGGAGATAAACAGCCCGTCAGTACAGGTCTCCGCCAGCCGGTGGAAGTTGGGCAGGGGGTCCTCCGAGAACGTCAGGCCGGGCAGGCGGGTGATGTCGAAAAAGCTCTCGGAGGTCAGGAAGATGATGTCCGGGGCGTTCTCTCCGGCGGGGGTGCCGGGCTGGTTGGCCTCTTCCCGGAACTGGGCCACCAGGTCCGTGATGTCCGGGTCCCCGGTGCCGTGCTCTGTCTCGATGCGGTGGGCCAGGGCGGCATAGAGGCCCAGCATGACGCCCAGCTTCTGGCTGCGGTCCTCCTGGTCCTGGCAGGTCTGATCCAGGGTCATGGCGGCCTCTTGCAGGGTGCCGGGATAGGCGGCGGAGAGCAGCAGGGCCAGAGACAGCGCAATGGCAAGAAACCCCACTGTGCCGGAGGGATGCCACTTTTCCAGCACGGCCAGCAGCACCGTCCAGAGAATGCAGACGATCACAGACACCACTACGGTCAGCGTGGGGGCCAGCATATCCGAGGCAAACCCGGCGATGTCGCCCAGGTTGCCCACGAATGTAAAGTCACTGAGCTGGAGGGGAGCGCCGTTGATATCCATCTTATACCGGCTGATGATGGCCAGGGTCATGCAGAACCCGGTCCCCGGCAGATAGGCGATGAAGAGCCGCCGGGTCAGGCCGTAGAGCGGGAGCATCAGGCTAAAAAACAAGAGCCAAAATAACCCGGATGCGGGCAGATGAGAGGCCATCCAGGAAAAGGGCGTGAGCAAATTTTGCAGCCACACGGCCTGGGTGGCGTAGAGCGTCAGGAGAGGGGAGAGCAGCAGCGCAACCGCCACAAAGGCGGCCTGCCGCCTGGTGGGGGCATGGGACATAGTATCGCAAATTCCTTTCTGTTGTTCCCCCGTATTATACCGCAAAACAGGGAGGGACGCAAGAAAGGAGAAAAATCCACCAGGTATCAAATTGTTGTTGACAGAAATTATGTCTCCCAGTATCCTGAACAGGAAGATGCTTCCATTTTATAAAAACAATTTGACGAGGAGGATTTTATGGCGACTCTGCGATATATTTGGGGCCAATACGCCTCCCCGCTGATGCTTCTGCTGCTTTTGGTGGCGGTGGTGGTCGGCGTTGCGGTGGGCGTTGGTTTGGCCCGTGTGCGGGCGCGGCGGGGGAAGGCACCGCTGTCCCGTGGGACGTATCTTGTGGGCGTATTGCTTTGGCTGTGGCTGGTGGGGATGGTTTGCGTGACCCTGCTGGGCAGCCGGGGGATCTGGGGGAGCGGGGAAGTGAATCTCCAGCTCTTTCTGGCCTGGGAGGAGGCCTGGTACGCAGGAGAGCGGACGGCGTGGCTGTATATCGTGCTGAACCTGGCGCTGTTTCTGCCGCTGGGGGTGCTGCTGCCGCTGCTGGAGACGCGGTTCCGGAAGGTGACCTGGGTGCTGGGGACGGCGGCGGTGCTGTCGCTGGCAGTGGAGCTGCTCCAGCTTGTACTGCGGCGGGGCAGCGCGGACATTGACGATTGGTTTCTGAATGTCCTGGGGGCCTTCTTGGGCTGGTGTCTGCTCCGCTTTGTTTTGGGGCTGAAAAAACGGGAGAAGAAAGCCGTGGGCTATTTGCTCCCGCCGGTGGCCTGCGCCCTGGTGTTCTGCGGGATCGCGCTGGCCTATCAGGCCCAGCCCTATGGGATGCTTCCCATGCAGAGCGTGGAGCGGGTAGAAATGTCCGGGGTGGAGGTGCACACAGACTGCCCGCTGCCGGACGTGGGGGAGACGGCCCCGGTGTACTATGCCGCACCCTGGACGGAGGCCAACTGCGATGAATATGCCCGGCCCCTGCTGACGGCGCTGGGAGAGGACTTTGACGCCATGGAGGCCGAGCGCTCGGAGTATCGGGTGGACTACACAGACCCCGTACATCACAGCAGCCTGCAAGTCTTGTTCCTGGGCGGGTTCTGTGCGCTCTATCAAAACCAAAGCGGTGCAACGGAACCGGCCCCGGCGACGGCCAGCCGGGAGGAGGTCCTGCAAAAGCTGCGGTCGCTGGGGATCCCCCTGCCGGATCAAGCGGACTTCTCCACGGAAGCGGGGGCCTACTGCTTTACGGTGGATGGGGTAGAGGATGGCGTGCTGTATCAGGGGAAAGTCACCTGTACCTACCGGGAAGATGGACAGATCCTGTCTCTCAGCGACGAGCTTGCTGCGGTACCGCAAAGCGGAGAGGTTTCCATTTGCCCCCCGGAGAAGGCCGTGGAACAGGTTTGCGACGGGAAGTTTTTGGATACCGACGGCAGACTCAGCGCCGGGAGAAGCGTGGAGGAGGGCGGTGTCGTCCGGTCGGACATAGATACCCTGACGATCCAGAGGATCACGCTGGCTTATTTGCGGGATACGAAGGACTACTATCAGCCCGTCTACGCTGTGAAGACAGACAAAGGCATCCTCTATACGTTGGCAACGCAATAAAAAACAGAGAGACAGCATACACCCCCTGCCGGGTCTTTGGAAGACTGGGCAGGGGGCGTGTTGTTTTTGCGCTTGGTGTTATGCATCAAAATAGTAATAGTCGGTAAAGGTGCCCTTCTGCTGCTTGCCGCTGGCCTCGGTGGCGGTGTAGGTGAAGGTGAAGGCGATGAGGGGGTATTTCTTGCCGTTTGCGGCGGTGTAATACTCCGTGGCGGCTTTGGCGGCGGCCTCTTCGTCGTAGGTGATCTCTACATAGCCAAAGCCCCCGGCCTTATGGCCGATGGAGGCCAGGTAGGCGGCGACGGCTTCCGGCGTGGTCACTTGCAGGGTCTGGCAGGACAGGCCATTGACGGTGACTTTGTCCAGCTTGAAGGACGTGAAGGTGGCCGGGCTGCCGGAGACGGGGTAGAAGAGGAAGGAGGCGTAGTCTTCCTGGAAGGCCACGGCGTCGTAGTCCCAGATGACCACGGTGCTGCCGGAGATGGCGCCGTTGTCCAGCAGGTCTTTCAGCAGGGTCTTGTCGCTGCCTTTCTTTTTGGCGTAGAGGGTGCTGGCCGAAAGTGCGGCGGCGTCTGCGCGTAGGAACGTCTTGGTTTTGGCGTTGTAGGCCCCGTTGGAGATCCCCAGCCGGTCCGTCAGGGTCCAGGGAGAATCCCAGGTGAAGTCCGTCCCATCTTTGTACCCCAGGGCGCGGAGCAGGAAGGTCAGGAACTGGGCGGCGGAGACGGTGTTGTTGGGGCCGAAGTGCTTGGCGTCCACGCCGTTGGTGTAGCCCTTGCTGTACGCATAGCCCACATAGGGCTTGGCCCAGGCGGGGACATCCGTGAAGGGGGTGGCGATGGCCTTTTGGGTGGCGGCTTCCTCGGCCCCCAGCAGGCGGACCAGGATGGTCACGGCCTCGGCGCGGGTGGGGGCGCGGTCCAGGTCAAACTGGGGGGAGCCGTCGGCGGTGGTGCCGGTGCCCTTAAAGAGGCCCAGGTTATACAGCAGCATGGCGTCCTCCTGGGCGTCCTCCGGCGTCACTGCAAAGGCAGGCACTGCCAGGGACAGGGCCAAGGTCAAGGCCAGGATCAGGGAAAGTAGTTTCTTTGGCATGGGTCATTCCTTTCTGTCGTGAGGCCCGCGAAGGGGGCAGAAACAGGAGTTCACTATTTATTTTAGCATAACACCCCCAAAAGCGCAAGCGGGGGGCGTTTCCCTGTCATTTTCGCGTTTTTTTAAAACACCTCTTGACAAATCCCAAAAGTGTGATATTGTATTAAGCAAGTAGAACAATGATACAGAAATGCAATGGCGAGACAGCCACGAACCAAAGGCAGAAAGGAGGCAGGGCTATGCCGTGGGAATTTCGGGAAGACGCGCCCATTTACACCCAGCTCATCGCCCAGATCCAGCAGCGCATCGTGGGCGGGCTGCTGGGGCCGGGGGCGCGGCTGCCCTCGGTGCGGGACCTGGCCGCCGAGGCCGGGGTGAACCCCAACACGATGCAAAGGGCCTTGACGGAGCTGGAACGAGAGGGCATCGTCCACAGCCAGCGCACCGCCGGCCGCTTTGTCACGGAGGATGCCGAGCGCATCCGCCGGCTCCGAGAAGAGCTGGCCCGGCAACAGGTCAAAGATTTTTTGGAGGGGATGTGCCAGCTGGGCTTCCGGCGGGCGGAGATCCTTGCCCTCATCACACAGGAAGCAGACGAGAACGCGGAAGGAGAGGAGAAGACCCCATGAGTATTTTAGAGACGAAAGGGCTGGTCAAGCGCTTCGGCCCCACCGTGGCGCTGGACGGCATGACCCTGGCCGTGGAGCCGGGGCGCATCGTGGGCCTGCTTGGCCCCAACGGCAGCGGCAAGACGACCCTCATCAAACTAGCCAACGGCCTGCTGGTGCCCGACGCGGGGGAGATCTGGGTGGACGGCCATCAGCCGGGGAGGGAGAGCCATGCCGTGGTCTCCTATCTGCCCGAACGCAACAGCCTGCCCCTGTGGATGACGGTGGACCAGCTCCAGGATTTCTATGCGGATTTCTTCGCTGACTTCCAGCGCAAGCGCAGCGAGGAGATGCTGGATAAACTGGAGATCCAGCCCAAGCAGAAGCTCCGGCAGATGTCCAAGGGCACCCGCGAAAAGGTCCAGCTCATCCTGACCATGAGCCGCCAGGCGAAGCTCTATCTGCTGGATGAGCCCATCGGCGGCGTGGACCCGGCGGCACGGGATTACATCTTAGATACCATCATCCGCAACTATGACCCGGAGGCGGCGGTGATCCTGTCCACCCACCTGATCGCAGATGTGGAACGCATTTTGGACGAGGTCATTTTTGTAAACCAGGGCCAGGTCTTGTTCCAGTCTACGGTAGACGCCATTCGGGAAGAGAAGGGGAAGAGCGTGGATGCGCTGTTCCGGGAGGTATACAAATGCTGAGAAAATTATTGAAACAAGAGTTTCGGGCTACGGCACGGGTGATGCTGCCGCTGTATCTTGTGACGTTTGTGCTGGCCTTGGCGGTCCGGCTGGTGCTGCTTTTGAGCCAGAACCAGGTCCTGCTGGACAGCGTCGGCGGGCGAACGCTGCGGGCCATCCTCCTGGGTGTTTCCGTGACGGCGTTTGTTGTCGCTACCATCGCCACGTTCCTGGCGGCGCTGATCCAGGCGGTGCTTCGCTTCCGCAGCAACCTGCTGGGGGACGAGGGGTATGTGATGTTCACCCTGCCTGTCTCCACCCATCAGCTGGTGTGGGCCAAGCTCATCACCTCGGTCGTCTGGTTTTTGGGGGCGGCAGTCATCGATGTGCTGGCGCTGCTGGCCCTGGTGGTGAATCTGGGGATGTTCCAGGAGTTTGGGCGGTTTGTGATCGAAGTGAAGGAACAGCTCACAGCCTATCTGGTCGGCAACGGCATTGCCTTCCTGGTGGAGCTGGCCCTGCTGTTCGTGGTGGGCTGCCTGGTCCTGTGCCTGAATTTTTACGCCCCCCTGGCCATCGGGCACAGCTTTGCGCGGCATAAACTGCTCTGGTCCGTGGTGTTCTTCTTCGCCATCCAGATCGTCATCCAGATCATCGGCGGCGTTTTTGGCCTCATCGCCTTGCCCCACCTGTGGAGCGTGAACTTTAACTTTATGACGGCCGCCGCAGCCGCCCACGCGATGATGTGGAGCAGCATCCTCGTGACGGCGATCTACGGAGCCATTCTGTACGGGATCACGCTGTACATGCTGAGAAAACGACTGAACTTAGAGTAATGAAATAAAACCGGCGGTTGTTCTTGGCAGAGAGCAACCGCCGGTCGTGCCATTCAAATAAAAATCAGGAAATGAGAAAAATCTTGTAAGAAAATGGCGGGTCAAAGCATCTTACTAAGTAGAAGGGGTAAAAACGGAGCTGCTTTTGGAGGTGAACGCTCAGATGGCCAATGTTTCCTCGGAACAAGAGAACATCCAAACGTTTTACCGGGAGCAGAATGAGCTGCTGTTTCGCTACGCCATGCAGCTCACCGGAGACCGGCACCAGGCAGAGGAGGCCTTGCAGACCGCTTGGTGCCAGTGCCTGACCTATCGGGAGACGTTCTTTCGTGTGCCGGAAGAAAAACGTCCGGCCTGGATGCGGACGGTGGTGCGTCATGCTGTCTACGCGCAGTATCAGAAAACACGCCACCTCGTCCCCTTAGACCCGGCATGGGATGGACCGGCACCGGAACAGGGAAGCGTGGAAGAGATTTACGAGATCATTCGCTCCATGCCGGTGAAGTACCGCGTTGCTTTGGAATTGAAGTTTGTTTTGGAGTGGAGGGAAGAGAAGATCGCCGAGAAGCTGGGAATATCTCTTGGAGCGACCTATACCAGAATATCCCGTGGGCGGCGGCTTCTCCAGGAGCGACTGATTCGGGAGGGCTATGCAGATGGATACCGATGCAAAAAATAAGCGGCAGAACGAGAAAACGGAGGACGAACTGATTCGTCACCTTTTATTGCAGGCAGAAGCGGAGGAGTACCGGCAGGTCTTAGCGAAAGCGCCACCTGCGCCGCGGCATAGCCGGGCCTACCGCCGCTGGGAGAAACGGTTTCTGCGCGATCCATTTTCTGTTCTGGAGGAACCGGGCGGATCACGCCGCCTATCGTTCCCGAAGCCTTTCCGGACGGCGGCAAGTCTCCTGCTGGTCCTTTTCTGTGCTTTCGTGCTGATGCTGGGGATGAATCCAGAGGCGCGGGCCGCTGTGGCGGAAAAACTGGGGTTTGTCTCCCAGATGGAAACGCCGGGGATCAACGTCACAGTCCAACTCAGCGGGAGAGGCGGCTCGGTCTATACCAGTGAACGGTTTCGTTGTGACAAGACCAATGGGGACACCCTCTATTATGCCTTTGAAAATCATGGAGAAGAGGCGTGTACACTTCGGTTGTATCAGGTCGGCATTTTCCAGACCAAACGTGTCGGTGAGGTCGTGACGATCCAGCCGGGGGAGAACAGCTTTGGGATATACAAAGGATTAACAGGCAACGCCTATTTTCTCCGCGTTAGCTCTGTCATGGGCGGAAAAATTAACGGCACCTTGCAGACGGCACAGGGAGCGCTGGAAGAAGGGCAGAACTAGAGCGATGAGAAGGGGGCTGACTCTTTGTGAGACAGCCCCCTCGCAATAGAATAGTTTATTTTTTCCCCTGCCTAGTTGACAGGGGACGGTTTATGCCGTCTTGTCCATGTTGTTTACTTCATCGCGCGGTAGAGGAACGTCACGATCTGAGCTCTTGTGCAGGTGTTATTGGAGCCGAACAGACCGTTGCCGATGCCGCCGGTGATGCCATTCTTCTCTGCCCAGGTCACTGCTGCTGCGTAGTAAGCGTCGGGTGGCACATCGGTGAAGGGTGCGTTGCCGCTGACAGCGGGGTTGCCCTTGGCACGCCACAGGAAGGTGACGATCTGCGCACGGGTGCAGGAGTCGTTGGGGCTGAACGTGAGGTAGCTGGTGCCCTCGGTAATGCCCTGCTCTATGGCCCACAGGACAGCATTCCAGTAGTAGCTGCCAACGGGAACGTCGGGAAAGGGCATGAGCGTGGTCTTGGGGACCGGAGAACCGGCTGCACGCCACAGGAAGGTGACAGCCTGCGCACGGGTGCAGGTGCCGTTCGGATCGAAGGTAGTGGCGTTCGTGCCGCTGGTGATGCCTTTGCCGACCGCCCAGACAACGGCGTCCTCGTAGTAAGCGCCCGCGGGAACGTCGAGGAAGGGGTGCTTGCTGATGGGGGCATCCTTCTCGAAGACCGCCTGGACCTCGACATCCTCAGCAGGCATGGTGAACTTGTTGTCGGTGATGGTCACGCCGCCCAGAATCACCCGCCACGCCTTGAAGTGGTAGCCGGCGTTCGGCGTGGCGGTCAGGGTGATCGCCGTATCGGCAGCTGCCTTGGCAGGAGACGCAAATGCTTTGCCGTTGCCGTCGTTGAGGACGGAAACGGCATACTGGATCGGTACCATGATCTCGTCCGCCTCGAAGACCGCCTTGACCTTTACCTCGCCCGCAGGCATGGGGAAGGTCGTGGTGCTGTTTGTCGCGTTGGCAAAGGTCACTGCCTCGCTGCCGGACTCCACTTCCCAACGGGCAAAGTGCATGTTGGCAGCGGGCGCATCAGCGGTCAGCGTGACAACGCTACCTTCCGCAGCCTTGGCAAGGTTGGCAATACCACCTGTGACAGAAATGGCATACTTCGCTACCGGAGTCGTGCCTCCCTTCACGTTCAGTTTGCACGACATGAGATACTTCGCATCCGTGTTTCCCGACTTGGTCTGATAGTCGTAGGTGACCTCTGTTGCGTCCGCGTCCACCGTCAGGATACCGGCCGCATCTACGGTGCCGCCGATCCAGTTTTTTGTTCTGCTGGGATCAAAGGAACCCGGCAGTGTTTTCATGTCAAAGGTCTCTCCGGCGTTCAGAACACCCTTATGATAAAATTGGTTTTCCAAATAAAGGATTTTCTCGCCTATCTTTTTGTTCGCATCAAGATCCAGCGAGGTCAACCCGTTTTTTCGGCAGGACAAGATTTCCAATTCGGGGTTCTTCCTCAAATCCAACAAAGTCAGACTGTTGTAATCGCAGGACAGATCTTCCAATTTGGGGTTATTGCTCACATCCAATACAGCGAGAAGGTTTGACGAGCATTCCAACTTTATCAGATTTGTATTCTTGCTCACATCCAGTGTGGTCAATTGGTTAGACGAGCAGGACAGCTTTTTTAGTGCCGTGCAACCACTCACATTCAGCTGCTTCAATTCATTGATCGAGCAATCCAGGGACTCCAGCGCCGTGTTCTGGCTCAAATCCAGTTCGGTCAACTTCGTGCGACGGTTTGCAAAACCGCTGCAATTCAACACTTTCAATTTTGCGTTCTTGCTGAGATCCAGCGTGGTCAGCGGGTTCCTTCCGCAGTACAACTGTGTTAGATTCGGGTTCTGGCTCAAATCCAGTGACTGCAATTTGCTGTTCGAGCATTGCAGGTCTTTCAGCGCCGTATTCTTGCTCAGATCCAGCCCGGTCAGTTCGTTATCCCAGCATTTCAGCGTCTCCAGCGCCGTAAAAAATCCGACGCCTTCTAAGCTTTTAATGCCCATGTTGTTCGCTTCGATCTTTTTAACCGCGGCGATCTCCCCGGCATCCAGGATATTATCTTTGTTTTTGTCCAAATTTTCTTTCACAAAGCTTCGGAACTTTGCATCCGGGAAATTGGTCTCGTTGATCTCCACAGACCCGGCGGCAAACGCCGCGGTCGGGAGCGATCCCACCACCATCACAAGGCAGAGCAGGATACTCAACAGTTTCTTCTTCATGCTTATCTTCCTCCGTTTCCGGCTCCCGCGGAGCCATGTCATATAGAAAATGGTGTTTCCCACCGCCGGAATGGAAATCGGTGCAGCAGCGGGAGAGCACGTCTCACTATTTTATGTTTACTACAATTCTCAGAGAAATGATATAGGCCAAGGTCCTATTTTGGGGAAAAAACGCAAAAACATGACTCAGGCATAGACGGAATATACAACGAAGCCTGGTTTTGATTGTGCAGTTTGACAGGGGCGCACCGCAAGAAGAGGGCAAGAACAGGTCAAAAAAGGGGCTGCCTCAAAGGGATCCTTCCCAATCATGCGAGGCAGCCCCTTCCGGTTTCTCCGCCTCCAAAACTTACCGCAAGCCTTTTCCCGACAAAGGTTGACGTTCTTCCGGCTCCTGTGGTACAATGTTCTAAATTGCGAAGATTTTTAGATGAGATGGTAAAGTTTTCCTAGACCTGGATCCAATTGCAAGGAGGAAACCGGAATGGAAACCAAAAAGATCACCCTGCGAAGCCAGACGGTGAAGTGTCCCCACTGCGGGGAATACTATTCCGTTACTTATAAATATTGTCCCTTCTGCGACGCCGGCCGCCAAGAGGAAGAGCGCCGGTTGGCCGAGAAAAAGAAGAAAAAGCAGGCCTTTTTCTCCAACCTCTTCGGCGGTGGCCACGAGGAGGAGAAACCCGCGAAGAGCGCCAAGCGCCCCGCCAAAGCCAAGGAGGACGCCTCGGCAGAGCCGAAGAAGCAGCCGGAGGAGACTGTCCTCCCGGAGGATCTGGGCGAGGGCCCGGACCTGCTGGCCGCCACCCCCCGCCCCCGGCCGGAGGTAGCCCTGCGGAACGAGCGCAATCCCAGAGCCTTTGACGCCGAGGGCGTGGAGATCCCCCTGGAGGAGATCAAGCCCAAGGCCCACCGGGAGCGCAGCGGCCAGCCTGCCCACGGGAGCAAGACAGCCCACAGCGGAAAGAACGGCAAGCGCAAAAAGCCTGCCCTTGAGCCGGAGCAGCCGGAGCTGACCACCCCCCATCGCCGCCGGAAAAAGACCAGCGAGATGACAGAGGCGGAGAAGGCCGTCGATCGCGCCGAACGGGAGGCCCGCGCCGCTGCCCGGAAGCGGGAGCGCGACCGGAAAGCCCAGGAGGCCGCCCTGGCCGCCGAGGCCAAGGAAGCAGAGGCGCAGTCCGCCCAGGCAGAGGTCCCTGTTCAGACGGAGCCGGTCGGCACCGAGACGACTGCGCCGGAAGCAGCCCAGCCTGCGGCCCCCCAGGAGACGGCCCAGCCTGCGGCCCCGCTGATCGGGGAAATGCCGGACGAGATGCCGCTGGTCGGCTCCGGGCCGGTCTTTGACCAGGAGACGGTGCCGGAGTCCTTCGGCTTTGAAGAGACCATCGTCTCGACGGACCCGGCCATTTTGAATGAGCCGACCATCCCCGCCGCTCCGGCGGCAGAGGAACCGGCGCCTGAAGCGCCGGCAACCCCCGTGGAACCCGCTGCCCCGGCGGCACCGGTGGTGACGGAATCCCCCGAAGAGATCGCGGCCCGCCAGCAGTGGGCCGCGCTGCAGGAGATGGAGCAGCTGCCTGAACCGGACCCGGTGGAAGCCCCGGAGATCCCCAACATCCCGGAGGCCCCGGCACCTGAGGTCCAGGTGGGCGACACCATCGTGCAGCCCGCTGCCCCGGCGCAGACCCAGAAAGTGCCCGCCCCTGCGGCAGAGCCTGCCCAGGAGAAGCCGGTGGAGACCGAGGAGGACCTGGACGCCCTGCTGAACGAGATCCGAGACCTGTTGGCCGACAGCCCCGTGCCCAAGCTGAAGCCGGAGGAGCTGGTCCAGCCTGAGGTCCCCGCCGAGCCGGACCCGGAGGTCCAGCTGTCCGAGGAGCCTGCCCGCCAGCCGGAGACCCTGACCGAGGAAGAGGAGAACGCGGCCTTTGCCCAGCTGGAAGTTGCCCCGGTCCAGCCGGAGCCGGAGGTCGAGACTGCGCCCGAAGCCCCGGTGCTTGAGGAGCCTGCTGTCCCGGCGGAGGAAGTCCCCGTCGTCGAGGAGCCGACCATTGCCATGGGCAAGCTGGACCTGTCCGACCCGCTGTCTGCGCCGGTGGACGAGGCTCTGTATGACGACCAGCCCACCCAGGTGATCCCCACCCAGGAGATCGTGGAGGAGCTGGAGGCCAAGGCAGACGCCGAGGTGGAGGAAGACGAGCTGGACCATGAGCTGCCCGCCGCCGTCCTGCCCCCCCGCCGGACCGTTGCCCCCCAGGAGACCAAGAGCAAGCGCCGGGCCAAGGCAGACAAGCCTGCGAAGCCAGAAAAGCCCGCGAAAACAGAAAAGCCTGCCAAGGCGGAGAAGGCGGAAAAGCCTAAGAAGAGCAAGAAGAAGGGCAGCGCGACCCTGCCCCTCATCATCGTGTCTCTGGTCATCATCATCGCCGCTGCCGTGATCGTGTTTCATAAAGTTCTGCCGACGTTGCAGAACGGCATCTTCGCCGGCCAGTCCGCCGCCGCCGAGAGCCTGACCCTGGACCAGACCGAGGTCAGCCTGGCCGAGGCCGGGACCGCCGTGACCCTGGTGCCCACCTTCAGCCCCGACGGCTCCACCGGCACTGTGACCTGGACCAGCAGCGACGAGAAGATCGCCGCCGTGGATGAAGCCGGTACCGTGACCGCCGTGGCCCCCGGCAATGTGACCATCACCGCCACCCTGGAAAACGGGGCAACGGCAGAGTGTAAGGTCTCCTGCACCTGGACTGCCGAGGGCGGCGACAACCAGACCCCCGCGAACGAAGGCGGCGGCGAAGGGGCCGAGCAGCCCCAGGAGGCCGCTAAGCCCGCCCTGAGCAACAATGACATCACCCTCTCCAGCGAGGGTGCGACCCAGCAGCTGACCGTGGAGAACGCGGGCGGAGACGTGACCTGGACCAGCAGCGACGATACCATCGCCAAGGTGTCCGCCGACGGCACCGTCACCGCCGTGGCCCCCGGCCGCGCTACTGTCACCGCCAAGATCGGCGAGCAGACCTTGAACTGCGCCGTGCGCTGTGTGTGGTAATTGGATCTTTTCCGCATTTTTTGCGTTTACATAGTATATATAATTTACAATAAATTGATAATAAATAGCAGCCCCCTGCCAGATCAAATATGACTCTGGCAGGGGGCTGTTTGCGTCTGGGGATCGGGGAGCAGTCAGCGGATCTGGCCGTCGCCGGTGATGATGTATTTGTAGCTGGTCAGCTCCTCCAGGCCCATGGGGCCGCGGGCGTGGAGCTTTTGGGTGGAGATGCCCATCTCACAGCCCAGGCCGAACTGCCCGCCGTCGGTGAAGCGGGTGGAGGCGTTGACGTACACGGCGGCGCTGTCCACCAGGCGGGTGAAGAGGTCCGCGTGGGCGCGGGTCTGGGTGATGATGGCCTCGCTGTGGCCGGTGGAGTGGCGGTTGATGTGGTCGATGGCCTCCTCCACGCTGCCGACGATGTGAACGGCGAGGATGTAATCCAGGAACTCCGTGTCAAAGTCCTTGGGGCCGGCGGGGGTGCCGGCGGGGAGGATGGCCAGGGCCTCCGGGTCCAGGCGCAGCTCTACGGGGGGCTGGCCGGACTGACGGCGGCGCTCCACCAGCTGCTCCCACAGCAGGGGCAGGAAGGTGGGGGCAATGTCCCGGTGGACCAGACAGACCTCGGCGGCATTGCAGACGGAGGGGCGGCTGGTCTTGGCATTGTCTACGATGGTCAGGGCCTTGTTGAGGTCGGCGTCGCCGTCGATGTAGAGGTGGCAGATGCCGGTCCCGGTCTGGATGCAGGGGACCTTGGCCTGATCCACACAGGTCTGGATGAGGGAGGCCCCGCCGCGGGGGATGAGCAGGTCCACATAGCCCACGGCCTGCATGAGTTCGTTGGCGCTGGCGCGGGTGGTGTCGGTGACGAGGCTGACGAGGGCCTTGGGCAGGTGGTTCTGCTCCAGGGCCTTGTGCAGGGCGCGGACGATGGCGGTGTTGGAGTGGATGGACTCCTTGCCGCCCCGGAGGACGCAGACGCTCCCGGCCTGGAAGGTCAGGCTGGCGGCGTCCGAGGTCACGTTGGGCCGGGACTCATAGATGATGGCGATGACGCCCAGGGGGACGGAGACTTTGCTGACCACCAGCCCATTGGGCAGGGTGTGGCAGCCCAGGTGCCGGCCCACGGGGTCCTTGAGCTGGGCCACAGCCCGGATGCCGGCGGCCATGTCCGCGATGCGCCCGACGGTCAGGCGCAGGCGGTCCTGCATGACGGGGGCGATGTGGCCCTGGGCGGCTTCCAGGTCCAGTGCATTGGCGGCTAAGATCGCCTTGGTGTCGGCCTCCAGGGCGTCGGCCATGGAGAGCAAAACAGCCTTCTTTTCCTCGCTGGACAGCGCGGCCAGGGCCGGCTTGGCGGCCAGGGCCTCTTCCAGCAGGGGACGGGTGATGGTGAGGGAGGCGGGGTCCGCGATAGGGGCCGTGAACTCGTTGCCCGCTGCGGAGGGGGGCGGATAGCAGGCCATCTCGCCGGGGGAGTTGTTGGTGTGCATAGCGGTGTTTATCCTTTCTTTGCGCGGAAGCGGCTGCCCACGGGCTTGCCGTCCGCAATATCATACAAAATTGAAGGGGCGACCCCGTTGGCGATGACCATGTCGCACCCGGCGGCGGTGGCCAGGGTGGCGGCCTGAAGCTTGGTGGCCATGCCGCCCGTCCCCAGGGAGGAACCGGCCCCCCCGGCCAGGGCGATGATCTCGTCGGTCAGGGCCGGGATGTCCGAGATAAGCTCGGCGTCCGGATGGGTGTGGGGGTCGGCGGTGTAGAGACCGTCGATGTCCGAGAGCAGGATGAGCAGGTCGGCCTCCATACTCACGGCGACGCGGGCGGCCAGGGTGTCGTTGTCGCCGATCTTAATTTCTTCCGTGGCCATGGTGTCGTTTTCGTTGATGATGGGCAGGGCGTGCAGCTCCAGCAGACGGACCATGGTGTTGTGGAAGTTGCGGAACCGGTCGGGCTGGTCCACTTCCTCGGCAGTGAGCAGGATCTGGGCCACCGTGTGATTGTATTCCCCAAAGGCTTTGTCGTAGGTATACATCAGCTCGCACTGGCCCACGGCGGCAGCGGCCTGCTTCGTTGGCATATCCTCCGGGCGCTTGGGCAGCGAGAGCTTGCCGACGCCCATGCCGATGGCCCCGGACGAGACCAGGATGATCTCGTTCCCGGCGTTTTTCAAGTCGCTGAGGACCTTGCACAGCTCCTCCACCCGGCGGATGTTCAGCAGGCCGGAGGGGTGGGACAGGGTAGACGTGCCCACTTTGACCACGATGCGTTTGTTCTGCATAGGAAGACTCCTTTTGAGACGCGAACCGGCGGGGCAACCAGAAAACACCCGCCGGGATTTTTTGACAGTTTTACGCTTCTATTTTAGCGAATGGCAGGGACGCTGTCAACAAGAAAGCCCGCCATTCGGCGGGCTTGGTGGGGTTAGACTTTGGTGTGGGCTTTGCCGGGGTAGAGGATGAGCTTGCGGCCCAGGAAGTTCCAGACGAAGACCAAAATGCTGCTGATGAGCTTGGACACCATGAAGTACAGGTGGAGGCGGCTGGTAAAGAGGTACATAAGCCCCATCGTCAGCAGCAGGCCGACGACGGAGATGGCGATAAACACGGCGATCTCCGCAGCGGGGCCGACGGTGGAATCCACGGACTTAAAGGCGAAGTATTTCGTCAGCAGGAAGTTGCAGGTGATGCCCACGGCGAAAGAACAGGCCGCGGCGGGTAAGTAATGCACGCCGAGCATTTCCAGCAGGAACAGCAGCAGGAAGTCCACCAGAAAGGAGGAGGCCCCGGTGAGTACATATCGGAAGAGCTGGGTGACGGTATTTTCTGTTGGCTCTGCGAAGAGAGGGCGGAACTGACCATGGCGCAGTTGCTGCCAGAAGGCGATGGCGTCCTGGATGGTCCGCTCTTGCAGCATTGGTTTTTTCATGGGTTCCCTCATGGTTTCAAGGCTCATGGGTCTCGGATTCCTTTCGGTGTTGTGCGATGGCCAGGGTTCTGGGGGGCGTTCCCTCCCGGTGGAACAGGCCCAGGTCGTAGAAAACATCCAGGCTGATCTCTCCCCACTTGGGGCTGGGATAGTTTCCGCGCACCCAGGTGAAGGTGCCTTTTATGTCGCGGTTGATGTAGTTTTCCGCCAGATCCATCGAGGCTAAGTGGCCGTATTCATGGCACACAAACTGCGTCAGACATTGCCGTAGAAAGACGCTGACCGCCGGATCCGCTTCGGCTAGCTGCGCGACATCGTCGGACAGGTAGAGGTCAGGAAAGGAAAACCGGCTGGTTTTGGCGTAGCCATGTTCCCGGGTCCAGTCGAGTGTGTCTGCCTCGGCCTCCATCCGGCCGGCGGGACGGAAAAATTTCATGATCCGGCACCTCCTTGCAGGTTTCGCTGCGGATGCAAGTATACTCCATTTTCCGGAAAAAGTAAAGAGGCGAGTTTTGGAAGAAAGACAAACCGTCGTTTTTGTCCCGCCGCCGTCCAAAAGGGCAAAAAGCCGCCGCCCGAATCCACAAAATTCGGGCGGCGGCTCGGTGCATGCTGCGGGAAACAATCAGGTCATTTTCTCCTGCTTCACTTTCTTGTCGATGACGTGGCGGGAGGCCAGCTCCTTGCGCACATCGTCCAGGGAGATGCCCAGCTGGAGCATGAGGACCATGACGTGGTAGGCCAGGTCGGCGATCTCGTAGATCGTCTCCTTTTTGTCCTCGGCCTTGCCGGCGATGATGACTTCGGTGGACTCCTCACCGACCTTCTTCAGGATCTTATCCAGGCCCTTGTCGAAGAGGTAGGAGGTGTAGGAGCCTTCCTTGGGGGTGTCCTTGCGGCCCTGGAGCATGTCCATGAGGCCCTCCAGGGAGAAGGCGCTGTTCTCGTCGCTCTCGAAAATGGGGTTGTGGAAGCAGGACTCCGCGCCGGTGTGACAGGCGGGGCCGTCCTTGTTCACGCGGACCACCAGGGCGTCGTAGTCGCAGTCGGCGGTGATGTCGATGATGTGCTGGGCGTTGCCGGACGTCTCGCCCTTGCGCCAGAGTTCCTGGCGGGAGCGGCTCCAGAAGCAGGTGCGCTCTTCCTGGATGGAGATCTCCAGGCTTTCCTTGTTCATATAGGCCAGCGTCAGCACCTGGCCGCTGGTCCCGTCCACGGCGATGGCGGGGATGAGTCCCTTCTCGTCAAACTTTAATTTTTCCATGTCGATCATGGTGGTTCCTCCCATTGTTTATCTCACTAAGATGCCGTTCTTACGCAGCTCTGCTTTCAGGTCAGGAATGGCGATCTGCCCAAAGTGAAAGACGGACGCCGCCAGCCCTGCGTCTACGCCGGGCAAGGTCTGGAAGAGCCGGGTAAAGTCCTCGACTTTCCCTGCGCCGCCGGAGGCGATGACGGGGACGGAGACGGCGTTGCAGACAGCCTCCAGCATCTCCAGGTCAAAGCCGCCCTTCACGCCGTCGGTGTCGATGGAGTTCACGACGATCTCGCCGGCCCCCAGGTCCACGCATTTCTTGATCCAGGCGATGGCCTCCATGCCGGTGTCGTCCCGGCCGCCGCGGCCGAAGACGCGGAACTGGCCGTCCACGCGCTTGACGTCAGCGGAGAGGACCACGCACTGGCTGCCATACCGCAGGGCGGCCTGGCGGATGAGGTCGGGGTCGCGGATGGCCCCGGAGTTGACGCTGACCTTATCGGCCCCGCATTTCAGCACCCGGTCGAAATCGTCCAGGGTGTTGATGCCGCCGCCCACGGTGAGGGGGATGAAGACCCGGCTGGCCGTCTCCCGCAGGATGTCGGTGAAGAGGCCCCGGCCCTCGGCGGAGGCGGTGATGTCGTAGAAAACCAGCTCGTCCGCACCGCTCTTGGTGTAGTATTCGGCCAGTTCGATGGGGGAGCTGACGTCGTGCAGCCCCTCGAAGTTGACCCCCTTGACCACCCGGCCGTTCTTCACGTCCAGGCAGGGGATGATGCGTTTTGTGATCATTGGCTTGCTCCTTCCCCCAAGGCAACCGCCTGGGCCAGGTCGATGGCGCCGGTGTAATAGGCCTTGCCGATGATGGCCCCGGCTACCCCGGCGGCTTTCAGGGCTTGGATGTCCTCCAGAGACGAGACGCCGCCGGAGGCGATGATGTCCATGGAATACTGCTCGGCCAAGCGCTTGTAGAGCTCCCGGTTGGTGCCGCGCATGGCCCCGTCGCGGGAGATGTCGGTGCAGATGATGGTCTGCACGCCCAGGGCCTGCATCCGGTCGAAGAAGACCTGCCAGGTGTCCTCGCTGGTCTCCAGCCAGCCCTTGATGGCGACCTTGCCGTCCTTCAGGTCGGCCCCCACGGCGATCTTGGCCCCGTATTCCGCGACGGCTTGGGCGGTGAAGTCCGGGTCGGTGACGGCGGCGGTGCCGAGAATGACCCGGCTCGCGCCCGCGTCCAGATAGCGGCGCACCGTCTCCATGTTCCGGATGCCACCGCCCACCTCCACGAACAGGCCCGTCTGGGCTGCGATGCGCTGGATGGTGGGGAGATTGGTCGTCTGGCCGGTCTTGGCCCCCTCCAAGTCCACGAGATGGAGATGGGAGGCCCCGGCGGCTTCAAATTGTTTCACGGTGTTCAGAGGGTCCGGGTCGTAGACCGTCATTTGGTTGTAGTCCCCCTGGTACAGGCGCACGGCCTGGCCGCCGAAGAGGTCGATGGCGGGAAAAATTTTCATCTCACCAGCTCCCTTCGCAGAATGTTTTCAGGATGGCCAGGCCCACGTCGCCGCTCTTTTCCGGGTGGAACTGACAGCCCATCACGTTCCCGCGGGCCACGGCGGCGGTGAGTTCCGCGCCATATTCCGTGGTGGCAATGACGGCGTCGTTGCAGTCCGTGGCATAGAAGGAGTGGACGAAGTAGACACACTCGTTGTCCTGCACGGTCTCCAGCAGCTTGTGCCGGGGCTTGTCTGCGGGGAAGTGGAGGGCGTTCCAGCCGATGTGGGGGATCTTATAGTCGGCGGGGATGACGCCCTCCATGGGGACCACCCGGCCGGGGATCAGGCCCAGGCCCTTGTACTGGCCGAACTCCAAGCTCTCGTCAAAGAGAAGCTGCATGCCCAGGCAGATGCCCATGAGGGGCTTACCCTTGGCGGCTTCCTCTAAAATAACTTGATCCAAGCCGGTCTGCCGCAGCTTGGCGGCGGCGTCGGCGAAGGCGCCCACACCCGGCAGAAAGAGCTTGTCTGCCTGTCGCAGCAGGGCCGGGTCCCCCGTGACCACCGGCTCCTGCCCGATGGCCTCCAGGGAGCGGCAGAGGGAAAAGAGGTTCCCCACGCCGTAATCGATCACAGCGATCATACCAACATTCCTTTCGTGGATGGGATGGCGTCGCCGCCGGTGAGGGCGACGGCCTGCTTAAGGCTCCGGGCGGCGGCTTTGAACGTGCCTTCGATGAGGTGGTGGCTGTTCTCGCCCGCCAGCCTGCGGAGATGGAGGGTGCAGTTGGCCCGACGGGTGAAGGCCAGGAAAAATTCTTTCGCCAGCTCCGTGTCAAAGGTCCCGACCTTTTCCGTGGGCATGGGCACGTCCCAGCAGAGCATGCCGCGCCCGGAGAGATCTACCGCGGCCAGGACCAGGGATTCGTCCATGGGGAGCAGGATATGGCCGAAACGCTCCACGCCCCGCATCTCGCCCAGGGCCTGGGCAAAGGCGTCGCCGAGACAAATGCCAACGTCCTCGACGGTGTGGTGGTCGTCCACCCAGGTGTCGCCGGAGCAGGTTACGGTGAGGTCAAAGGACCCGTGGCGGGCAAAGCCCGTGAGCATGTGGTCGAAGAAGCCGACGCCGGTTTGGATGTCGTGTTTTCCTGTCCCGTCCAGGTTCAGGGTCAGGGTGATGTCGGTCTCGCCGGTCTTGCGCCGGATGTGGCTCTCTCGCATCTTACACGCCCTCCTCGGCCAGAATTTCTTCCACCACGCTGAGGAACGCGGCCATCTCCTCCTCGGAGCCGATGGTCACGCGGTTATAGGGGGCCAGGGCGGGGGTGGAGAAGTGGCGAATGAGCACGCCCTTGTCTTTGCAGGCTTGGTAGAGCTTGGCTCCGTCCACCTGGGGGTGGGTGATGAAGAGGAAGTTCGCCTGAGAATCCGGGATGGAAAAGCCCATCTGCCGCAGGGCATTGGTGGTCGTCTCGCGGGTGGCCATGATGCGCTGGGCGTTGGCCCGGAAGTAGTCATCGGACGCCACGGCGGCGATGCCGAGCTTCAGGGTCAGGCGGTTGACGTTATAGGGATTGGTGGAAAACTTGAGTTTTTCCAGGTCGGCGATCAGCTCCGGCTGGCCCAGGGCAAAGCCCAGGCGGGCCCCGGCCATGGAGCGGGACTTGGAGTAGGTCATGACCACCAGCAGGTTGGGATACCGATCGACCAGGGCGGCGGCGGAATCCGCGCCGAAGTCCACATAGGCCTCGTCGATCACCACCACATGGTCCGGGTTGGAAGCGATGATCTTTTCGACCTCGGACAGGGGCAGGGCGATGCCCGTGGGGGCGTTGGGGTTGGCCAGGACCGTCAGCTTGCCCGTGCCGGACAGACCGGGCACGTCCACGGTAAAGTCCTCATGCAGGGGGACGGTGGCGTAGGGGACGCCGTGCAGGTCGGCGAAGACGGGGTAGAAGCTATACGTCAGATCGGGGAACACGGCCCCGTCCTGGCCGAAGGCCATAAAAGCAAAGTTCAGAATATCGTCCGAACCGTTGGACAGAAAGACCTGGTCAGCCCCCATGCCGTACAGCCGGGCCAGGGCCAGCTTCAATGCCTTCCCTTCCGGGTCGGAGTAGAGCCGCAGGTCCCGGATGTCCTCCTCACCCAGGGCCGTAAGAACGGCCTGGGAGGGGGGATAGGGGGACTCGTTGGTGTTGAGCTTGATGTATTGCTTGTCCCTGGGCTGCTCGCCGGGGGTATAGGCTTCTAAAGCCTGGTATTTGGTGTGAAGGAAGCTGCTCATGGATTCTCCTTCCCGACAATGGCGGGGTCAAAGCGGATGTCGATGCTGCGGGCGTGGGCGGTCAGGCCCTCCTGCTTGGCGAAGATGGAGACGGTCGGCTGGGCCTTCTCCAGGGCGGGACGGGTGTAGTAGGTGTACTGGGTCTTCTTGACGAAATCGTCCACGGACAGGGGGCTGGAGAAGCGGGCCGTGCCGCTGGTGGGCAGGGTGTGGTTGGGTCCGGCAAAGTAATCGCCCAAGGCTTCGGGGCAGTTGCGGCCCAGGAAGATGGAGCCGGCGTTTTTGATCTTGTCCAGATAGTCAAAGGGCTGGTCCACGCAGACCTCCAGGTGCTCCGGGGCGATCTCGTTGGCGATCTCCACGGCGGTGTCCAGGTTGTCGGCCACGATGATTTTGCCGTTGGTGTCGATGGAGGCGCGGGCAATTTCCTCCCGGCGGAGCTTGGGCAGCTGCTCCTCGATGGCGGCCTGAACGGCCACGGCCAGCGCCTCGCTGTCGGTGACGAGGACGGCGGAGGCGTTCTTGTCGTGCTCGGCCTGGCTGAGCAGGTCGGCGGCGACGATGCGGGGGTCACACTTGCCGTCGGCGATGACCAGGATCTCGCTGGGACCGGCCACCATGTCGATGCCGACCTTGCCGAAGACCTGCTTCTTGGCCTCGGCCACGAACTGGTTGCCGGGGCCGACGATCTTATCCACGCGGGGCACGCTCTCGGTGCCGTAAGCCAGGGCGGCTATGGCCTGTGCCCCGCCCACGCGGAAGACGCGGTTGACGCCGCAGATGCGGGCGGCGGCTAAGATATTGGGGGGGATCTTCCCGTCCTTGCCGGGGGGCGTGACCATGACGATCTCTTTGACGCCCGCCAGCTTGGCGGGGATGCAGTTCATGATGACGCTGGAGGGATACGCGGCCGTGCCGCCGGGAACGTAGAGGCCCACCCGCTCCAAGGGGATGATCTTCTGGCCCATGAGAATGCCGTCTTCCTCGTTGACAAGGAAGCTGTTGCGGACCTGGTGCTGGTGAAAGGCGGCCACGCGCTCGCTGGCCCGGTAGAGGATGTCCACCAGCATGGGGTCGGCCATGCGGAAGCCCTCGTCAATGGCCCCCTGGCCCACTTCTACGGACGTGATGTCCACGCCGTCAAATTCTTTCGTATAGCGCTTGAGGGCTTCGTCGCCCTTGGCCCGGACCTGGGCGATGATTTCACGGACCGGCTCCTCTACGGAGCCGACGGGGTCCTCGCGGGCGAAGATGGCCTCGCGCTTGGTCTCCGATTCCTTCAAAATGCGGATCATTTCTGTTCTGCCTCCTTGGCGGCCACCTGGGTCTTGAGCCCCTCGTAGAGGGTTTGGATGGCCGCGTGCTTAAACTTAAAGCTCACTTTATTGGCGATGAGCCGGGCGCTGATGGGAACGATGGTCTCGATGGGGGAGAGGTCGTTTTCCCGCAGGGTGGTGCCCGTCTCGACGATGTCGACGATGACATCGGTCAGGTCTAAAATGGGGGCGATCTCAATGGAGCCGTGGAGCCGGACGATGTCGATGTCCCGGCTGCGGGCGCTGTAATAGGCCTGGGTGATGTGGGGGAACTCGGTGGCCACCCGCAGGGTGCGGTCGGGGTCGTCCCGGAAGCCGTTCTTGGCGGCCACGCACATGCGGCACTTGCCCACGTTCAGGTCCAGCAGCTCATAGATGTCCGGGCCGTATTCCAGCAGAATGTCTTTGCCGGCCACGCCCACGTCGGCGGCGCCGCGCTCCACATACACAGGGACGTCCGAGGGCTTGACCCAGAAGTAGCGGACCTTGGCCTCTGGATTTTCAAAGATCAGCTTACGCTTGGGGTCCAGCAGCTCGTCGCAGGGGAACCCGGCTTTGGCGAACATCTTGTACACCCGTTCGCCCAGGCGGCCCTTGGGCAGGGCCACGTTCAAAAACTCACTCATGCCTTTGCCCCTCCTCTCAGGTCCAGGATCTCTTTCGCTCTCAGGTCGCCTCCGGCCTGCCGGCGGGCCAGGGTGCGCTTGCCCTGCCGGGCCAGGTCGGAGAGCTTCGTGGTCAGCGCGGTCAGGTCGGTGGTGCCGTCGTAGAGGATCAGCACGTCGGTGTCAAACGCGGGCTGGGCCGGGCCGAGCCGCTCCAGCTCATTGAGGTAGATGGCGAAGCCGATGGCTCCGCAGCGCTTGCCCATTTTCTCGACCATTTTATCATATTGTCCGCCGGATAGCACCCCCGCCGACAGATTTTTCAAAAATCCCCGGAAGGCGATGCCGCTGTAATAATCCATGTTGCCCTCCACGGAGAAGTCCAGATAGACGTTGTCGCCCAGGCCGTTGGCCTTGAGTAGGGCGCAGAGGCTGTTGAGCTCCTCCCAGGCCTCGCGGGTCTTTTTGCCGCCGACGCACAGGGGGGCCAGGTCGGCCAGGACGGACTCCATGGTGCCGTAGGTGGTCACCAGGCGCTCCAGCAGGGCGCGGACGGTCCCGCTGAGATTCCGGCTCTGACAGAAGCTGTCCAGCGCCGCCAGATTCTTCGAGCGGACGGCAGCCATGACCTCCGGGTAGTCCTCCTCGGCCACCCCGGCGGCCTCCATGAAGCCGGAGACCAGGCCCACGTGGGATACGTCCAGCACATAGTCCGGGCTGATGGCAGCCAGACTCCGCACGGCCAGGGCCGTGACCTCGTAGATGTGGTACAGGTCCAGGTCGCCGATGCACTCCAGGCCGGTCTGCATGATCTCCTGGAAGCCCTCGTCGCCCTTGCCGGAGCGGTAGACGGTCTCATTATAATACACTTTGCGCGGGCCGGGCTCGTTCTCTCTCGTGTTCTTGATGATGGAGAGGGTCACGTCGGGCTTGAGGGCCATGAGGACGCCGCGGGCGTCGGTGAACGTGATCATCCGGTCGCTGACCAAAAAGTCTTTGTTTCTTACATAGAGGTCATAGGCCTCGAATTTACTCATTTTGAAGCGGCGGTAGCCGTAGTTTTCATACAATCCCCGCAGGCGGAAAATCGTCTGCTCATCGCTGCGCAGGATGTTCTGGTCCAGATCCATGTGCGATCCCCTTTCTTGTATTCACTCGGTTGTTTAGTATATTACCACTCTACCGTGATAAAGTAAAGGGCTGCGGCGAAAAAACCAAAGATCCCGTGAAAAAATTTTACCCGGTGGGAGGGAGAGGGTTTGTATACATTGCCGGGAAAATGTCGAATCGGTCTTGACAGCGGATACCGTTTTCTGGATAATGATGGTAAGTAATACTGGATAGGAGAGGATTTGTATGAAAACATTGCTGCGGAAACGCCTCGTCCCCCTGGCGCTGTCTTTGGCATTGCTGGCGGGCCTGCTGGCCATCCCGGCGGCAGCGGCTCCGGCCGCCCCCACGGAGGAACTGGCGGACATCACCTATTATGGCGGTAGCTACACGAACTGTAAGATGCCCTATGACATGGCAAACGCCTATGTGCAAGCGCTGGACAGCCTGGCGAACAACGGAATCATGGCTACCCTGGCCGACCCTGCGGGGGATGGGATGCCCCTGCTGCTGACCGTGGATTTCCAGACCAAGGCGGACCTGGCGGACACGCTGAAGGTCTGGACGTGGAACGGCATCTCTGCGATGCCCTATGACTTTGAAGATGATACCGAGCTGGGCTGGACCTTCGGCTATGACTTTGGCACCTACGACGGCAACGAGGCCGCCCTGCGCGTGGGCGACGGCCTGGGCATTGCCATTGGGGATGCCGGTGGATACCTCTACTACGCCGTGAACCGCGGCCAGCTGGAGATCATCCGCCACACCATGATCTACACCGCCGACGCCTGGAACGGCACCACGGCCAGCGGGACGCTGCTGCCCCTGGTGAACGCCAGCGGGACGCTCTACAACCAAACGGCGCCTGTCTCCGCCCTGGTCAATGCGGGCTGGACAAAGATCGATGGCTACAACGCCTATCAGCTCGTGTCCGTGGACGGCCTGTACCAATTCTTTGACACCTACGCCGCCCAGGACAGCTGGCTGGCCGCGGACAACGCCCGTTTTACCGCCAGCAAGAGCCAGCTGATCGAAGTCACCACCGGAGAGTCCTACTTGCTGGGGCATTGGACAGATGGGGCCTTGATGCGTGCGGCGCTGGCTGCTTACGCCCAGAAAGCAGCGACCAACAACGGAGATTTCTTCGACGTGCCCACCTCCCATTGGGCCTATGACACGGTGAAGTGGGCGGTGGACCGCGGCATCACCAACGGCACCAGTGCCACGAGCTTCAGCCCCAACAGCACCTGCACCAAGGCCCAGATCCTGACCTTCCTCTGGCGGGCCAAGGGCAAACCGGCGGCGGGCAACACGAACCCCTTCCAGGATGTCCCCCTCTCGGCCTACTACTACCAGCCCGCCCTGTGGGCCAGAAACCAAGGACTGGTGAATGGAACGCTCTTCCAGCCGAATTCCCCCTGCACCCGCGCCCAGACGGTCTATTATCTCTGGCAGCTGGCGGGTTCGCCGAACGTCTCCGGCACAACGAACTTCCAAGACGTTCCCGGCAACGCGACCTATGCCAAGGCCGTCCAGTGGGCGGTGCAGCAGAAGATCACGGACGGCACCTCCTTCACGACCTTCTCCCCTCTGGACACCTGCACCAGAGCCCAGATCGTGACCTTCCTCTACCGTGCGCTGAAGTAATTTTTGCAAGGGCCTTCTCTTCGGGGAAGGCCCTTTTTTGCATTTCCAGCAGAAAAACCTTGCAAAATCTTGGAGTTTCCTGTATAGTAAACAGGAAATGTTACAAAATGACACCTAGGAAGTGATCCCGATGACCCATAAGATCTGCCTCTCCGCTGCGGCGTTGCTGGCCCTGCTGCTGGCTCTGCCCGCCCCTGCCCTGGCCTACGACGGCGCGACGCTGGACCAGCCCAACCGCCTGAGCGCGGGCCTGTCTCACACGGCCTATGTGGACGAGCACGGCACCCTCTGGACCTGGGGCAGCAACCAGGAAGGGCAGCTGGGGGCCGAGACCCAGGAGACCGGCGTGGACCGGGAGGGGAACCAGGTGGCCGTCTCCGGGACCTCTCTGGCCGTGCTGGAGGACGTGCGCTCCGTAGCTGCCGGCGGCGATTTCACCGTGGCCCTCAAGACCGACGGGACCCTCTGGGCCTGGGGCGGCAACGACTATAGGCAGCTGGGGAACGGGACCGTTGTCTCCGCTGCCCAGCCGGTGCAGGTGCTGGATCAAGTGTCCGCCGTGAGCGCGGGGGACTACCACGTCGCCGCCATCCGGGCCGACGGGACCCTGTGGACGTGGGGAGATAATCTCTACGGTCAGCTGGGGGACGGGACCCTGAACAGCGTCTCCGCGCCCCAGCAGGTGTTGGACAATGTGACGGCTGTGAGCGCCGGGGCCAACGCCACCGCCGCCGTGCGCAGCGATGGGACCCTGTGGACGTGGGGAGACAATCTCTACGGCCAGCTGGGGGATGGGACCAGAGACAGCGTGTCTGCGCCCCACCAGGTTTTGACCGACGTGCGCTTTGCCGTCATGGGGGACTACCACGCCGCCGCGATCTCGACGGACGGGACGCTCTATACCTGGGGCAGTAACCTCGATGGGCAGTTAGGCACCGGCGGCCTGGGCGATACCACGGATGAGGAGACAGGAGCAAGGTTGCAGCTGACGCCCACTGCGGTCTCTCTGCCCGCTGCCGTTTCCAACGTAACCGTCGGGGCGGGGCATACCGCCGCCATTCTCTCGGACGGCACCCTCTGGACCTGGGGCCGCAACGACGCCATGCAGCTGGGCCTGACCGAGGCCGGAGCGCAGGTGTGGGAGCCGGGCCAGGTCGTGGAGCTGGTCCCCGCCCAGGCCGTGAGCGCCGGGACGGACCAGACCGTTTGCCTTCTGACCGACGGGGAAGTGCAGGCCTGGGGGTCTCCTGCCATGGGCCAGCTGGGCAGCGGCACACCCCAGGAGAAGGCCGCAGAGCCGGACGTGCAGACGGCGGACGCCGGGGCGGTGCGCGTGGACATCCCCTCTCAGAAGGGTATGGATCGGGTGCCGCTGGTGCTGTTGGCGCTGTCGGGGGCAGTGCTGGTCGTTGCCGGTGTGGTGACGCGGCGGCATTGAGCGGCGCTTCGGAAAGGGGAGCCGGTTGCGAAGCGGACAAGGGGTCGTCTTTGGTGCAGTTTCGTTCAAAATTTCCTCCCCTCTCCCTATTGACAAACCCCCGGCAATCGGCTATCCTGTATGCAGTGAAAAATTTAATACCGTCATGCGATGAAGGGAATATGCCTCCCTGGATCTCCCATGCAGAGAGCGGCCAGTCGGTGCAAGGTCGTGGGGAGTGGGGCGGCGTCTCACCCCGGAGCGTGCGCTATTTGAGTGGGCGTTGCTGGACGCCAATAAGAGTGGTACCGCGGAGAAATTTATGGTCTTCGTCTCTTTGAATTTAAGAGGCGGAGGTTTTTTTATGGCATTTTCCTCCGCCAAATGGAAAGGATCGTGTCCCACATGAAAAATTTTGACAAGTATCGCCCTGGCTACTACATGCCCCCTGAGACCTGCCTGGACTGGACCAAGAAGGAACGCGTCGAAAAAGCCCCCCTGTGGTGCAGCGTGGATCTGCGGGACGGCAACCAGGCCCTCATCACCCCCATGAACCTGGAGGAGAAGCTGGAGTTCTATCGATTCCTGCTGGAGCTGGGGTTCAAAGAGATCGAAGTGGGTTTCCCCGCTGCCTCCGAGACGGAGTTTGAGTTCCTGCGGACCATCATCGAGGAGCACATGATCCCCGACGACGTGTGGATCCAGGTCCTCACCCAGTCTCGTCCTCATATCATTAAAAAGACGTTTGAGGCCATCAAGGGGGCCAAGAACGTCGTCGTCCACCTGTATAATTCCACCTCCTTCGCCCAGCGGCAGCAGGTCTTCCGCAAGAGCGAGGACGAGATCGTGGACATCGCCGTCTCCGGTGCCAAGACCTTTGACGAGTATGCTGCCAAGATGCCGGAGACGAACTTCCGCTTTGAGTATTCCCCGGAGAGCTTCACCGGCACGGAGATGGAGTTTGCCCTGCGCATCTGCAATGAAGTCATCGACGTGTGGAAGCCCCGCCCGGACCGCAAGGTCATCATCAACCTGCCCTCCACCGTGGAGATGTCTATGCCCCATGTGTACGCCCAGCAGATCGAGTACATGAGCAAGAACCTGCACGACCGCGAGAACGTCATCGTGTCGATTCACCCCCACAATGACCGCGGCACCGCCGTGGCGGCGGGCGAACTGGCCCTGCTGGCCGGCGGCGACCGGATCGAGGGGACCCTCTTCGGCAACGGCGAGCGGACCGGCAACGTGGACATCATCACCATGGCCATGAACCTCTTCACCCACGGGGTAGACCCCGAACTGGACTTCTCCGACATGCCCAAGATCGTGCAGTTCTATGAGCATCTCACCGGTATGTCCGTGGGCTATCGTCAGCCGTACTCCGGCCAGCTGGTCTTTGCGGCCTTCTCCGGTTCCCACCAGGACGCCATCTCCAAGGGCATGAAGTTCCGGGAGGAGACCCAGCAGCACCAGTGGACCGTGCCCTACCTGCCGCTGGACCCCCACGACGTCAACCGGGAGTACGAGACCGACGTCATCCGCATCAACAGCCAGTCCGGCAAGGGCGGCATCTCCTACATCCTGGAGCACAACTTCGGCTACACCCTGCCCAAGGAAATGGCCGCAGAAGTCGGCTACTTCATCAAGGAGATCAGCGACCACGCCCACAAGGAGCTTACCCCCGCCGAGATCCTGGTGTCCTTCCAGCATGAGTACCAGAACAAGGACATGCCCATTGCGCTCCAGGACGTCACCTGGGTCCGCGAGAACGGCTATACTGCCGCCGACGTGACCCTGGCCATCCGCAACGAGACGTTCTATCTCAGCGCCAAGGGCAACGGCCCGCTGGACGCCGTGAGCAACGTGCTCAAGATCGCCAACCCCGCCATCAAGTACCACTTCGTGGACTATGAAGAGCACGCCCTGGAGACGAACTCCGACTCCAAGGCCTCTGCCTACGTCGTCATCGCCGACGAGTCCGGCCGCCGCTACTGGGGCGTCGGTGTGGACAGCGACATCACCATGGCGTCCGTCTACGCCCTCATCACCGCCGTGAACCGGGCCAACAAGGACAACCAGTTTATCCCCACCAACGACTGAGCCACCCGCCAAAAAGCCTTCCCACCAGGGGAAGGCTTTGGGGGGCGCGGCTCATTCCGTAATCTATATGACACAAGACAAGAGGAGGAATCCCCTATGGGAATGACAATGACACAAAAGATCCTCGCCGCCCACGCTGGTCTGCCGGAAGTGAAGGCCGGCCAGCTCATCCGCGCCAAGTTAGACATGGTGCTGGGCAACGACATCACCTCTCCCGTCGCCATCCGGGAGTTTGACAAGGAAGGCTTCACCGGGGTCTTTGACAAGAGCAAGATCTCCATGGTCATGGACCACTTCACCCCCAACAAGGACATCAAGGCCGCTGAGCAGTGTCTCCAGTGCCGCACCTTTGCCCACCGCTTCGACATCGACAATTTCTATGACGTGGGCCAGATGGGCGTCGAGCACGCCCTGCTGCCTGAAAAGGGCCTGGTCGCCGCCGGCGACTGCATCATCGGCGCCGACTCCCACACCTGCACCTACGGTGCCCTGGGCGCTTTCTCCACCGGCGTGGGTTCCACGGATATGGCTGCGGGTATGGCCACCGGCGAGACCTGGTTCAAGGTCCCTGAGGCCATCAAAGTCCATCTGACCGGCACCCTGCCCCCCATGGTCAGCGGCAAGGACGTGATCCTGCACCTGATCGGCCTGATCGGCGTGGACGGTGCCCTGTACCAGAGCCTGGAATACTGCGGCGAGGGCGTGGCCGCCTTGTCCATGGACGACCGCCTGTGCATCGCCAACATGTCCATCGAGGCCGGGGCCAAGAATGGCATCTTCCCCGTGGATGACATCACCCGCAAGTATATGGACGGCCGCGTGAACCGCCCCTATACCGCTTATGAGGCTGACCCCGACGCCGAATATGTCCGCACCATCGAGATCGACCTGAGCCAGATCGAGCCGACGGTCGCCTTCCCCCATCTGCCGGAGAACGCCCGCCCCATCTCCCAGGTGGGTGACGTCACCATCGACCAGGTGGTCATCGGCTCCTGCACCAACGGCCGTCTGGAGGATATGGCCATTGCCGCCAAGATCCTGGAGGGCAAGAAAGTGGCCCCCAACGTCCGCTGTATCGTGATGCCCGCCACCCAGAGCATTTACAAAGAGTGCATCCAGCGCGGTTATATCACCACCTTCATCGACGCCGGCTGCGCCGTCTCCACCCCCACCTGCGGCCCCTGCCTGGGCGGTCACATGGGCGTCATGGCCAACGGTGAGAAGTGCGTTGCCACCACGAACCGGAACTTCGTGGGTCGTATGGGCGGCATCACCTCGGAAATCTATCTGGCAAGCCCCGCTGTTGCCGCCGCCTCGGCCATCGCAGGGAAAATCGCAGACCCCCGGGAGGTATAAGACATGAACGCAAAAGGATTTGTACATAAATACGGCGACAACGTGGACACCGACGTCATCATCCCCGCCCGCTACCTGAACATCGCCGACAAGAAAGAGCTGGCCACCCACTGCATGGAGGACATCGACACCAACTTCGTCAAGGTCGTCAAGGGCGGCGACGTGATGGTCGGCGGCTATAACTTCGGCTGCGGCTCCTCCCGTGAGCACGCGCCCATGGTCATCAAGGAGTCCGGCATCTCCTGTGTCATCGCCAAGACCTTTGCCCGCATCTTCTATCGCAATGCCATCAACATCGGCCTGGCCATTCTGGAGTGTCCCGAGGCCAGCGAGAAGATCGACAGCGGGGACGAGGTCGCCATCGACTTCGACACCGGCGTCATCACCAACCTCACCAAGGGCGAGACCTACCAGGCCAACCCTTTCCCCGACTTCATCAAGAAGATCATCCAGGCCGGGGGCCTCATGGCGGACATCAAAAACAGACAGGAGGCAAAGTAAGCCATGAACTATCAGATCGCAGTCATTCCGGGGGACGGCATCGGCCCCGACGTGGTCGAACAGACCCTGAAAGTGATGGACAAGGTGGGCGAGAAGTTCGGCCACACCTTCAACTACACAAAAGTCCTGGCAGGCGGCTGCGCCATCGACGCCACCGGCGCCTGCCTGCCCCAGGAGACCATCGACATCTGCAAGGCCTCGGACGCTGTGCTGCTGGGTGCCGTGGGCGGCTGGAAGTGGGACAACCTGCCCGGCGACCAACGCCCCGAACGCGCCCTGCTGGGCCTGCGGAAGGCCCTGGGCCTTTTCGCCAACCTGCGTCCTGCCCTGCTGTTCGAGCAGCTGGCCGACGCCTCCCCGCTGAAGCCGGAGATCCTGGCCGGGGGCCTGGACATCGTGGTCGTGCGTGAGCTGACCGGCGGCATCTACTTCGGCGAGAAGGGGCACCGGGACACCGACCTTGGCCCCGCTGCTTACGACATCGAGCAGTACGCCGAGGGCGAGGTGCGCCGCATCGCCAAGGTCGCCTTCGACATGGCCATGAAGCGCAGCAAGCACGTGACCAGCGTGGACAAGGCAAACGTGCTGGAGTCTTCCCGCCTGTGGCGGCGTGTGGTCGCCGAGGTCGCTCAGGACTATCCTGAGGTCACTTTGGATAACCTCTATGTGGACAACGCCGCCATGCAGCTGGTCCGCAACCCCCGTCAGTTTGATGTGATCGTGACCAGCAATATCTTCGGTGACATCCTCTCCGACGAGGCCAGCCAGATCACCGGCTCCATCGGCATGCTGCCCTCCGCCTCCCTGGCTGAGGGGAACTTTGGCATGTATGAGCCTGTCCACGGTTCTGCCCCCGACATCGCCGGCCAGGACAAGGCCAACCCCATGGCCACCATCCTGTCTGCCGCCATGATGCTGCGCTACACCTTCGGTCTGGGCGCGGAGGCTGACGCCATCGAGAACGCCGTCAAGTCCGTGCTGGATCAGGGCTACCGCACCCCTGACCTGTACGCCGGGCAGGGCACCCAGGTCGGCACCGCGCAGATGGGCGACCTGATTGCTGCGGCCATCTGATCGCGTACCGCGAAGTTAGGATACGATCGATGGTAAAGTGTAGAGCCTGCGGCATGGACCTGCGCCCTGGGGCGCGGTTCTGCGATAGGTGCGGGACCAAAGTAGAAAAAATCTGCCCGGCCTGCGGCGCTGTCCTGCGGGACCAGGCAAGATTCTGTGACCTGTGCGGCGTTCCGCTGGAGGGGGCCGTCCCCATCTCCCGGCCCAAGGCCCAAAAGGGCGGCATCGCCGCCGGGCAGCTGCACACCGTCGCCTTCCGGGCGGACGGCAAAGTCCTGGCCACCGGAAACAATGACTTCGGCCAGTGCGACGTGAGTTCCTGGTCTGACGTGGTCGGCGTGGCCTGCGGGAAAGACTTCACCGTGGCCGTCCGCGCCGACGGCACCGCGCTGGCGGCGGGCAACAACCAGTTCGGGCAATGCGACCTGAGCGGCTGGACGAACCTCATCGCCGTGGCCTGCGGGGAGACCCACACCGTCGGCCTGCGCGCCGACGGCACCGTCCTCGCCACCGGCCGGGACGCCAAGGCACAGGTCGGCAAGTGGGCGAACGTCACCGCCGTCGACGCCGGGATGGACCACACCCTGGGCCTGTGCCAGGATGGGACCGTTCTTGCCGCCGGGCAGGGCATGTTCGGCACCTGCGCCGTGGAGCATTGGCAGGACATCACCGCCATCGCTGCCGGGCACATGCACAGCCTGGGCCTGCGGAAGGACGGCCGCCTGCTCCAGGCCGACGGCTTCATCGCCCCCGGTGTCCTGGACTGGACGGACCTCACCGCCGTGGCCGTCGGCCCCTACCACACCGTCGCCGTGAAACAGGACGGGACGGTAGTGGCCTCCGGAGACATCCAGCACGGCCAGTGCCAGGTGGAGGCGTGGACCAACGTCCGCACCGTCGCCGCCGGAGAGCGGCATACTGTCGCACTGTGTGCCGACGGCCGGATTCTGGCGGTCGGAGATGACAGCGCAGGGCAGTGTGACGTGACGGAGTGGAAGCTCTGGTAAGATCATAAGGATACAAAAACGCAGCCGTGGAAAAAACGGCTGCGTTTTGCTGTCCAAATGTTTGGGTCAAAGTTCTCTCGCGGCGTGGTACCCTCCATGCACTGCGTCCCAGATCATGCCGCTCTTCGCTGCGTCTCCCACGGAGAGCACGCGGGAACACACCGTCTCCAATGCTTCCCCATAGGGCTTTGTCGGCGTTGTGCCCAGGGCTAAGACGACCCGCTGACAGGGGTAAGTATATTCCTCGCCGGTCTGGGGGTCGGTGATGGAGATGCGGTCGGTTCCGACCTTGGTCAAGGCGCGGCTGGTGAGGCAGACGGCGTTGTTCTGATCTAAGACCGCCGTCACGGCGTTGCGGTTCGAGCCGTAGACGCCGGGGGCCAGGCGCGGGGCGGCTTCCACGACCAGGACGGCGTTGTCCTTCTCCGGGGCGGAGAGGATCTCCGCCGTCTCCAGCCCCGTCATGCCGGAACCGATCACCGCGATGACCTCTCCTGTGGGCTGGAGCTTCCCCGTAAGAATATCCGGCGGGGTGCAGACGAGGGGGCTGTCCTGTGCGCCGGGGATGCGGGCGGGCACGGCGGGAAGTCCGCCGGTGGCGTCCAGGATGGCATAGGGATGCAAGGCGTTCAGTTCGTCCAGGGTGGGGGCGTGGCCGGGATGCAGCTCGACCCCTGCCTGCTGACAGCGGCGGGTGAGGCTGTCCAATAACCAGTGAATTTTCTCTTTGCCGGGGGCGAGGTTCAGCTGTCCGCCCAGGACCGCTTGTTTCTCAAACAAGATCACCCGGAAGCCCCGCCGGGCGGCGATCCAAGCGCCCTCCAGCCCCGCCGGTCCGCCGCCTAAGACCACGACGAGACGCTTGTCCCCATCCTGGGGAAGCGGGGGGAGCTGGGCTTCGTAACCTGTTTCCGGGTTCACGGCGCAGGTGATGTGTCCCTCCCCATCAAACTTGCTGAAGCAGGCCATGCAGGAGATGCAGGGGAGAATGTCTGCTTCCTGCCCGGCAAAGGCTTTGTTGGCCCAGTTGGGGTCGGCCAGATGCGACCGGGCGGAGGCGGCGAAGTCTAAGACCCCGTCGGCTAGGAGCTGCTCGGCAAAGGCCGGATCCCGTATGAGGGCCACGGCGAGAACGGGGATAGAGACGGTCTGCTTCACCAGCCACGGCAGATGCTTCCGCCAGCCCTGGCGGTAGGGCATCGGCTCGACGCTCTGGCTGCCCTTGCTGTCCGTGCCGGAGGCGGAGACGTTCAGCGCGTCCACGCCCCAGGATTCCAGCATCTGGCAGAGCTTCAGCCCCGTGTCGGCATGATAGCCCTTGGGGCCGATATACTCTTCCAGAGAAACCCGGACCATCACGGGAAAATCCGGGCCGCAATGGGCGCGGATGCTCTGCACGACCTCCTGCAAAATGCGGGCGCGGTGTTCTAGGCTGCCGCCGTATTCGTCCGTCCGATGGTTGGTCACGGGGCTGAGGAAACTGTGGAGAAAATAGTGGTGGGCGGCGTGGATCTCGATGCCGTCGAAGCCCGCCTGCTGGACTCTGTGGGCGGCCTGGCCGAAGTGTTCCACAATGGTGTGGATGGTTTCGCGGCTGGCTTCCTCGGCCTGGCCCCGTTTCTTCCCCCGCCCGGCGCTGGCCGAGACCAGGGGGAGCGGGTTGAGCTTCGGGTCGGCGTTGGCGCCGGGATGGAAGAGCTGGGCGAAGACCTTCGTGCCGTAGGGGTGCAGGCGGTCGGCCAGGGCGCGGAAATCGGGGATGTTCTCATCCCGTGCGGCGTTCAGCTCGCGGGGGAAGAGGACGCCCCGCTGCTCATCCACGCAGACCATCTCCGTGATGATCAGCCCCACGCCGCCCTTGGCCCGCGCCTCGTAATAGGCCAGCATGGCTTCGGTCATGCTGCCGTCCGGCTCGGAGAGCGAGGCGGAGGCGGCGGTCATGGCGATCCGATTTTTCAGGGTCACGCCGCCGATGCGGCCGGGGGAGGAGAGGTGGGGGTAAGACATCGTTACTCAGCTTCCTTTTCTTTGAGTTCTTCGATTTCCGTTTCGGGTTTCGGCTCTGCTTGCGCGGCTGCGGTTTTTTCGGCCTTGGCTTTCTCCTTCTCTTCCTGCGCGGCCTTTTCTTTGGCCTCAGCCTCTTCGCGGCGGCGCTGCTTTTCCTCTTTCCAGAGGAGGTTGAGATACTCCGGGGGCACCACGTCGGACCCCTTGGGGTTCAGGATATAGGCGCGGATGTTCTTGGCCAGCTTTTCGTTGTTGGGGTGGACGACGATGAGGTTGTTTTCGTAGGCGTACCAATAGCTCCGCTTTACCTCAGGCATCTGCTTGGTGATGAGCTGTAGGCTGGCCATCCGAGAGGGGGTAGCGGGGGTGTAGATCACGTCCTTCACGTCGGTGAAGGGGATGACCCGCTCCTTCTCCGGCAGCTTCGTCTTACCCAGGCACCGGACCACGCAGTAGTCCAGATACACGTCGATGCGGGACGACCCGCCGGGGAGCCAGAAGAGCAGGCCCTTTCGCACGGCCTGACGGTGTTCTTCCTTTTTCTGCTGTTTCTTTTTGCGTCCAAACATAGCCGCTGCCTCCGTTTTTGGTGGATTTTAAGATACTTTAGTATAGCGTATTTCGAGGGGGATTGCAAGAGAGGGAAGGGTGTCTTTCATGGGCGGAAAACTGTTGACATCCGTAGACAGCTATGGTATATTGTGATTACAACAACAGACAGAAAGGAGGGATCCACATGGCATATAAGAAAGCCGGCCAGTACCTCACCGAGGCCGAGTGGCAGGTAATGGAGTGCGTTTGGGAGAAAGCGCCCTGCACGGGCCGGGAGGTCTGGGAGTGGTTCCAGGGCCGCACCACCTGGTCCCGCAGTACGCCCCTGACCCTGCTGGGCCGTCTGGAAAACAAAGGCTACGTCAAGGCGGAAAAGATCGGCGGCCGCAAGCAGTACACCCCCCTGCTCACCCGCGAGGACGCTTCCTTGCAGGAGGCCAAGAACCTGCTCCAACGGGCCTACCAGGGCAGCGTGACCCTGATGGTCAACTGCCTGAACAAAAAAGAGGCCCTGCCCAAGGAAGAGCTCGACCAGCTCTATGAGTTGCTGAAAGGATTGGAGGACGAGGACCATGCGTAACTGGCTACTCAGCTGCGCGATCCTGCTGGCTGTGACCCTGGCCCTGCGGCTGGGGCTGGCCAAACGGCTCGGCCCTACCCTGCGCTATGCCATCTGGCTGCCCGTGCTGATCCGGCTGCTTTTGCCGGTGGGCATCGGGGCCGCCGGGTGGAGCGTGGCAAACTGGGGCCTGGAAACCGAATCGACCGAATCGACCAGGCTGGTTCAAACGGAACCCCAGGCGACACCGGACCTTTCCGGGGCGGAGATCGCCTTTACGCCCGATCATTTCACCGGAGAGACGACCCCCGGCACGCCGGGGCTGCTGCCCACCCTTTGGGTGGTCGGGGCCATTCTGGTGGGGGGCTGGTTCCTGTATGTGGAGTTTGCCCTGGCCCTGCGGCTGTTCCGCACGCGAGAACGGGTGGAGGGGAGCGGGAGCTTCCTGCCGGTCTACGTGACCGATGCCATCCCGTCCCCCTGTCTGTTCGGCTTGGTCCGTCCGGCCATCTATCTGACCCCGGACGTGGTAGACGACGAAGAAACGCTGCGTCATGTGCTGGCCCACGAGGAGACGCACTTCCGCCACGGGGACCTCATCTGGTCCCTCCTGCGGGGCGTGTGCCTGGCAGTCCACTGGTTTGACCCCCTGGTCTGGTGGGCGGCGATCCTCTCCC
>OLNW01000708.1_pt1 | contig 37651 bp, 29 predicted proteins | sample 1672121 | NCBI WGS metagenome assembly OLNW01 (sample SAMEA3136648, study PRJEB25190) | human gut metagenome
GAGGTTGTCTAGTCGACCTTCTGACGGCCTTGTTCTGAGCGTACGGTTTTCACGAGGTATGGCCTCATGTCGCGGAAATCGTACGCTGAGTCGTCGTAAGCGTACGGTTTTCACGAAATGGGGCCTCATCTCGTGAAGAACGTACGCTGAGTCGTCGTAAGCGTACGGTTTTCACGAAATGGGGCCTATCTTCACCGGATTTTGGGCACACCGGCCTTGAGCAGCTTGGTCTCAAGATTGATGGGGCGTAGCAGATCCTCATAGAACACATGGACGATTTCGGTGACGCCCTGTTCCCGGAGATGCCGATCACGTCTGCGGTCGTACTCCATTTTCGCCTGGAGGCTTGCGCGATTCTTGTTGCTGATGTCGGCGTATTTGGCCATGCCGTCGTATTCTGCCACGATGATGCGGCCGTCTGCGAGCTTCCAACAGAAATCGACGCGATATGACATTGCGGGATTGTCGGGATTCATGAACTGCACCTGCAGCAGGGGGATGCCGAAAGACAATTCGGTGATCTGGCCACGCATCAATGATTCGCCGCCGTTTTCGCTCAGGGGATCCGCGTACTTCAGCAGCTTGGTCACGGAGACCTCGTCGCAGACGCTTTGAATCATCAGCGACTGCACCTCTTCGATGGTCGTCAGGGACTTTCTCAGAGCCGAATCGTATATGGGCAGCGCCTGTGGGAATGGGAATACCGCGCAGTCGAGCAGCGTTCGCGCCGGAGTCGTCAAGAGAATGCCGTTATGCTTCCGCGTCGGAATCCGATTGATATAGATGCGGTTGAGACGCGCCTCGTCTCCGCCGCCGATGCCGGACTTCGAGGCGATGTGCACTGTGCCGTCGTGCAGGGAATAGTTGTGCTGCAGTCCGTATACGCACGCCGCACTCAACCCCGCAAATACCCACTGAGGGTGGATTGCGGACAACGCACGTATGACCTGCAATGACTGTTGCTCTCTGGTCATGGTGTTCCAAAGTGTTCGGTCGGCGTACAGGTTCTTATACGGTGACACCAGCTCCCCGGCATGCAGGCGACGTTTCAGGGCGCGCCGTTGCGCATCACTGGTGCCATAGCAGCAGCGACGCTCCTGCTTCGCCTGCTGCAGCAGTGCAGAAACTTCCTTGTGTTCTTTCATATCTCGACGCTAAGGGTGATTTTGATCGTTGCACAAGCTCAACCGGCAAATGTGGATACTATGTCACGCGAATTGTTGCTGTGGATAACTTGAATCGACGTCGACGGCTTTGCCGACGGTCTTGTCGGAGGCGATATTAGCCTAGGACACCTTGCTGCGCCGCCTTCCATACCGAAAACAGTCATCAGTGACACCGGGGGCATCTTCAGCGTACGTTCTTCACGAAATCAGCTGCCATTTCGTGAAAACCGTACGCTCAGAATGACTCAGTGTACGTTCTTCACGAGATGAGGCCCCATTTCGTGAAAACCGTACGTTGACGACGATTCAGTGTACGTTCTTCACGAAATTAGGGATGATTTCGCGGAAACCGTACACTCACCGCAACTCAGCGTACGGTTTTCACGAAGTTATCGATTTGGGTATAGGTTCCCCGTCATGAACTACAATGAATCGCGGCGAAAAACGGAGAACCGAAGTCGGAGCGCGGCTGAACGGATATGGGTGTGACTGGATGGCTGTCATAGTGATGCCGGTTCTCTAACATACGCAATAACAACAACTGACAACAACAGGGGAGACAAGGATGGCGAGAAGTGCGGGCCGCACCCGGCCGGTGATCAAGGACGTGGCCAAACTGGCCGGAGTCTCGGCACCGACCGTCTCCCGGTATCTCAACGGCACCGTCAACGTCACCGAAGACAAGCGTGAACGCATCGCCAAGGCCATCAAGGAGCTGGGCTACGAGCCGAGCATTGTGGCGCGCGCTCTGTCGAACCGGGAGATGGACTCCGTGGTGGTGTTCGCGGCCAATCCTTCCGCCTTCTCCACGTCCGAAACGAACCATGGGGTGGAGGCCGCCGCCCGTAAACGTCGGTTCCTGCTCAATATTGTTTCTTTGGACGAGTCCGACATGGACTCCGTCAAGGCTCGCGTGCGCATGGGTTTGTCGATCAGGCCGGCGGGCGTGATCGTCTACGAGTACGACCGGGCCGGCATCGCCGCACTGGAATACATTCCCAAAGATATGCCGATGGTCGTGGTGGGTGGCAGCTTCGGCGACGGTGAATACCAGGTCATCAACGCCGAAAGGGATGGCGGCCGTTGGATGACCATGCATCTGCTGGATCTCGGCCATCGCACCGTGTTCCATGTGGGGCGTCCGGAAGGTCCGACCGATAACACCCGCACCAATGGGTGGCGTGACGCGCTCAAGGAGCGCGGCGTCACGGCACCTGACCCAATCATCGTGCCCGACGATGATTTGGAGGAGTCGGTCAAGGCTGGACGCACCTTGGGCCGTCGTGGTGATGTGACTGCGATTTTCGCCGGCAACGACGAGACTGCCATCGCTGTGATCCGGGGTCTAAGGGAGGTTGGTCGCCGCGTGCCTGCTGACGTGAGCGTCGTAGGCTTTGACGACCGCAACTTCGGTGCCATGTGGAATCCGGCGCTGACCAGTTACACCCAGAACTTCCTGGACATGGGGGAGCGGTCCTTCCGAATGCTGTTCGAACAGATCCAGGCCAAGCGCGCCGGCGATGACGCGCCGCCCTCGCAGGTCGAGGTGGTGCAAGGCAAGCCGTGTCTGCGAGCCTCCGAACGCGCGTACGGCGACGGTGAAATCGCGTAGTCGATGGGGCGTGCGTATCAATCATAGTGACTGTAGCGCATCCATATCGTGGTGAGGAGTCTCTCATGCCGAACTGTAAGCGCTTACCTTAAGTAGTTTGTAATATGGTTTACGTCATACTAATAGATATTCTAAATCATAGTGTTTTGCAAGGGCTTTTGCGGAAAATGGCTATTTATCAACAGTTTTCGAAAAGTCCGCATGACGGGCGACTGTGAGCACGCTTTATGGTAACCGCTTTCTGTAGCATTATCGTTAGAGTATGACTTTTGAACAATCGGCAACTCTGAAGACTCAGCCCCAGACCTCGGGCACTATCTCAGCGGCAGACGCCGTGATGCAATCGGCCCGCGACGAACGCATCCCCGGCAAACTCATCTGTACGATCATGGCCGTGGTCATTGTTATCGTGTTCGTCGCCATGCTCCACGCCCTACGTAACCGGAAGTAGGTTGTAGGCGGGATTGGTCTGACTGGTATCCGCCACAGCCGGGTTCGGTAGAGCGGCTACCAATCGGCCAGTGTCTCTATGGCATCGAATCCTGTTCTGCGATGTTGTTCGTCAAGGTTGTTCCAGTAAGGTGATTCATCGGTGAGCATGTCGTACGGGAGCTTGATACGTCTGCGATCCGTGTGGCTATGTAGTCGCCGAGTTTCGGCGTCAGGGTCGCTGATGAGGGATGCGGGCATTGCGGCATCGTACAGATGTCTATCTCCATATCCGGCATGGTCTGCTTGGTATGCGGCGCTCTTAAGAATCAACGCGCCAAGCAGATCCGCGTCGGTAGCGGGACGCACGTCGAGACCGCCCATGATGGCGTGCAACTGCACCATGAGACCGCCGGTGAGCAGTCATGATTCGGCAATGCGCTCGGCCACCATGTATACGATATTCCACGGATGAGCGCCGCTGGGGATTGCAATGCGGGAAATCATTGCTCATTTCCTTGTTGTATGCCGTGATGAGTTCTGTAAGGGTTTCGAGCCCCTGCGCGTCGTTCTCTCGGGTCGTTGGATTCGGCCAGATCAGCGGCGCATACGCCGATGGGCATGGGCCCCTGCCCGGCGGGCAGAAAATCAGCGAGATGCCGTGATTCGGCGGGAGACCTCGTGATGGCCCCAGCCCTTCTGTCCGGTAGTGGTACCGCTACACCGACTCTCCCCGACACTCCAGTGCCGCCGATATCAGTGAATGCCCAGCCTGATGTCGGTAGAGTAAAGGCTATTGGCTTGGTCTCGACGGCGAGACTTCTCCAATGGCCAATATGCACTGTTGCAAAGGAGCATGCGGTATGCAACCAATCAAAGCCATTCAATACGGCTGCGGCAAAATGGCGAAGTACACGATTCGCTATATGCACGAGAAAGGCATTCAAATCGTCGGTGCCATCGACGTGAACCCGGAAGTCGTGGGCATGGATGCCGGTGTGTTTGCAGGCATCGGCCCCATCAATGTGCCGATTCGCGCCGATGCCGAGGCTGTACTCAACGAGTGCGACGCGGATATCGCGGTAGTCACGCTATTCAGCTTCGAGAACGAAATCGCCACCATGTGCGAGCAGTGCTTGGCCCGCGGCATCAGCGTGATCACCACCTGCGAGGAATGCATCTACCCGTGGACCACCGATCCGGCCACCACGAACCGTCTCGACATCATCGCCAAGGAAGCCGGTGCCACCATGGTCGGCTCCGGCATGCAGGACATCTACTGGGTGAACATGGTCTCCACCGTCGCCGCCGGATGCCACAGCATCAAGAAGATCACCGGTGCGGTGAGCTACAACGTCGAGGAATACGGCCTGGCTTTGGCCAAAGCGCACGGTTGCGGTCTGACCGCCGAGGAGTTCGAGGCCGAGCTTGCGCATCCCGAAACCGTGGTGCCCTCGTATGTATGGAATTCCAATGAAGCGCTGGCCCAGAAGCTTGGGCTTACCATCGCATCGCAGACCCAGGCCAGTGTGCCGTATTTCAGCGATGTCGACGTGTATTCCGAAACGATGGGCGAGATGATTCCGGTCGGCAAATGCATCGGCATGTCCGCCGTGGTAACCACCGAAACTAATCAGGGCATCACGTTGGAAACTGCCTGTATCGGCAAGGTGTACGGGCCGGATGATGGCGATATGTGCGATTGGAAGATCGAGGGTGAACCGGACGTGGAGTTCCACGTGGTCAAGCCGGCGACCGTCGAACATACGTGCGCCACAATCGTCAACCGCATTCCGGACGTGCTCAACGCGCCAGCCGGATATGTGACGGTCGATCAGCTCGATGAGATTTCGTATCTTACGTATCCCGCCGCGCTGTACGTGGCATAGCCTTCATATTTTCAAGGATGAAGGCCGGCACTCATAAGGGTGCCGGCCGGTATCAGGCGGCCAGAGTCGACGTGCGTGGCATCACCTGGAACTGGATATGGTCATGGGTGATGTCATCGGGCCGTTCATGCCGTAGGTTCGACTCGTTCAGCGTCACCATGCGATCGATAACCGTACGAGCCATTGCGGGGACGTCCATCGCCACAGTGCTGATGGGTGGGTTGGTGCAGGCGGAGAAGGGGATACCGTCGAATCCCATGAGCCGTACGTCGTCGGGCACGTGGATGCCATGTTCGGTGAGTTCGCGGAGCGCGCCGATCGCTATGGTGTCAGACATGCACAGTTCTCATGCTCCCGCTGGCGGGAGCTGTCATGCGAAGCATGACTGAGGGTGGTCCACAGCCGCCAATCCGTAACATCACCCAACGCAGCATTTCACGATACGGACGTTTCCGTATCGTATTTTCGTGTGGTCAAATAGACATTTCGAGCGAAAAAGTTCGAAATACCCCCATAACTGGCCATAAAAAAATTGCTTGAGAATCACTATTGACTTTTATGGCGACTCGGTATATGGACACATGAAACGTAAATGACATGGAGCAACGGTACTGTGTCAACAGCAATGAACGAAGAGGCATGATTTTCTTACGTGCCCACAACCAATTGAGGTGATTTCGGTGACATTCAAAGCCCCGCTCGATCTCACGGTCCACGCTCCGGACGGTATGTATGATCCCGCCAACGAGCATGACGCCTGTGGTGTGGGTATGGTCACCACTTTGAACAAGCGTCCTGAGCGCAAGATCGTCACCGACGCCATTGAGGTGCTGGTCAACCTTGATCACCGTGGTGCCGTGGGTGCCGAGGAGAACACAGGTGACGGCGCCGGCATTCTGATGAGCATGCCGGATGAGTTCATGCGTGCCACCGTGCCCGCCGAACTGCCGGAAGCCGGTCACTATGCGGCAGGCATCGCCTTCCTTGACCGCGACATCGAAACCTCCGGTCAGCAGGAACAGGCCATTGCCAAGATCGTGCGCGAGGAGGGACTCGAAGTCCTCGCATGGCGCGTGGTGCCCACCAACCCGGACGGCCTTGGCCTGCAGGCCCTTGCCGCCATGCCAGGATTCAAGACTCTCGTGGTCGCCTCTCCGGACGGTGCTCTGGCCGGCGTGGACTTGGATCGCAAGACCTTCCGCATCCGCAAGCGCGTCGAGCATGAGGTGGGCGTCTACTTCGCATCCCTGTCCGCCCGTACCATCACGTACAAGGGCATGCTCACCACCATGCAGCTCACCCACTTCTTCGAGGATCTGAACGACGAGCGCATGAAGGCCACCATCGCCATCGTCCACTCCCGCTTCTCCACCAACACCTTCCCGAGCTGGCCGCTGGCCCAGCCGTTCCGTCTGCTGGCCCACAATGGCGAGATCAACACCATCCAGGGCAACCGCAACTGGCTCTCCGCCCGTGAAGGCCGCCTGAGCAGCGAACTGCTCGGTGAATTCGAGCCGCTGCTGCCGATCACCACCCCGGGCTACTCCGATTCCGGCACCTTCGACGAGTGCCTCGAACTGCTGCACCTCGCCGGCCGCTCCCTGCCGCACGCCATCTGCATGATGCTGCCGCCGGCTTGGGAGAAGAACCCGGATCTCGATCCGGACGTGCGCGCCTTCTACGAGTACAACAACACGCTTATCGAGCCGTGGGATGGCCCGGCCGACATCGTCTTCACCGACGGCACCCAGGTCGGCGCCCTGCTCGACCGCAACGGCTTCCGTCCCGGCCGCTGGCAGCTCACCGATGACGGCTACATCGTTCTGGCCTCCGAGGCCGGCGTTCTGCCGGAGATCGCGCAGGAACACATCGTGTCCAAGGGCCGTCTTGAGCCCGGCGAGATGTTCCTGGTCGACACCGCCGAAGGCCGCATCATTCCCGATGAAGAGGTCAAGAGGAACCTCGCTGCCCAGCACCCGTACCGCAAGTGGGTGGAAGGCAACTCCGTTGAAATGAGCGACCTGCCCCGCCGCGAGCACGTCAGCCACTCCGGCCAGTCCGTCCAGCGCCGTCAGCGCGCCTTCGGCTACACCGAAGAGGATCTGAAGCTCCTGCTCACGCCGATGGCCAACACCGGCAAGGAACCGCTCGGTTCCATGGGTAACGATGCGCCTATGCCTGCGCTTTCCAGCCGCAGCCGCATGCTGTTCGACTACTTCACCCAGAAGTTCGCGCAGGTCACCAACCCGCCGCTGGACTGGGAGCGTGAGGAGATCGTCACCTCGCTCGAATCCGCCATCGGCCCCGAGCCGAACCTGCTGGCCGATTCCGAGCTGCACGCCAAGAAGATCCTCATCCCGCTGCCCGTGGTCAACTCTGATGAGATGGCCCAGCTCAAGCGCCTTGACAAGGCCCGCATCCTCGGCGGCTACTACCGCCCGTACGTGGTCAAGGGCCTCTACCAGGTCGCCGGCGGCGGCAAGGCCCTCGAAGAGCGACTTGACGAGATCTTCGCCGAAATCGACGAGGCCATCGCCAACGGCAAGAACTTCATCGTGCTCTCCGACCGTGAGTCCAACCATACGTGGGGTCCGATCCCGTCCCTGCTGCTGACTTCCGCCGTGCAGCACCACCTGCTGCGCCGCCACACCCGTACGCAGATCTCCGTGGCCGTCGAGGCCGGTGACGTGCGCGAGATTCACCATGTCGCGCTGCTGATCGCTTACGGTGCCGCCTGCGTGAACCCGTACCTGGCATTCGAATCCGTGGAAGATCTGGCCCGCAACGGCTACCTCAAGGTCGACGCGGACACCGCCGTGAAGAACCTCACCAAGGCCCTCTCCACCGGCGTGCTCAAGATCATGTCCAAGATGGGCGTCTCCACCATCATGAGCTACCGTGGCGCGCAGCTGTTCGAGGCTGTGGGCCTGAGCCAAGAAGTCATCGACGAATACTTCACCGGCACCACCTCCCGTGTGGGCGGCGTGAGCCTTGAAGAAATCGCCGAAGAAGTGGCCATCCGCCACCGCGTGGCCTACCCGAACCAGTGGAGCGCGTCCCCGCACCGCAACCTGCGCACCGGCGGCGACTACAAGTGGCGTCGCACCGGCGAGGACCACCTCAACGATCCCGAGGCCATCTTCCTGCTTCAGCAGTCCACCCAGCGTGGCGACTACCAGATGTTCAAGAAGTATTCGCACCACATCAACGACACGTCGAACCGACTCATGACCCTGCGTGGCCTGATGAAGTTCAACACCAACCGCAAGCCCATCGACATCGCCGAAGTCGAGCCGGCCTCCGAGATCGTCAAGCGCTTCTCCACCGGTGCCATGAGCTACGGCTCCATCTCGCAGGAAGCACACGAGACGCTCGCCATCGCCATGAACTCGATTGGCGCACGCTCCAACTCCGGTGAGGGCGGCGAATCCGACGACCGTATCAATGATCCGCAGCGCTACAGCCGCATCAAGCAGATTGCGTCCGCCCGCTTCGGCGTGACCTCCGATTACCTCGTGCACGCCACCGATTTGCAGATCAAGCTCGCCCAGGGCGCCAAGCCTGGTGAGGGTGGCCACCTGCCCGGAGCCAAGGTCCCGCCGTGGATCGCCAAGGTCCGTCACGCCACCCCGGGCGTGGAGCTTATCTCCCCGCCGCCGCACCACGACATCTACTCCATCGAGGATCTGAAGCAGCTGATCAACGATGCGAAGATGGCCAACCCGAAGGCACGTATCCACGTCAAGCTCGTTTCCGAGTTCGGCGTCGGCACCATCGCCGCAGGTGTGGCCAAGTGCCATGCCGACGTGGTGCTTATCTCCGGCTATGACGGCGGTACGGGTGCAGCCCCGCTCAACGCCATCAAGCACGCCGGCACCCCGTGGGAGATCGGCCTGTCCGAAACCCAGCAGACGCTGATCCTGAACGGCCTGCGCTCCCGCATCGTCGTCCAGTGCGACGGCGAGCTCAAGACCGGTCGTGACGTGGTCATCGCCGCCCTGCTTGGTGCCGAGGAATTCGGCTTCGCTACCGCAGCCCTGATCGTGGAAGGCTGCGTCATGATGCGCGCCTGCCAGAAGAACACCTGCCCGCAGGGCATTGCCACCCAGGATCCTGAGCTGCGCGCCCGCTTTAAGGGCAAGCCCGAGTACGTGGTCAACTTCTTCATGTTCATCGCTGAGGAGGTGCGCGAGATCCTCGCCCAGCTCGGCTTCAGGACTCTTGAGGAGGCCATCGGCCACGTTGAGTGCTTGGATCAGGACGAGGCCATCAAGCGCTGGAAGTCCAGCGGCATCGACCTGTCCAACGTGCTCAAGCAGGCCGGCCCGGTACCCGGCACGATCCTGCACCAGACCATCGAGCAGAACCACGAGCTGGAGAAGGCGCTGGACAACAAGCTCATCGAACTTGCCCAGCCGGCCCTCGAACACAAGGAACCCGTGCGCATCGAAATGCCGATTCGCAACGTCAACCGTACGGTCGGCACCATGGTCGGCTACGAGATCACCCGCCGTTACGGCGAGGAAGGTCTGCCGGACGACACCATCGACATGACCCTGCACGGTTCCGGAGGCCAGTCCATCGGTGCGTTCATCCCGCGCGGCGAGACCATGCGCATCTACGGCGAAGTCAACGACTACGCCGGCAAGGGCCTGTCCGGCGGTCGCATGATCGTGCGCCCGGAAGATAACGTCACCTTCGACAAGCACAGCAACGTCATCGCCGGCAACGTCACCGGTTTCGGCGCCACTTCCGGCCAGATGTTCGTGGCCGGACGCGCCGGCGAACGTTTCGGCGTTCGTAACGGCGGTGCCACGTTTGTGGTCGAAGGCGTGGGCGACCACGGCTGCGAGTACATGACCGGCGGCACTGTTGTGGTGCTCGGCCCCACCGGACGCAATTTCGGTGCAGGCTTCTCCGGCGGTAACACTTATGTGCTTGACCTCGATATGAAGAAGGTCAACCCGGGTGCCATCAAGTCCGGTGCACTGCTCTTCAAGTCGCTTGATGCCGAAACCTCCAAGCTGGTGTACGCACTGGTCAAGCAGCATGCCGAAGAGACCGGTTCTCAGTTCGCTGCGGCTTTGCTGGAGGACTGGAACGAGACCGTCAAGCGGTTCACTCACGTGGTGCCGAAGCAGTTCGTGGCCATGACGAAGGCCATGGAAGAGGCCAAGGCCAACAATGTAGATTTCAATGCGCCCGGCGCCTGGGAAAAGGTGTACGAGCAGGTTATGGAAGGAGCGCGCTGACATGGGCGACCCGAGAGGATTTCTGAAGGTCCGTACCCGCCGAGAGCTGGCTGAACGCCCCGTTGAGGAACGTATCAAGGACTGGTTCGACGTTCACGCCGAAACCGGCCTGCAACCGTGGACCCAAGCGCAGGCGGCCCGCTGCATGGATTGCGGCACCCCGTTCTGTATGACCGGATGTCCGCTGGGCAACCTGATTCCCGAGTGGAACGACTTGGTCCGTCAGGGCAAGTGGGAAGACGCCTACAACCGTCTGTCCATGACCAACAACTTCCCCGAAGTCACCGGCCGCATCTGCCCGGCCCTGTGCGAGCAGGCCTGTGTGCTCGGCATCCACCAGCCGCCGACCATGATCAAGCTTGACGAGCAGACCATCATCGACCAGGCATGGGATTTGGACTACGTCAAGCCGCTGCCGCCGCAGCGTCTGACCGACCAGACGGTCGCCGTCGTCGGCTCCGGCCCTGCCGGCCTCGCCGCCGCACAGCAGCTCACCCGCGCCGGCCACACCGTCGTCGTCTACGAGAAGGACGACGCCATCGGTGGTCTGATGCGTTACGGCATCCCGAACTTCAAGCTTGAGAAGGGTCTGCTTGACCGCCGTGTCAAGCAGATGGAGGCCGAAGGCACCCGCTTCCGCACCAACGTGGAAATCGGCAAGGACATCACGTGGGATGACCTGCGTGACCGTTACGACGCCGTCGTAGTGGCCATCGGCTCCCGCGTGCCGCGCGATATGAAGATTCCGGGCCGCGAGCTCGACGGCATCCACTTCGCCCTCGACTTCCTGCCCGACGCCACGCGCCGTATCTTCGGCGTCAAGCCGGTGCACGACATCACCGCCAAGGACAAGCACGTCATCGTCATCGGCGGTGGCGACACCGGTTCCGACTGCCTCGGCACCTCGATTCGTCAGGGTGCGAAGGACGTCACCGTGCTACAGATCATGCCGAAAGAGCCGTCTTCACGCCCGGACAACAGCCCGTGGCCGACCTTCGCCCGCACCTACCAGAAGACTTCCTCCATGGAAGAGGGTGGCGAGTACATTTACTCGACCGACTCGGTGAACTTCGAAGGCACCGAAGAGGAGAAGGCCAAGGTCACCATCGACAACTCGACCACCGCCGAAGGCTTCGTGGCCGATGAACGCGGTCATGTCACCGGCCTGAAGGTCGTCTCCGTGGCTCCCGGCGAAAATGGTCCGTTCACCCGCCAGCCCGGCACCGAGCGCGTGCTGCCCGCCGATCTGGTCCTCATCTCCGTGGGCTTCCTGCACCCGGACACCGAGACCATCCTCGACCAGCTGCCCGTCGAACTCGACAAGCGTGGCAACATCGCTCGCAATGACAAGTTCGCCACCTCCCAGGATGGCGTGTTCGTGTGCGGCGATGCCGGCCGTGGCCAGAGCCTCGTGGTCTGGGCCATCGCCGAAGGCCGCTCCTGCGCCGCAGCCGTGGACGAGTACCTCTCCAAGGAAAAGAGCGAGCTGCCGGCCCCGATCAAGGCCAGCCAGCGTCCGATGATGCTGCCTCGCTGAATACTTTCCAAACAGAAACATGAAAATCCCTTCTTCATGAGGGGATTTTTGCGTTTCTGGGATTAATTACTGCCTTGAGTCTTCAGTAATGTTTATATTTCGAGAATATTGCATACATGGTTAGCATGAAGCTCCTATGGTGTCTTTCGTCGCCAAAAAGATGACGCCAGAATATTTGGGAGAGATTCATGAACACACGTCATGTCACTTCACTGGTCGCGGCCGGTGCGGCAATCGTCATGCTGCTCAGCGGCTGCGGATCGACCGGTACCTCCAATTCCAGCAATGCTTCAGATTCCAATATCATTTCCGTGTACGGCAGTGAGCCGGCACACCCACTATTCCCCGGCAACACCACTGAGGCCGGTGGCGGCAAGGTTGTAGACCAGCTGTTCGCAGGTCTGGTGACCTACGATGCGAAGGGCGGCATCCACAACGAGGTAGCAGACAGCATCACCTCCAGCGACAACGCCACGCATTACGTCATCAAGCTCAAGAGCGGATGGAAGTTCACCGACGGCACTCCGGTGACCGCGCACTCCTTCGTAAACGCATGGAATTACACCGCCAACAGTGCCAACAAGCAGGCCAGCGCCAGCTTCTTCAGCACAATCGAAGGCTATGATGATCTGCAAAAGCCGGACGTGGACCCCAAGGCCACGCTGAGCGGCCTGACCGTCGTTGACGACAACACCATCGATGTCAAGCTCAGCCAGCCCGACTCGGCATTCCCGGTCAAGGCCGGCAGCCACGCCTACATGCCGTTGCCCGAATCCGCGTTCAAGGACCCGAAGAAGTTCGGTCAGCACCCAGTGAGCAACGGCCCATACAAGTTCGTGTCCTGGCAGCACAACCACAGCATCGAAATGGTGAAGAACCCTGACTACAAGGGCAATCGTGTCGCCAAGAACGATGGCCTGAACTTCAAGATCTATACCTCGCCTGATTCGGCATACGCCGACCTACGCGGTGGCAACCTGGACTTCACGAACACGATTCCTGACACCGCACTTACCTCCTTCCAATCCGACAAGTCGCTGAAGGCATACAACGAGCCCGGTGGCAATACGCTCACCTTCACCATTCCTGAATGGCTGGAACACTTCGGCCAGAACGAGGAAGGCAACCTGCGTCGTCAGGCCATTTCCATGTCCATCGACCGCAAGACCGTCGCCGAGAAGATCTTCCACGGCACCGCCACGCCCGCCGTCGACTTCCTTGCAGCCCCAATCAGCGCCTACTCCAAGGAACTCAAGGGAAATGAAGTACTGAAGTACAACCCGTCCAAGGCCAAGGAACTGTGGGCCAAGGCCAACGCCATCTCCCCGTGGAGCGGTGAGTTCGGCATTGCATACAATGCTGATGGCACTGCGAAGAACTGGGTTGAGGCAATCTGCAACTACATCAAGAACACGCTGGATATCGATGCCAAGAGCATCCCGATGTCCACTTCCGACGAGTTCCTGTCCAATGTGGATTCAGGCAAGATGACCTCCGCATACCGTAGCGGTTGGGGCCCTGATTATCCATCCGCGGACAACTATCTGGTACAGCTGTACGATTCCAGTTCGGCCGACGGCAAGGGCGGCAACAGCGGCAACTACAAGAACCCCGAGTTCGATGCCATGATGGACAAGGCTCTTTCCGCCCCGTCCACCGAGGAAGCCGACAAGTATTATCAGCAAGGTGAGGAGATTCTGCTGCAGGACCTTCCGGCTATCCCGTTGTGGAACCAGAATGCCACCGCAGCCAGCACCTCCGCAATCTCCGGCGTCGCATTCGACTACGGCGGCGGCCCAGTGTTCACCGCACTGACCAAGAAGCAGTAAGCAGTAAGTAATAAACAGACAGCGCTAGCCCCCCGCTGGCGGGGGCTGTCGGCAAAGCCGACTGGGGGTGGTCTCAAACAGCAGACCACCCCTAATCTTGTTATATGAGCGAGCTCCCGTAAGCGGGAGCAATCGAGAACATACAGGAGCACATTAACTATGGAATTCACCGTATCCGGCACTACCGTGCGATTCGATGAACGAACAATGCAGTTCGCTTTTACGCGCGACGGTGCCGAATGGAATACCTGCGCTGATTTCAAGCCGACCCTGCAATGCGCGCAAGGCACCTTCGCGTTCGCGGATGCCACTTCCATCACCCATGAGCAGCGTGAAACCGGCACGGGAACCGGCATTCGCAGCATCTTCACCGGCTTTGGGCACAGCGCATACTCCTTTGAAACCTATGTATGGGTGGAGCGTGCCTCAGGCGATGTGCTCTTCGAATGGATTCCGCTCAATGAGCAAGGCCTGAACATCACCAATGTGACGTGGCCCGCAGCCATGGACTTCGATTGCGCCGACGATCATGACACGACACTCATCACCCATGAGCAAGGTGTGATGATCCCCAACACATGGCCTACCGCCGTGAGCACCAAAGACATCGCCTTCGACGGCCGCTTCGAAACGGCTGGCGGTTACATGCCGTGGTTCGCGCAGCTCCGCGCAGACGGACACGGGTATATCGCCATCTGCGAAACTCCATGGAATGCCGGTTACGGCATCGACCATCCCAGCAATGGCCCGTACACCCATATCAATACTTGGTTTGAGCCAAGCCTCGGCACAATGAATTATCGCCGCGTGGTACGCTACCAGTTCCTCGACCACGCCGATCACACGGCGGTGTGCAAGGCCTATCGTTCGTACGTCAACGAACGAGGTCGCCTGCGTACGCTCGCCGAAAAGGCGGCGCGCAATCCCTCCGTGCGTGACCTGATTGGTCGCTCGTGGGTGCACATCGGCATCAAAACCAAAGTGCAGCCCGACTCGTACTACTACGATAAGGACCACCCCGAGAAAAACGAGTCGCTGGTCACCTTCGCACAGCGCGAAAAGCAAATGCGAACACTGCACGGCATGGGTGCAGGCCGACTGTACATGCACTTGGATGGTTGGGCACAGCCCGGATACGACAACGCACACCCCGACTATCTGCCGGCCTGTCAGGAGGCAGGCGGCTGGGAAGGCATGAAGTCGCTGGTCGACGCCTGCCATGAGCAAGGCGATATTTTCGGCACGCATGACCAGTACCGCGATTACTACTTCACCGCGCAAACCTTTGATGCCAACAATGCGATTCGGCTGGCAGACGGTACGATGCCCGAACACGCACGCTGGGCGGGCGGCCGCCAGACCTACCTGTGCGCCGAGCTCGCACCGGACTACGTGCGCCGCAATTTCACCCAGATTGCCGCGCATGGCATCAAACTCGACTGTGCATACTTGGATGTCTTCACCTGCAACGAAGGCGACGAATGCTCGAACCCCGAACACCGCATGACCCGCCGCGAATGCTTTGACCGCCGCGCCGAATGCTTCGAATATCTGCTCTCGCACGGCATCCTCTCCTCGTCCGAAGAGGTATCGGACTGGGCAGTGCCAAGCCTGATATTCTGCCATTACGCGCCATACGACTTCCAGATGCGCTCACCCAACGAGCCGCGCCAAGGTGTGCCGGTGCCGCTGTATAACCTCGTCTACCATGATTGCGTTATCGAGCCGTGGATGATGGAGCGTGTGGTGGACGGCGACGATTACATGCTGTACGCCTTGCTCAACGGCGGAGCTCCATACCTGATTCGCGATGCCGCATACATCGGCGTTGACGGCGACATGGACGACGAACAGCGCGTTCGCACGGAAAACGACATCGAACGCTGCCATACGGTCGCTGCATTCCATGAGCGGGTCGGCATGCAGGAACTGGTTCGTCACGAGTTCGTGGATGATGATCCGCTGGTGCAGCGTTCGGTATTCGCGGACGGCACTGCGGTCACTTGCGACTTCCATACGCAAACCTATCGCATCACCGACTGCCCGCATCACTGACTGAAAATACAATGACACACAGTGGGTTCCGATGGACTGGTGGCAAATTGCCGCCGATAAGCGAGTAATATAGCCAACAGTGTCACCGTCGAAACAGGAGTAGTGAAATGCCGAATCGTGCAGAACGCCGTGCCCAAGCCAAAGCAGGCCGCAGGGGAGTGCCGTCGCAGTATGACCAGACCCGTGGCCGTGGCCGTTCGGGAATGATTGACGAATACCAGCTGCAGCAGAAGTCCCAGCGTCTGCAGGACGGCACCGACGGCACCGAATGGAAGCCCAGCGGCGGTACGATTGCGGACACCGAAACCCTGCTGACCACTAACCCGAACTACACGAATCCGAAGATGTTCAAGGCACCGCATTCGCTGCGTCAGTGGTTCCGTGTGGGCAGCTGGACGCTGATCGCCATCGCGATTATCGCGTTCTTCGTGGTTATGTGGCTGCCAAGCCATCCGATGTGGCTGATCATCACCGTTTCCGCGGTGTTCATTGTGGGTGTGCTGAGCCTGTTCTTTACGGCTGGCGATTCCAAGCATAATCCGAATTTGGATCAGAACGGCACGGCAGTCTGATCTTTTGCCTGGTGAATCCGGCTTGAAAAGCAAAACGCACGACGGAAGTTGTGCGTTTTCTTGTATGCGGTGCCCTAAAGTAAGAAGTGCTTGAGTTTCTTTCTGACGCACGAAGGAGAGGCAGTCCGATGAAAGTTGATATTCTAACCCGCGAATACCCGCCGCATGTGTATGGCGGTGCCGGCGTACACGCCGAGGAGCTGTCCAAGGTTTTGGCCGAGCGCATTGACGTGACCGTGCGTGCGTTTGATGGCAAGCGTACTGAGGCTGATATCCCCGCGATTCCCAATGCCGCTAATGCCAAGGGCAGTCTGAAGGTTGTCGGATACGATACGCCGTCCGAGCTTGCCGATGCCAATCCGGCATTGAAGACCTTCGGCGTGGATCTGCAGATTGCCAACGATGTGGATGCCGACATTATTCATGCGCACACCTGGTACGCCTGCCTGGCCGGCTACCTGGCCAAGATGCTGCATGGCACTCCGCTGGTTATCACCGCGCACTCTTTGGAGCCGTTCCGCCCATGGAAGCGTGAGCAGCTCGGTGGCGGCTACAACCTGAGCTCCTGGGCCGAGAAGGACGCTTACGAGCACGCCGACCGCGTGATCGCCGTTTCCGGTGGCATGCGCAAGGACATTCTGACCGCCTACCCGAATCTTGATCCAGACAAGGTGGTTGTGGTCTACAACGGCATCACCATGTCTGACTTCGCCACCCCGGCCCCTGACGATCCGGGCTGGAAGGTATTCGATCGTTACAACATCGACCGTTCCAAGCCCACCCTGCTGTTCGTGGGCCGCATCACCCGCCAGAAGGGTCTGCCGTATCTGTTGAAGGCTTTGCACCTGATTTCCAAGGATATTCAGGTGGTGCTGTGCGCCGGTGCGCCCGACACCCCGGAGATTGCCGAGGAAGTCAAGAACGCGTTCGCCAAGCTGGACGAGGAGCGCGGCAACATCGTGTGGATCGAGGAAATGCTCCCGAAGCCTGAGCTGAACGCTCTGGAGCACGGCTGCGACGCCTTCATCTGCCCGAGCATCTACGAGCCGCTGGGCATCGTGAACCTTGAGGCCATGGCCTGCGGTCTGCCGGTCGTCGCCTCCGCCACCGGTGGCATTCCGGAAGTCGTGGTCGACGGCGAAACCGGCTATCTGGTGCCGATCGACCAGTTGCACGACGGCACCGGCACCCCCACCAATCCGGACAAGTTCGTGCACGACATGGCCGCCGCCATCGACAAGATCATGGCCGACCCCGAACTCGCCAAGAAGATGGGCCAGGCCGGCTACGAACGCGCCCGCGACGTGTTCAGTTGGGAATCCATCGGCGACAAGACCGTAGAGGTCTACCAGTCGGTGCTCGACGAGCAGAAGAAGTAAAAGCGAGACAGCGCAGGCTCGCGCAGCGTGACGGAGGGAGAGACCGTGCAATAAGCGGTGCTCTCCCTCCGTTTTGTACCACTGAGGAGAATCATGTCCCAAACCGTCCTCCAACTCGACAACGTCGAATTCCGCCGCAACCGCCGCGTCATCATCACCGACGTGAACCTCACCATCAACGCGGGGGAGCGTTGGGTGCTGTTCGGGCCGAACGGCATCGGCAAATCCACCGCAGTCGGCATGCTGGCCACCCGCACCTTCCCCTCGGAAGGCCGCGTGTTCATTCTCGGCCACCAGCTCGGCAAATACGACGTGTTCAAGCTGCGCACCCGCATCGGTCTCGCCTCGGCCGATCTGGGTCGCCAGTTCCCCGAGTTCGAGGACCCGCTGGATGCCGTGGTCACCGGCCTGTCCGCCGTGACCGGGCGCTGGCGCGACACCTACACGGACGAAGAATACGCCCGCGCACGCCAGCTGCTGCGTGATTTCCGCGTCTCCTATCTGGAAGGCAAGGAGATGTGGCGACTGTCCGAAGGCGAACGCACCCGTGTGCTCATCGCCCGTGCGCTGATGGGCGATCCCGAGCTTTTGATTATGGACGAGCCGACCACCGGCCTTGACCTGGGCGGCCGCGAGCAGGTGATGCGCACACTGAGCCGTATCGGCGAGGAAAGTTCCGATCGCGCCGTGGTCTTGGTTACTCACCGTCTGGAGGAGATTCCGGCAGGCTTCGATCACATCGCCATTATGGGTCGCAAGCCGATTCCTGCTGAGGACGCCACCGAAGCGGGCGTGGATTCAATGGGCAATCCCGGTGCTGGCACCATCGTCTATACCGGTTCGCTGGAAGATGGACTGACCGACGAACGCCTTTCGGAATTGTTCGGCATGCCCATCGAAGTCCAGCACACTCACGGCCGCTGGGCCGCCTACGCCGTGTGATGCCGTTTTGGCCTCCGCCAGCGGAAGCCGTCGGCCAAGCCGACTGGGGGAGGTGTCAGCAGTACTTTCCCTTTTTCGGCAGGTTTTATTTTTCTCTTCGCCCCCTCTGGAGGTGGCTGTCAGCGTAAGCTGACTTGGGAAGGTTCGACATATGACGGAAAGCGACATGACTAGTAGCAAACTCGTATTCATTGATATCGACGGCACGCTGGCTGATGAGAATCATATTGTGCCGGAGTCGGCAAAAACGGCGTGTGCGCGGGCCCAAGCCAACGGTCACAAGCTCTTCATCTGTACCGGTCGTTCCGTGCCGAAAATCGAACGCAACATTCTGGATCTTGGATTCGACGGTGTAGTTTCCGTAGCCGGCGCACAGGCGAATATCGGCGATAAGCTGCTGTTCCAGCACCTCGTATCGCCCGAAGCCATCGATGCGGCGATGGCCTATTTTGCCGAACATCATATCGAGAGCTACCAGTGGCAGGGTGCGGACGGCATGTACATTTCCGAAGGTTATCGCCGCCATCTGGAGTCCAAGGGCAAGACGTGGAATCGTGGTGAGTTTGCGCGGTTCTGGCATTTGCTGGACGAGGTAGAGGTTCCGGCTGGATCTACGCTGGGTCACACGATTCATGTGAGTAAGGGATCGTATTTCACCGGGCCCGAGCCGGATGTTTCCTTCGAGGACACTCAGCATGATCTTGCCCCCTGGTTCGAACTCGTGCACGGCTCATACGACAAGATCTCGCCGAATAACGGCGAACTGCTCATCAACGGCATCGACAAAGGCGCCGCCGTGCGCGACGTGGCTTCTTTGCTGGGGTACTCCGTTGCCGACACCATCGCCATCGGCGACTCCGACAACGACACCGCCATGCTCAAAGCCGCCGGCACGTCCGTGGCCATGGGCAACGCCATCCACGGCATCCAAGCCTTTTGTGACTTCACCACCACCGATATTCACCAGGACGGCCTGGCCAACGCCTTCAAGACGTTGGGACTGGTGTGATGAGTGCGAAGTCCTTGCCGGTTGCTGTTGCGCAGTTTACGGTGACGGAGGAGCCGGAACGGAATCTGGAAATTCTCGACGGATTTGCGCGTGATGCTGCGGCGGGCGGTGCGAAGTTGCTGGTATTGCCGGAAGGTTTGATTGCGCGGCGTGGCGATGACGATTCATATGCTGCCGCGCACGCGCAACCACTGGACGGGCCGTTTGTAGACGGCTTGCGGCGTATCAGCGCGCAGCGGCATATTGTGCTGATGGGTACCGTGCATGTTGCGCCGGAGCAAGGAACAGAACGGGATGCAGATTCCCGAGTTTCCAACACGTTCCTTGTGATTCGCGATGGTGAAATTATCGCTGAATATCGCAAGCTGCATCTTTACGATGCGTTCTCGGCCCGCGAATCCGACGTGGTTCTCCCAGGAGATGCGTTGCCGCCTATCGTCGATATTGACGGTTGGAAGATCGGCGTCATGACCTGTTATGACGTTCGTTTCCCGGAAACCGCTCGCTCACTGGCCGTGCGCGGGGCTGATGTGATCGTCGTAAGTGCTGCTTGGGTGCGTGGTGCGCTCAAGGAACAGCATTGGAAGCTACTGAATGCCGCCCGTGCGCTGGAAAACACGTGTTACGTGCTGGCGTGCAGCGAGGTGAGTTCGCGGAATATCGGATGCAGCCGTATCATCAATCCGATGGGTGAGATTGTTGCGTCAGCGGATGATGAGGGAGTCGGGCTTATCGTTGCCGAGCTGAATCGTGAGTCCTTGGAATCCACGTGCCGAATATTGCCGGTTCTGCAGAATCGTCGTTTTGCCGACCCACAGTTGCGTGATTAGTCGAGCCTTTCGGAGCCCGCTGCTGACGCTTTGATGGCATATTACTATCAAATAAAACGTGCCGAATTATTGGCGCAATCAGTGGTCATCGAAAGTCCGTGATAAATGTCGTGGGCCCGGACACCTATTATGGGACGCATGACTACCACTGTTCATGATTCCGCCCAGGCTTCTGTATACGCTCGTCTGAGTGAGGGGAGCGAAGCCCCGGATTTCACTCTGCCGGCGATTGTTCCGAATTCTGCATCATCTGATGAAGCCGAATCTGATATTGATTCGCAAGAAACTTCCCTCACCTTGTCCGAAGTACTCAAGGGCGGCCGCAAGGTAGTGCTGTATTTCTACCCGGCCGCGATGACGCCCGGTTGCACCACCGAGGCTTGCGATTTCCGCGATAATCTCGCCCGATTGGCGTCGAAAAACGTTACGGTGCTTGGCGTCTCCAAGGACTCGCTTGACAAGCTGCGCAAGTTTGCACAGCGTGATCATCTCACGTTCCCGCTGCTGTCTGATTCTGACCTGACCGTGCACAAGCTGTACGGCGCATATGGCGAAAAGAAGCTCTACGGCAAGGTGCACGTAGGCGTGATCCGTTCGACGCTCGTCATCAATCCCGACGGCTCCGTGGCGCTTGCTCGCTACAACGTACGTGCCAAAGGTCATGTTGATTCGCTGCTGAAAGCGCTGGACAAGCTGGAGAAGTAGTGCGTTCTCGTTGTTCGGACACGGTGGTTCGTGCATAGCAGCTCCGCGCGGTATGTGCCGTATGAACCACTGCCGTATGAACCACCGGTTGACTTCTCGGACTCACCGGCAAATAGTGAGACCGTGGGCGCGCAGTACGTCTATGGCTGGCATGTAATCGAGCGATGTTGCGGTGGGATTGAGCATCAGTTCGCGGATGGCGGCGGATGCTGAGGACTCGCTTGTCTTCGAGGATTTTGCGGCCGGGAACAGAGCGTCGGCGATTAGGGAGATGATACGGGAACGTGCATCGCCGGCATTGGCATTGTTGCTGCTGTTGCCGGCGTCGGCAGTGGCGGAGCTGTTTTGTAGAGTCGTATCCAACGCTGTGACAAGCGGCTCCAGATTGTTCTTTGTCGCCTCGGCAATGTCATCGAGCTGATCGAATAAGGCGAACAGCCATGCACGACTTTGCTCCTCATCGTTGCCGGTCGCAAGCCTTTCATCGGTGACGCGCACGAGTTCGTCAATCGGTACTGCTGGCGTCTTTGCCGGATCGCGATGCTCACGGTTGTCTTCGATATCGCCCATAAGATGCTGGATCTTGCACTCGTCCTGCAGCACAGTTGTTTCGGCGAACGCGGTGGCGATGGCGTCCGCATCGATGAACTTGCCGCCCTCGGACTGGAAGCGCACGCGCTTCGGTTCGCTGTAGTAATGTGACATGCCAAACGTGATAAATTGCGGCATCTCGTCCTGCAGCTGTTTGACCGCCGCGGCCACCTTGCGCATATCTGCCAGATGCTGGTGCACCACGATGAAAGCGAGCAGTGCCTTGGCGTCGGCGAGCGTGAGCGGCTGGCCAATGCGGGTGCCATGATGCTCGTGATGCGCGAACACGTTCTTCAGCGAATCAAACAATCCCATGATGTCCTCCTTCGGACTGGGCGTAACCGGCTATATCTGCCGTTTACTGTAGTCCGGAAGACTTGAGATTGTTCACGGAACGCCGAGAGCGAATACCGAGGTCGCGCAGCAATGTACAGGAAAGCTCCTGATAGCGAGGAGACTGAGCGCACCGCTAATTTGTTGGGGCATCATATCGGAATTATGTCTAGACAGAAAACATAGATGTCGGAGCAGATGATTTGCGCGGTAACAGTGAGTATGCTGGTGATGTTCAATTCAAAATGGTTTCAGAGAGGAGCCGCCTATGCATCAAATCAACAAAACAGAAAAGAAGTGCGCGCGAAGGCCAAAGCATGTTCTGCGAAGACTAGGCAAAACAGTATGGAACATGACTGATTCGGTAGACACCGTTGCCAAGCCGATTACTGTCCAGTATCAGCGAATCAAAAAGGAAATATTGCGTATTCGGCAATTAGAAACCCGTGGATTCACGGACATGGATGTCTGGTATCTGGGAAGTAGGGAAATCATAAGAATGTCCCAGTTGCTGACCGCAATGGAGAAACACTGTATGAGTAGCCCATCAGGATATGACGACAGCTCTCGCTGGTTGAAGCAACGCACTGATGACGAGTTATCGCGTTGGCTCGAATCCACGCCTTTTTGGACATTCCTAGACGCGTTGGAGCATAATGACAGAGGCAGCACGAGGAAGACAGTACGTGAACTCGGTATTGGATACTGTGCATGGCGAGAGGATCTTAAGTATGCGGCTGCCGTGCTCGTGCTGACCGATAAATGGCGACCTAATTCATCGGATTCCCATTACCGTCCTTACCGTATTGTTTTCGGGACAGATGCAGCATGTGCGGTAACTAAGAAAACTGAGGCCGAGTTCCGTCGCGTATGGCGGTGGATTGGCGACAATATCTACGATTTGTGGGACTGAGCGGGAAGGTGACTGACCATGGCTGAGTAGCCGCGCAAGTGCTGATTATTGCACGGCGCTTGGCAAGACTTTTACCGTCACCATTGCTGACGCCAGTGACGATACTGCTGATGAATAGTGTTGTTCGATAATGAGTTTGCCGGTTGGATATTGCGTTTTGATGCAATATCCAACCGGCAAACTATCACGAAGCGTCAATCCAACGTCGGCGACGCTGCTAAGACACAGGGTTATCCCAGTCGCTCATGTCATGATCGGAGTTAGCTCGATTTGCGGAGTGATTTCATCGTCACATTGAAAGGGGTGAGACGGCGCTTTGTGTCAATGTGCATGAGACGGTCGCTGCGCTCTTTCATGCATTTGTCGCAGATGAGTGCGGCGACTTGTGTACCGTCGTCGCATGGATCGAAAAAGGTGGTTCCGTAATGACCGTAGGAAGTCATTTCGATGGCATCAAGGGGCAGGAATCCGCTGTCGTTGGCGCTTTCGACGAGTTGTTCCATCGTGCGGGGGTGGTTTTCATCGACGATTTCGGCAGTTATCATTTTGCCGCATATCAAGCACACAAGATTAAACGGTGATTCATCGACGTTACTCATGTCATTCTCCCGGTTCAAGAACCTACATATCTGGCTCGCTCAGGTTTGGCCATATGAGAGAGCCGCACCAGATTACAACGTGGATGATTCAGACACGTTGCGGTTGCTGAGGCTACCGGAAACATCAGCAAAGAGTTGCATCTTAAGAAAGTCCCGGGAACTATAACGTTATTGGTGCTTCAGGAAAGGCTCCGGTGAAGTAGCAAGGGCTGTCTTTTGATGATTGGACCTCTATGGTGCCAATGCGTCCGCAGATGTGGTTGGTTGTGTACTACCGAGAGACTGATTCGGTGCGGTTGGAAGTGTCGCTTCCCGCTGGTGTGGATTCTAATGGAAAAATCATTGGCTGGGATAACCGACTTGTGCTGGATGAAGTTAATTTGACCGATCAGTTTGTGGAGGCACGTAACGATGAGCGTGGTGAAGATGGAGTTGCCGTCGCCATTTCCGCGCGTTGAGCAGAAGGCTTCGCTGAATCCAGAACGTATCCGTTGTGCCCGTGAAACGACAGGACTGAGCAAGGTGCAATTGGCCGAATCTCTCGGTGTGACTTCGCGGACGGTTGCCAATTATGAAGAAGTCGGAGCGCCGGTGTCTCAGGCAGCGGCGCTGGCTGATGCATTGCAGGTCATGCCATCGTTCTTTTCCGTGTCTCCTAGTGCTCCGCTGATTGAGGATTTATCGGAAGGGCAGGTATGGTTCAGGTCGTTGAGAAAATCGACGGTAAGGCAACGTCGTTCGGCAGTGGGACATGGTCGGAATGCATTGCTGTTCTTCAAATGGATTGAAGATCACTTCCGGCTGCCTGAATGTGATTTGCCTTTTGCCGATAGCGTCGGAATGCGTCCAGACTCGGCGGCGACTATGTTGCGCGCGATTTTGGGATATGGTGAGAATCCGTTGCCTGAAATGACGAGTCTTGCGGAAGCTCATGGCATTCGACTATTTAGTCTGCCGACTGTCGGACGGGAAGTGGATGCTTTCAGTTTTATGTTCGATGGTGTGCCGTATGTGGCTGTAGATACCAGCAAGACCGCAGAACGTGTCCGTTTCGATATCGCGCATGAAATTGGGCATCTGATGATGCATGAGATGGTGTTTGAAGATGTAGTGGCTGCCGGAACGCGCGATATCGAAAGTGAAGCTCATTCGTTTGCCGCGAATCTTTTGATGCCGAAGCGCCGTGTTCTGGGCATGGTGCCGACTCACGCTTCAGTGTCGCAGATTTTGGCTGCGAAACGATATTTTAAGGTTTCCGCAATGGCCATGGCTCGCCGTGCCTATGAGCTGGGCCGATTGTCGGAATGGGAATATCGACAGGCCTGCTCGGAATTGATGGTTCAAGGATACAAGAGTGGCGAGCCTCGTGGCCTGCGGCCAGAGCAGTCGAAGGTATTCCGCTTCGTGGCCGATACGAACAGGCAGAAAGGCATATCAGTTTCCACGGTGAGTGAGGAAACTGGACTCGTACCTCAAGAATTGCATGGATTGTCGTTTGGGAATATTTGGGCGGTTACTGGTGGAAATGTTCTTTGTTGGTGAAATATAATATTATATTTATATAAATACTTCATCACATATCGCACGAAGATCTTTAACTTCATGGTCATCGATACTGATGAAAATAGCTCCGTCGTCGCTGAGGAGTTCGCGTGCGAGGCGGAGACGTGGATACATCATGTTGCACCAGTTGGAGTGGTAGCGGCCGTCGGTTTCGGGGTTGGCACTGCTTTCCTGTCCGGTCTGCTGCTTGTAATTCTCGATTGGGTCATCGAATTTGTCGTTGTACACGAAGTCGTTGCCGGTGTTGTATGGCGGGTCAATGTAGATCAGCTTGACCTTGCCATGGTAGGAGCGTTGGAGCAGTTTCAGGACTTCGAGGTTGTCGCCTTCGATGTAGAGGTTCTTGGTGGTGTCCCAGTCGACGCTTTTGTCCTTCTGCGGGCGCAGGGTCGCGGTGGAGGGAGTCTGGGACTGGCGGATGGCGTCGCGCTTGCCCGGCCAGGTGAACGCGTAGCGTTCCTGACCTTCGTCCACGCTGTCTCCAAGGATCTCGCGCAGCTTGTCGAAGTCGATCTTCCCGTCCCCCATGATCTCGGGGAACAGTTGACCGAGCTTGGTGATGTTCTCGCCTATGATGTCGGCCGATTCGAGCGGCAGCTTCGTTGCTTCGTCAGTCATGGCACAGCTCCTTGATGTGGTCCACTATGGTTTGCGCTTCTTCTTTTTTACCGGATTCGAGTACGCGGATCTCTGCGGACTCGCCGAATGTCGTGTCCTTGTCGCGACGTTTGACCTGCAATCGTCTGATCTCCGTGTCCAGTTGTTGTAACCGGACAAGATCGTCGCGGATTTCCTGACGGCGGGCGAGGCCCGGCTTGGGCGTGAAGCCGAGCCTCGGCCGGGCGTTGTGGAAGAGTATGGCGTCCTGCATGCCGTGTACGTAGTCCAGCAGATCGTTCTGGGGAAGACGGTCGTATCCGATCATGTTCCAGAACGCCGCGGTACCGGATTCCATCGGATCGAGCACGCCGGTAGAGTCAACCGCCTCGGCGACCACCACGCCAGCTTCGGCCAGGCTTTTGCGTTTCAGCGCGACCGACAGCATGCGGCCGTCCAGCGGGTTCACGGTGCGCATGAGCAGCACCGTCGGATTCGGGAACGCGCGGTGCAGGATCGCGGCCAGTTCGCCGGCATGGGGCCATGCGTCAAGCAGGCAGTCGAGGTAGATGACAGCCTGAATGTCATGCACATCGTCCACATGGGGCAGGATTCCCGTGTTCGATTTGACGATGATCGCGTAGCTGCGCAGTTCCTTGAGGCAGGCGATGGTCTTCTGTTCCTTCTTGGATGCCTTGACACGATCGGCGAACACCGTTCTGGGGATGCGCTTGTCCTGCAATGTCATCTCCGGCAATCGGAGGTACTGGTTCCATTCGATGGGCATGATGGTTCACCTCATGACGACGAACGAAACGAGCGAGTAATCGTCGAATCCGAGGTTGTCGGCCGAACTGGGGGGCTCACCGAGGTCGAACAGGCTGTCGATCGCGTTTTTCTCCTCGTTGCCGCTGATGCGTTTGACCGCAGCGTCCAAAAGTTGCGTGTAACGGCTCATGTCCTGTCCGTCGTCGGTCTGCCGGTTGAACCGGTCACACAGCTCCTTGAGGGGCTGCGTCTGCCCCGCGCAGACCGCGCGCATGTAGTCCAACGCGGTTTTGGGATGCGCGTGCGTGGTCCTGGTCTCACCCTTGTCGGTGACGTACATGATGCAGTAGGGGAACGTGGGATTCGCGTCACGGGATCCTTTGGATTCATCGTTCTGTTTGAGGCAGAAGATCACACCCGGCTCGATTTCGTCGCGTAACGAATCAGGAATACGTGTAATGGCATGTAAACCGGCGGGTGCTGCATCAAGAACACCGGGATGCGCTTCGATATAGCGCTTGAGCTCGACGCGAAAATCATCCAGCGCGAAATCTGTGATGGAGATATTGCCGGAAATATCCTCTAAATCGAGAACCTCATGTTGGAGCTGTTGAAGCTGGCGCTTGCGGTATTGCAAATCGTTCATCTCGTCGTTGCGCTTACCTTCAAGAACGTTCTCATCACCCGTGGCGGACGAGTCAAGCAATACCATCCTGTTCTTTACACGTCCTTCAAGGCGAATGTATTCATCCAAATTAATATCAGGCCAGAAATCGACCAGCTGGATGCGCTTGTTCACGGAGCCGAGGCGGTCAATACGGCCGAAACGCTGGATAATGCGTACCGGATTCCAATGAATATCGTAGTTAATCAGACAGTCGCAGTCTTGAAGATTCTGCCCTTCCGAAATACAGTCAGTTGCGAATACAATGTCGATTTCGCCGTCTTTTTGGCGTTCTTTAGACAGCTCTTTGGATTTGGGGGAGAAGTGGGCAAGTGCGTCCTCGAAAGTGGTACGGGGCATCTTCAATGTGGATTGAGTGCCACTGGCACCGGTCACGAGTGCGCTTTCAACGCCATAGTCGGCCTTTAACGGCGCGGAAAGTGTGTCATACAGATAGCGCGCTGTGTCGGCGAATGCACTGAACACAAGAATCTTCCGATTTCCCTTGTTGTAGGGGGTGTGCTCGATTTTTTCTTGCATGAAGTCGCACAGCTCTGCAAGCTTTCGATCACGTTCAGGGGTAATCACACGCGCATAGCAGAGGAGCTTCTCCAGCAAATCGATGTCGCCTTTTAGGTCTTCTCGTACTTTAAGTGCATCTACATCGCGTAAGTCGACTCGCACTTTGCCTGCTGCCTGGAATTCCTCTGCGTCATCATCCTCATCGAACGATTCAACTAATCCCGCATCGTCGAACCGTGACAAGCCATGTGACTTGACCTTCGCGAGCTGCGCATCTAATTCACGTGCGCCAGCAAGGATTCGATCCAAAGAAAGGCGGAAACTGTGGATGCTGCTTTCAAGGCGTTTGAGCAGATTTACGCGCATGAGCCCGGCAATTGCCTGAGTACGGTCCTTCTGCGCTTGGAAGTTCTTTCCCCATGATTCGCCGTACTGCTCTACATATTTCGCTTGCTTATTCGGCAGCACATAGGTCAACAACTGATATTGCGGGAATCGCAGTGCAGCGATCAAGTCGTTCAAATCCGCTATAGGCGGCAGTTCATCCTTCATGTCGATGGAAGGATGTTTTGAAATCGGCTTCAAACGTTCAGGGAATTTTTCTCCACTGTTTGACGCGTAATATTTTGCGATATGTTTGCGGCCTCGCGCAATGGTGAAAATATCCAATAACTTGAAATAGTCACCATTAAGGGATTCGACAAACGTTTGAGTGGTACGTTCCGCGTCCGGCAGCTTGCTCCACTCTTTGAATCGTTGTTGGGCGGTCTTCGTTACATAGTTGATGCTGGGAATGTTGTCGGATTTGGACAGATAGCTATCATCGTCTTCGGTGATGATATCCAATTGGTTGCGCAGATCCAGCAGTCGGTTGTTCACTGGCGTGGCTGACAGCATCAGTACCTTAGTGCGCACGCCCTTTTTCACGATATCGTTAATTAGACGGTAGTAGCGTGATTCCGTAGTCGTGTCCGTGGGGCGGTTGCGGAAGTTATGCGATTCGTCAATCACCACGAGATCGTAGTTGGCCCAATTGAGGGTTTCCAGATTAATGTCGCCACTCATGCCACGGTGACGAGACAAATCCGTGTGATTGAGCACGTCATAGTTGAACCGGTCATCCGCAAGAATATTGCGGGTATCGTTGCTTCGGTACATGGTCCAATTATCACGCAGGCGTTTTGGTGCAAGCACGAGTACCCGGTCATTGCGCAGCTCATAGTATTTGATTACTGCCAGCGCTTCGAACGTTTTACCCAAGCCCACGCTGTCTGCGATGATGCAACCCTTGTACTTTTCCAGCTTGCGGATTGCTCCTACTACGCCGTCTTTTTGAAAATCATATAGACGATTCCATACGACTGTGTCTTGGAAGTTCAGACCAGGCTTGATCGGATCTTCTTCGCTTTCATCCAAGAAATCATGGAATACATGAAACAGAGTGAGGAAATATACGAATTCAGGAGCGTTCTCTCGATACAGGGTTTCCACCTGTTCGATTACCTGGTTAGTCACATCCTCTAACAGTCCGGGCGTGTCCCACAGTGTGTTGAACATATCGAGCTGTGGCTTTGCCTCGCTAGGACGGTCGTGGTGAATGATTGCTGAGAACACTCCGGGACGACGCTCGTAACCAAGACCTTCCAATGTGAACGGTGCATTCATGCCAGAGAATGCTTGAACAGAATCTGTTCCATTTTCTACGCAATACAGGGAACCGGTCTGAATGCGATTCGAGGACTTTGCCGATTTGAATTGCGCGTGCCAGCGAATCCATTCAGCGCATTCATGTGCCAGCGCACGTTGATTCAGATTATTGCGTAACGTCAGTTCAAGATCGACGCCGCCCAATCCTTGTTCGCGCTTGCGCTGTAGTAGCTCGAACTCTTTCGGCTCCTTTGTATCAGCCATGCGCTTGACGAACGTTGGCTCACTGAAAATAAATCGGAGTTCTTCTACATCCTGAAGCTTTTCGCGCATCCGGCCATAAGCGAAGATGGTGAAATATGACGCAATCACCGACATCTTCGCGTTGCGGTCTAGTGCGCGGCCGAGGGCGTCTCCCAGCTTCTTCGGGCCGATGTTGTCAAGCAGTTCCATAGTTTTCAATTGTACGAGTGAATCAGGCGGAATGGCGGATTGTAGAGTTAGATTCGCGTTGGGCCTGATATAGCATTTTTTGCGCAAACTTGTATCAGCAGAAGTATCCCATGTCCTATGTTTAGATATGTTTTGTCCTGGCGTTGTCTAATCCGCACATTATATATATAATGCCTCATTTATTTCCAAAAATACATCAAAAATTACTTGTCTTTGGGCGGATTAATGTATAATACAATCTTCTAATCCACACACAATGTAAATAAGAAATAGCGAAAAATGCTCGTAGATGTCTACTGATACGCTATATCCGCATTAAAATAAAAGGAACTGTATAACCATGCATTTGGATTACTGATGTTTCGTTCATTTTATCCAAGAATATGACTACTCCACTGTAATATTTTTTTCTTGAATGCTGCGCGATTGGGACCATCATCTCCGTACATACAGAGTATATGCTCTGGGTCTTTTCTAAAGAGCACACAAATGATACAACGTATAGCATCTTGTATTGCTTTTGGTGATTTTGTATTTACGAATTCATCAGTGAATGAAATACCATGCGATAGAGAATTAATGACGTCAAGACTTTGAGAGAAAGCAGTTCTTTCCTTATCGGTAACGATTCCATATACGTTTTCTATATGATTCAACTCCCTAACATTAGCTGTCACATTTTCAATTTGATAATGGGTACGTGCATGAGTCTCAATCACGAACCTCATTTTGTTGGCGTACTGTATTGCATTCTGAATGGATGAGATATCTTCCCGTTTTACTTCACTGAAACTAAATAATTCTTGCAATGTAGAGCGATAGTAATCGCTGAAATTCTTTATTTCATGCGCTCCTATTTCTTTTATTAAACTATTTCCTTTTATATCCTTTGAGATGATGAATTGACCAATAAAGTTAGAAAATCTATAGGAAAAATCATGAAAATCCATAGAGGAATGAGTGAAAATGAAAAGTTGAATATCCTTATTTCCATCGTAAAGTTTTGCGATAACTTTATTTATGGCATTAGTTAGTACATAACGGTTGTCTGCATCCAAACTAGTGATTGGATCATCTATAATGATGGTTTTTAAATCTGGTCGAAAATTGTAGTCGTTGTCACTGAGAGATAAAAACAGTGAATAATAAAAATGCATGAAGGCAAGGAGCCGCATTTCCCCCTCGCTTAAATCAGATGATTTAATGAGGTGTCCATTTTTTGATTCAATATCGTATTGATCTTTTAGGGAGGATGGAGTTAGATGGAATGTTGCTCCAGACGATTCCAGTGAATCATTGGCCAGTTTTGCGAAAGCCGCAGTTTTTGTATTGTAGCTTTTTAGTTTAGCGAGTTCAACATTCTCTTTTTCCAACTCTTTTTCTTTATTTGAAATAATCTCTTTTTGAGAATCGATGTTCGATTTCAATTTTACAGCCAACTCATTCTTTAAAATTTCACGTCCAATCCAACTTTTCGCTTCGACCTCTTTTTGATTAAAAATCTGATTAATTTGTTGTGTGCGATTATTTTGTTTGTATTCCTCTGCTTCAATCTTTGAATTAATTTTTTGTATTAATTCAATGATCTGATTGTCGTAATCTATAGATTTCGTGATATTAGCTTCTTTTTGAGAGATTATAGAAATTGCACATTCAGATTCAGTTTTGTATAGCTCTATCAATGAATCTAATTGCACGGGTATAGTCGGTATTAATTCATTTATTTTATTAATGATATTTTTAATGTCTGATAATTTATCGAGAGTATCTGCGTATGTGCTATTTATTTCTTTAAGGATATTTTTTGATGTTATTATTGCATCGAATTTATTTCCGCAGAAAAGACAAGTTTCATTCGATTTAGAGGTATTGTGAAGCTTCAAACCCTCGCGAAGCCATTGTATCAAATCATGGGTTAGCTCCATTTTTGGTTCATTTGTTTGCTGAGATAAAAGAGAGGGAAGTTTTTTGAGCAGTGATTGATCCGATTCACTACATACTGGTTTTAGGAGGGATAACATATTGGCGATTTGTTTTTGTTCTTCCTCGAGTGATGTTAAATCAACATCGTTGGAAGAGAGGCCTTTTCTAGATGCGTCAGTTTTCCATGCTGAATAAGCTGTTTCTGGAGATATCTTGGCATTTTGTTTTTGATTAATTTTAGTAGTCTGAAATTTGATTTTTCCTTTTTTGAGTGTTTCATCCATTATTTTGAGCAATGCTTTCCTGTTTTTGTCGAGTTCGTCCTTTGTATCGTCGATTTCTGATTTTATGGTCTGTATCTTATTTTCTGTTTCTGTTATCTTTTCCTCATGCTGTATCTGTGGGCCGACCTGAATGGCGACTCCGGTGATTTCGTCTACTGCTTGCACGTTATTACGAATATATTCAGTATCAAATAATAGCGATTTGTTAATATTTTTTTGATATAACCATTCGGCTAGTGAAGATTTTCCACTTCCATTTGTGCCAAAAAATATATTTACATATTTAAGATTTGAATTGCTTGTATAGTTGTTGAAAGATCTGTAATTGATATTGGATATATGCTCAATTTGCATTTTTCTCCACTTTCTTTTTATTAATTAATATCTGTTCTATGTTTTATGAATAAAGAATTAGCATAGGAGCAAAACGTATGTTGTGCTGACATAGTTGGCCTTAGTGCTGGTGGATGTTCCTGTAAGACTTATAGTGAATTAGTTTCCCCTCCTCGTTGACAAGTATGTGATAGAGGGGGTGGTGCCTCCTTGTTGTTCCCCCGGCTGTTCAGTTCTTGTTTACGACCACGTACCCTTACTGTGAGCAGTATGTTGATTGCACACACTTCTATATTGTATCTCCAAATTATCCTGCGGTGCTTTCATTGCTGGCTCTAACAATTGATACGGTGACTATTGATTGACGTATTTGTGAACGTGACTACTGTAAGCAAGTGTTCACTTCCATCTATACGGGGTGCCTGTGAATCCGGTTTGTTGTCTCTTGTCGTGGACACGATTATTTTGGGTAATGGCGGGTAGTAATAAAACTCATCGATTGTACGCTGTAAAATGGCACTTTATAGTCCAAAGTAAAATGTACTGCAGCGAATCTCAACAACCATTAACCAAACAAGACATTACCGATATCCAGACAGAGATGTACGCCAACGCAGGACATAAGGTTAATCACAATATGTACTTTGATAAAACACTAACACCACTTTAGGCTCTTCCCCGATGTGGGAATACCGATACAGGGGAGTGACGAGCGGTGCAACATCCGCGGCGGAGGCCTCATCAATCCGACATAGCTTGTTCACTGGAGGACATCGTCGATCGCAGATTGACTAGATGATGTCAGTCACCCCTTTGATGGTGCGTCATGCGGAATTCATGAAGATGCTCAGTGCCGAGCTCGCTGCTTCGTGTTTCGTTGATTGATTATCGCAAAGGAAGAAATTGGATTGGAGAAAGGATGTCGTGTTTTTGCTGAAGTTGTTAGAGCTAATGTGAAGAACCTATTTTCCTTGATGATGAAAGATATTACGCGGGAGTTTCGTCAGGAGCTTTTCGCAAAGACTGAGCAGCACGAAACAACATCCTCCATATGACTTCATATAACGAGCCATGACAGTGTATATGACATTCATAAGTTGTGCGTCAAGCTTTATCCTTTTACAGTTCGAGTTATGACAGACAACGATATGAATTTACTATTTGATAATGCTCGATTTGGTTCCTCCGCAGATGGCACGATTCCTGATGAGGTGATCCGGCTATTGATGGAGCGCATGGCGTCATCGGCTTCCGATCAACAAGAATCGGAAGAACAAGCCACGCCTGCTGCGGATGGTCGTCGTTCCACAAAGTCAGAGGAGAAGCCAGATGAGACAGACCTCCGTGCGAGTCTGGACACGTTGCGCGATTTGTTCGCTGAAGCATTCCCCGGTGACGACGAGATATCCCAAGTAACGCGCGTGGCGCGAGATTTGAAGAACGATGACACTGCGTCGGCACCGGACGTGGAACAGAACGCACAGTATGCGGATACCATCGAATGGCTTCGCGATGAGGGCAAATTCGATGATGAGAGCTCGTTCGCCTCAACTACCATATCGAGGATAATCCGGTGCCGAGCCGAGGCCGTGCTAGAAGAAGAACTCGATTATTGGGCTTATGTTCTGGTCCATTTCGCTCGAAGCAGGGGCTTCCTATTGGATGCGCGTCTTGCGAAGGTGTGGTTGTGCGGCAACATGACCGGTATCGTGAAAGACATGCTGGAGAAGCGAGCCGGCGTCGCACTTGGCGCGGGGCATACGTTGACGAATATCGCCAGGGCAGGTGGCACCTCTCAGCCGAATGTGCGAACCAAATGGCCTCATATTCGTGAGTATGCCGATGCATATCGAATGACGTCCGGCAGCGATACACATGGCACTGTGACTGACAATCGATCTACGGCATCTGACTCATCTGATGACAAAAAGTATATGCAGCGCGCCAAGCGAATCATGGAAATGCGTGACAGGATTATTGCTGATACAAGCGATAATGTGGATTCGGATGATGCAGACCAAGCAAACCGTGGCATGGGCGACACTGGATTGTTGCCGGAGCAACGAATGTGCGTGGGAATGGAAGCGGTTATCGGTCTGATGCACACCGAACATGGAATGAATCTTGACTTTGATAAGGTCAATGATGTGCTGTCTCAAGGAGACCGTATGTGGGTCGGTATAGGCGAGTCCTATGCCGAGAATGCCGCTGAGGAAGCAATGCGAGCTGCTGTAAGCATGCTTTTTGATGAAGCCGGTACCAGTGTACAAGGATTGTTGGGATCTCTATCCGGCCCCTACAAGATGGATATTGCACAACTCTCCAAAGTCGCGAGCATTCCGTGCAGCATTTGGAAAGACGCACAGTATGCCTGGGGAATGAAGATGGATGATGATGGCCGTGATGGAGCGGTGCGGGTGGTGCTGATTGCTGTGGGAAGCGCATCATGATTCGGTCCGCATCATTTGGCGTTTTGTAGCTAAGAAGTCACGATTGTTGGATAGGGAAGCTGGATGCGGTCGAGCATTATGCCGGATGAGTGCTGGAACAATGCCGGATGTGTGCCGAATACCGTAACTGTGTTGCCTCTGACGCACTTACAACGAAAACGCTAGCTCCTCCCGCAATACAGTACGATTCGGATAACACCCGACAATCTCGTGTGCCAGTACACGGGTCTCCTCATCGCCAAACACTGCGGCGAAACGGCGCAGCTGTTTGGCGATTTGCTGATATGTGCTGCGGCGCGCCGTCAATGTATTGTCGACGCCACGTTCCACCGTAAATCGGAACACGGGCGTGCCCATGGTGCCATACGGCATCGCGTCGAGGATTATAGATTTGGCCGATTCAGGATGTTCGATGGCGATGGTGCGCAGCAATGGCAGCGGCGGGTAATCGACGGTGACGCAATAGGTCAGGGCCGCGTCCGAAAGCCGCTCGTCCACGATGAGCTTCTCGTAAGCGGGATTGCGCCAACTGCTGTGACGTTGTGTGCCGCCTTTGGTGGTTATTTCCGGCTGGTACTTGATACGGTCGATGATGTTCCGGGCGCAATCTCTGGCCAGTTCAATGGCCACGTCATGCCATTCATCCGCGCTAAGGTGAGTATTTGATGGTATGAAGGCCGCTGGTTATTGCGGATGAAGGCCATGGGTATTGTGATTGAGGGCCTGTGGTCTTCTGTCTGAAGGCCACCGGTGGTGCGCAGTCAGCTGATTGTCACAGGCTTTCAGCCGGCTTCGCCTGGTGTCGGCGCATGTTGTAGTCGCCGGTGTCGGAAGGCCGGACGCCGCCGCTCCAGGACCCGCAAGCCGTACCGGCTCGCCCTCGACCGCCTGCGGGCGTGGGTGGCCGAACGGCTGCGCAGGGGGCTGGTCGCCGCTGCCGGTCAGCGGCCGGCTGAGGCCGGAGCACCCCGGCGACGAATCGATGCACCGCTGCCCGGAGACCATATACCGGTGGGTCTACGCCGACAAGGCGCGCCGCGAACGCTGGACACGCTATCTGCCGAGGGGCCATCGCCGCAGGCCAGGGCGAAGGGCCGGGGCGTGGCCGGGAGCCGCATACCGCTCAGGACATCCATCCACGAGAGGCCCTGCGGGCCATCCGACCGTTCCCGGTTCGGCGAGTGGGAGGCCGACGGCGTCATCGGCGTGGGATGCAGCCCGCACACCGAGGTCGAAAGGCGCACGCGTTTCCTTATGGCGCGCATCGTGCCCGGCAAGACCGCCCGCGAAAGCGTCGGAGCGCGGTTCCTCATGTTCTCCGCGCTGCCGGCTGGGGCCGGGACCGGCGTCACGCACGACGACGGCACCGAGTCCGCCCGCCACGCGGAACTGCGCGAACGGCTCGGCATGGCCACCTACTTCGCCGACCCGTACTCGTCGTACCGGCGCGGCGGCAACGAGAACCGCAACGGCGCGATCCACCGCCACCTGCCCAAACGCACGCGCATCGACCCGTCCATGACCGACGAGATACAGGCCATCGTGGACAGATCAACAACCGTCCCATGCGCGTGCTCGGCTACCGCACCCCGGCCGAGGCATTCACCGACGAACTGCCATCATTAACCAAACAACAAGGATGCTGCACTTCTAAATAGACAACGGGCCGCGTGGGTCGTTCGCCCGGCTGCCCTACGATAGAGGGTATCGCCGTATTCCCAACGGCGCAGGCCGTGCCCGGGACGAGGGGCTCGGCCGAATGGCGTGACGATGCGCCTTGAAGTTAAGGAGTCATGATGAAGTCATGGAGATTCACCGGCACCAATGAACCATTGCAGCTCGCCGAGCTGCCCGAGCCGACCGCCGGACCGGGGCAGGTCGTCGTCGACGTGAAGGCGGCCGGCATCTGCCACACCGATGTGGGCATTCTCACCGATCCGGGCTGGATGACGATGCTGGCGCAGGTGCCGGTCACGCTCGGCCACGAGGATGCCGGCGTGATCAGCCAAGTCGGCGAGGGCGTGGACGATTTTCAGGTGGGCGACCGCGTGGCGATATGCCCGACCACGCCGGCCGGCTGCCCCGGGTCCTCCTTCGACGGCGGATTCGGCCCGAAGATCGTGGTGGGCACGCAGGCGCTGGTGCGCATTCCCGACGAGGTGGATTTCGTCAACGGCGCCGCGGCCACCGATGCGGGCATGACCTCGTACGCGGCCGTGGTGTGCCGTGGCGGCGTGAAGGCCGGCGACAGGGTCGGCATCATCGGATTGGGCGGGTTGGGCCAGATCGGCGCCCGCGTGGCCCATCTGCTGGGTGCCGAGGTGCATGTGGCGGAGATCAAGGAGGATATCTGGCCGCTGGCCAAGGAACTGGGTGCGGTGGACGCGCGCCGGTCCATCACGGACTATCCGAAGGGATTCTTCGATGTGATCGTCGACTTCGCCGGATTCGGCGACACCACCGCCGACGCGGTGGACGTGATCAGGCTGGGCGGCGTGGTGGTGCTCGTCGGCATGGGCCGGTTGGAAACCACCATCGATGCCAAGTCGCTCATCGTCAACCAGTGCGATCTGCGCGGATCCAACGGCGGCACGCCCGATGACATCCGAGGCGTCTACGAGCTGATGCGCACCGGCAAGCTCACGCCGGTCACCACGACCGTCTCGTTCGACGAGGTGCCGGAGGCGATCGAACGACTGGAGCGCGGCGACGTGGTCGGCCGTCTGGTCATCAGCTACGAGTGAGGGATGTGTTTTGCTTCAATGTTTGTTCGACAGGTTCGGCAGTGTTTTTCCGTAGTGTGGG